>Ga0074199_1000852_pt1 | contig 36412 bp, 44 predicted proteins | sample EPASupsiteSAE347_FD_64528 | JGI IMG/M metagenome (GOLD analysis project Ga0074199, IMG submission 64528) | Bioremediated contaminated groundwater from EPA Superfund site, New Mexico - Sample SAE3-47 | ecosystem: Environmental > Aquatic > Deep subsurface > Groundwater > Contaminated ... | reverse complement strand
ATTGCGTCTTCACCGGCCCATGCACGCCCCCAACCGCCTCGTTAAACACGACCCGGTCGAACTCCGGCACCATCTGGCCAGGAGTGAATTCGCCCAACGCCCCCCCCCCCCCCCCCCCCGGGCAAAAGGAAAGGGGCCTTTCTTTTTTCGCCAAAAACGCCCCCCCCCCAAACCTTTTTTTTGGTTTTCTCCCCCCGCCGCAACAGCCGCGAAAGCGGCACCTTTTCCGATTCCGCTTGAAAGATTACGTCCCCTATCTCCGCAATCTTCAATGGAACATCAGCTTCATACATCCCAGCCATAATTTCCCCCTTTTCCCCTTTGAAATCTCAAATTTGAGATTTCAAATTATTAGAATAATTTTCCATATTGTTTTCTGAATGCCGTGGAATTCGCCCCGTCTTTCTCGAATTCTCCCTTGTCAAAAGCGGGTTTTTTGTCTTGCCTTGCGCTTACCACTGGTCGCCGCGTTGCGCTTGCTTGCGGCATGGCTGGCGGCCTCGTTACCGTCTTCTTTCCTCCCTTTTCCTTGGCCAACCGGAGCTTTCTTCCCATCTCCGCGTCCGCCATCAAAAGTTTGTCATGCTTGCGCTCAAGCTCGCGCGCTTCCGGCATAATCTCGGCAAGCTCGTCTTCCACGTCCGTTAATTGCTCTCTGACTTCCTGCGCGGAAATGCCGGGATCCTTATCCCCCTTGCCTTCGTATCCGTCCGGATGCAGCCTCAGCCATTTGCGGTATTCCTGCAAATCGCGGCACCGTTCAACCTTCTTGATTTCGTCCTGTCCCAAATATTCAGGACGCAATCCTATCCGCTTGATCGTTTGTCGCATGGAATCGTCAAGACCCGTTTTGAGTGTTTCCAACTCTCCCTTGGTCTGTTCCAATTCCGCCTCGGCGTTCTTCCGTCGGATATTGATGTCGTGGATCCGTTCGTTGACTTTCTTCTGGGCGCTTTCGCTCAAACCCTGAATTTCGCCACTCTGGATCTCGTCATCCTTATCCGGCTCAGGCCCTGCCCCGCGTAGCTCTGTGCGCGAAGCGGGGTCGTTTCCCTCGCCATTCCCGCCTTGATCGGTATTTCCCCGACCCTCATCCACAACCTCATCGCCCGTCTCGCGCGACTCTTCGGCCTCCGCCGTTTCCAATTGTTCGAGCTTTTCCTCTACATTCTTGGGTCTGGTCGTTTCGGCCCCGCTCGTTGTTTCAGCGTTTTTTTCTTTTTCCATGATGCACCCCATCATTTAGGCTTGCCCTCCATAGCTCAAGGCTCCCGCCGCAGAGCGAAGGAGGGTTTTTCCCTGGATGTTCTTGGTTGTCATTCCCGCGCAGGTGGGAATCCAGATAACGGATTGCCTCCAGTTGACAATCCGCCTCTAATTGCAATTCAACCACTGTCAACCAAAAACGCAATAGGTGAAATGAAACGAGAATTCCAAAACTGCGAAAACTGCGAAAACAGCGAATTTGATAAATTCCCCTGAAAACACAAAGAGGGCGGGAACTTTCATTCCCGCCCTCTCTTTAACTGATCAGCCCAATCCGCTTGCCCTCCGTAGCTCAAGGTTCCCGCCGCAGAGCGTAGGAGGGGCAGATTACTTCCTTACCCCTCTTATCGTCGGCTTACTGGCTTCCCCCTTTTTCTTCTCTTGACCCGCCAACTCCACGATCTCAATAATCCGCTCTTGGGCTTCTGCGTATGCAAAAATGGCGCCGCAGTCATACGCCCTTTTAACCTCGTCATTATCCCTTCGGATTGCCGCCTCGATCGCCAGTTCTTCCAATCCCCGCAAGACATTCAAGACCCCCTTCAATACCGGCGTATCCGGATCCACCGCCAGGCATTCCATTATCTTGTTCTCCGGCAATTCATCCTTCAGCAATTCCTTTAACACCCTTCTTACCTTTATCACGCTTTTAACTATTCCGATTATATTCATCGCTTGTCTCCTTTCTGAAATGTAAAATTTAAAATCTCAAATTTTACTTCCTAAAACCTCTTGCACCTCTTCTCTGTTATAAACCGAATAAACACCCCCCATGACAACGCGCGGCTTCAAAATCCCGCTTTCCCGCATCTTCTTTAAATACCACCGGCTCACCCCGTAATTCCGCATAATCTCCCCCGCCTTCATCATATCCGTTCTTCGATCCCCTCCTGTGGAGGGGTGCCTGAAAGGCGGGGTGGGTTCTTCATTCTGCCCTCTGCCTTCTGTCTTCTGCCTTTCCTCAGACTGGCAATCTTCTCTTCCCGCCAAAAGGCCTGCGCATCCGGATTTCTCTGCCATAGCCATATCCTCCTCTGGGTTTATAGGCGCCTTCATCGTAATATTCGCAATCCGCCGTGAAAAAATATCTGGTGTTATCGATCGGGTCCTTGCACGCCCCTTTCTGCCCATCCACCCCCATCCAATGTTCCAGCGCATAAACCGTGTTCTCGCACTCCTCGCAAATATAAAACTTCGGCGGTATCAGTAGCCCCTCTCTTTTCCCTTCTGACTTTGTGCCTTTGTCACTTTGTGCCTCTGTGCCTTCCTCATAATCCAACGCCGAATTTATCTTGCTTACCCCATCCTGTATTTCCGCCCCCGGCGTCAACGAAAAGAAAAGCCCTATGTCTTCCAATGCGGTCAACAATGTTATCGGCCGGTCATCCTCGACCCTCGGCGTGCTTGCCGCCCGGCTGTCGATGAATCTTGCCTCAATTACCTCGACTGCCCCATGCGCTTCGTCCCAATCTATTAGCTCCTCTTCATCCGGATATTCCGTTTTCGCATTTCTAATTTCTAATTTCCACTTTCGATAATCGTTCCACCCCTCAAGCCGTGCAATCTCAAACTTATAACGTAAAATTCCAAATCCCCAGGGCCCCTGCCCCTCGCCGCGCGCCCCGTCGTTTATGCCGTCGTTTCTCCCGCTCGGTATCGCCCAATATTCAGGCACTCCTATTCCCGGAATTTCATATCTTCCCGGCCATTCACGCGTCAAATACGATGCCCTTCTGGTCGCCGTGAACCAGCTCATAAAGAAATTACGGTCCGCCGCCGGATCCATGAACATATATCTCAAACAGTCTTCTTGCGGTATGTCCCGCGCCTTGACCAGGTGTATGGCCCTGTTAAACCGTGGAAACTTTGCGCTATACGTCTTTTCCGCCTTGCCGTAAAATCTTTCCCGCACATATACCGTCGGTTTCTTCCGGAGCTCGGCGATCACTTCCTTCGGGTTCCCATACGGATTATCATTGCCCCAAAAGAACACTACCGCTTTCCGCGCATCCGCGCACCTCATCACCCGCGGCAACCTCTCAAATTTCCGTTGCCCTTTAGGTAGGGCGTGGTCCTCCGGCCCCGCCGCTCTTTGATCCCCTCCACCGGAGGGGTGGCCAAAGGCCGGGGTGGGTTCTTCATTCTGCCTTTCCTCTATCCCCCAATAAAAACAATCCTCCGGCCTGCTCGCCGGAGCGAACGCCCCGCCCTTCTTTAGGAGCGTCATGGCCCATAAATCGTCATATTCATTCTGCGTCAAGCCCAATGTCGCCGCCTCATCCCGTGGCCCGCCATCCAGCGGACATAAACACGCCGGCCCCCATTTCACCACCTTTGCCCCGTCGCAAAACAGTTTCACCGTCGGCGAATATCCGTTCACCGGCGTGAACGTTATAATTCCCCGTCCGGCCCGGGTAGCCAACCGGAATATCATGGTTTCCACCCAGTCCGCCGGTATCATTTCGTCGGGCAGGACGAGATCCGCTTCCAACCCTTCCAGGGCCGTGTCCCTGTCCTGCATATAATTCAAAAACATGCACTCGCTCAGAATCGGCGTGATAAAGCTGTTGTCCGCAAATCCGGTCTTCCGCTTATACTTGATATATTCAAACACCCCCGCCCGTTGCATGCGCCATTCCGGCGGCATATATTTCCAAAACAGCGGCTGCTGATCCCTCACGCTGCGCGGATTGCTCATGTGCATCGGGTATATCCGGCTTTCCGGTTTATGTGCCAGCGTCAACATGCCTCTTTTCGCCGCATACTCCGATTTCGAGCTTCTATTTCCACCCAGGATCAACAGCATCCGCGCCGGCGCGTCATACCCGCACCGCAGCCTCAATCTCCTGCTCCACTCCTGCCAGCCGAATCCGAATCTTCTTTGCAACCGCTCCTCCAGCTTTTCATCATGCCAGTCAAAACCCAGGAGCGCGTCGCACACCTTCCATATCGGCGGTTCCCACCCGTACCGCAGCGGGTCAGACTCCTCGACGTCAATTATCCGCTGCCGCATATTGACCAGCTTCTCAAGCGCGGCCTGATAGTTTATTCCTTCCCGTTCCGCCTCGATCCGCACCGCCTCCGCCGTCGGTGCCACTAATACCGGATGCCATTTGACTTTCATCTTCTTTTACCCTGTTGTGTCTGAAATCTCAAATTCCCTCAAATCTAAAATTTTATTGCCCCGATGCGTCTGATATGTCCCGTCCGTCCTATTATTTCTTTTTATACGGCCTTATCCTCCGCACCGCCTTCACCGCCGCCAGAGGCAAATCATACCAAGCCGCCAAATCCTGATCGCTCACTTTTGAGCTTAAAATCGCATCCCATAACCGGTGCCGCTTATCTGGGCCGCCGCAAAACGCGCATGGCCCGCGCGGCGGAAACCATTTGTCAAGTTCGGGGTATTTACTTTTCATCTCGGCCACCTCCTTTCAATCCATACTGTTTTTCGTTTGTCGAAGAACGGCACACCGGCGGCGTCACACTGCCAGTATAAATCATTAACGAAATTCTGCGTGTTTGTGCAACACGACCTTGCGCCGGATCCCGTCTCCGGCCCGGCAATGACCCAATCTATGCGGGTTCCCTTCGGCACTATCACGTTTGTTTTAAAATCACGCGTGTCACATGCAAACCGTTGCAAATACACTTCCAAATCCACCTGCCCCAGCATCGGTTCCACGCTCACAAAATGTTTCGCCGCCGGAATGGATAGCAACACCGGAATCCGCTCGTCCGCATGAATTTGGTTCTCGGCTGTAATTCCAAACCAGATGTTTGGATAATTCTTAATAAAACGATGGCTTGTTTCGGGATCATAATTCACACCCATCCATTTCTTCAATCGTTCCGGTCGTTTCGTTAATATTATATATGTATGGCGGTTGTTTTTCATCATCACGCGGAATATATCCCTGATCATTTGGAAAGGAACATCCTCATGAAACAAATCCCCCATAAACTGCACGCCAATCCTCGCCGGTTTCTTTAAGCGCAACGGAGCGTCAAGTTCCTCTGAGCGAAGTAAGAATTTCCCGCCCTTATAAACCGCTCTTTCTTCTTTCTTAAACTTTGGGTTCCCGGCCATTCTCTTGCACATTCTCAAATGCCAGCAATTTGCGCACCCCTCGCTCACAGGATCGCACCGCATGCAAATCGGGTTCCAGGTATAGTCAAGATATTCTATGTTCGTTTTATTCATCCCTCCCTTTCCGCCGGCACGTGCCCGATAGGATAACCGTGATAATGTTCCCATGCAGTCCCGCTCCATCGCCAATTCGTTCCTGCCGGATTGCACCGCTCCCCGCACTCGCACACCCAGTTTTTTGCGTCCTCAAAATGCTTTACCAGTTCAGGGGATAAATCTTTCGGCCAATCCGGTTTCTCGGTGTAATAGCACCCTCTTCCACGACATGCTGGACATTTTTTGTCGTGCTGGTGCAGATATGCCGGCTCGCACATTTCGCACTCCTCCCCGCATGGAATAAGATCGTCAAACCCACATCCGCATTCTATTTCCGGGCAACACAGCCCGTCATAGCCGTGCTCCTGCAGGTATTCCTCGATGATTTGTTTAACGGTCATTTATTCCTTTCCCCCGCCGTGGCGGATCGGCGGGGTTTCGCCAGCAACCGCATTTCGGGCATTCAAGTGTAATGCCACTATCGCCTTGCACTTCGCGCCCACGATAACCTTGTTGCTCCATTCCCGCGCAAATCGCCGCCATTGTTTCCGTTCGGGATCCGGCCAGTCCTCACCACGATCAAGCAACATCGCCTGAGGAAAGCACCCCATTTTGACGACTTGTATCATCCGCATCTCGGCCGCTTCAAAAGTGTCGGTTTTCCCTTCGCGGTTCCACCCGCAGAGCACGTAACAACAAACCCTATGCTTCCCTGTTATCAATCCAGCTTTCAGGCAGTAATACGTTGCCCGGCATAACATCGGATAGTCTTGTGGAAGATCATAGGCAAACCAGATCACATCCGGATTTAGACGCACCATCCAATTTGCATGCCAGTCGGTAAATAATGTCGCTTCAAATCCGCCCGTAAAGCGTGGCCGCGCCGGTTGCCGCATAAGCATTTCAAATACTGCTTCTTGGTGATTCCGGCTACACGCCAGCAGATTGTTATCCAGCACATTCCAGCCTTCCTTAATTTCTAATTCGCGGATTGTGTTTCCCTCATTACGCCAGGCGCGACAAAACCAGCAGGAATTCGGACATCCGCGACTGGTGATCACATAGCCAGGTTTGAGATACATACCCGGCACAAACTCTCCGCCTTCGGACCACAATCCTGGGCCGTCAATTTTAACCGGTGCCACTGTTTCCCATTCTTTTGCCAGCCGCCACGCAAGCGGAACATCCCAGGCGAACGTCACGCTTACATGCACCTCGTCGGCCTCATCAAATAGTTCCGGCCCACGCCCAACGACCGCCAGTGAGTCAGTGGGCGTTGCGTTCGTCCGTCTCGGAAAAACCCTGATTATCCGTTTCATTTCGGCAATGACCTCAAAAATTCCGCCACATCGGCCAGGCAATCCTGCGACCAGACAGTGTCTTCTTGAAAAGCAACGACATACCGCCGCCAAGGCGCATACCACTCGATGTGTCCCAACACGTCACCAAACCGCTTATTGCTGATTAAAAAGACTCCGCCTGGATGCGGCATCACTTCTTTAAATTCAATATAATTTGCCATGATTGTTTTGCCTTCCATTCGTCCGATATGTCCGATACGTCCTATTTCCAAAATCTTGCGGGGTGGCCGATTTCATTTCCGCATCATGCGGTATACCAGGTTTCTCGTGGTCCGTGGCGTATCAATCAGCCATTCTCGTCGCACCTCTGCAACTCGCCCCCGCGGGCGATTAGTGTGGTTTCATTCTTCGCTGAACGTGCTCGTCACGAATGATTCGAGGTTGGTCATGTCCCACGTTGCGATAACGTAGTAGTATGCCCCGAGACGGCCGATCACGATTGGGTCTCCTTTGCGTGGTTGCCAGTCAGCTTCCCATGCAACCAGCACCTCGTCGAACTTCTTGCGGCTCTCCTGGACAACCGCGTCCACGCTGTCCGGGACCACGACTTTCGGGGAAGCCTGGGAGTCCGCAAAAAAATCGCCGCGGACAAACAGTTCTCCGAATCGGCGCGTTACACCATCGGCCGCCAGATAACCCTGTTGATTTAACTGACAAAGATTGCCAGCCTTGAATGCGTCGTAATCCAACAACGCAAACTTCGGAATTCCGTTCTCGCCCCGGATTTGCAGGAAGGCCATATCAATCCGCTTGAACGTAACCGCCAGCTCAAGCGCATCCGCGATAGCGTTCACGCTCCGCTTAAATACTACGTCTTCCAAGCCGTCGGTAAATGCGCGTATCTGTTCAACTTTTTGCATGTTCATTTTGAGCTCTTTCTTTTATTGTTTTCATTCGCGGCCGGCTGCCAGTTCGCCGGCCACGGTTCTTATTTAACGCATACCCGCTCTCACACGGATAAACGCCGGGGACAATTTCTCGCTTGGGCGCTTCACGGTTTCATAACGCTGGCTCGTAAGCATCCCGGTCACCCAAGTCAACCCGGGACTCCGATCTCCTTTCCTGTTACTTTCTCCCCTTATTTATTTGGGAATTTATTCCTGATGCGTTCCTTCAACGCTTCGCACTTCACGTTCCTTTGTCCGGCTATCCAGTTCGTCCAGGGCCGCTTCCAAGTGCGCCAATGCCTGGGCGTTGCGTTCACACGCAAAGCGCGAATTCTGGTAGTAACGGAGACGATCTGCCGCCGCCGCAATCACATCCGCGACAAAGGCGCCGTTCGGTTCTTTTCTTTCCGCCCCGCGCCCAAGAGGGCCATTCTGCCATCCTATGGCAAATCCATTCCCGAATGTGTTACCGCCCGCCGGATTCCCGTTCGCATCGTTCCAATGTTCTGATCTGATTCCTGCTCTCATTTTCTTCACCTCCTTTCTCACTTTTCAAACCTTCACACCCTTTTCACATCTCGTGTTCGCCATAAATCTGACCACATAATCCGCCACAGACTGCGCCACTTTGATCTCCGGATTGTCCGTAAACCCGCGCGGCTCAAAATCCTGATAACTCAGTTTTTCATGAATTTTGTCCGGCGAAACCCCGGACTGCAAGCACATGCTCATTAAAATCCCTACCACAATGCAAAATCCGCTCAACTCCGTGCCTTTCTCGTCCACCTGAATGAACACTTCGCCAGGTCGCCCGTCTTCGTAATACCCCACCGTGATAAATAGTTTAATCGGCGTCTCCCTGATCTCGCTCCATATCTTCACCCGGTGGGTAATGCTCCGCCTGGTATCCGGTAGCCGTTCTCGTGTCATGTTTTCCCCAATCCGTCAGACTTGTCCTCCATAGCCGCTTCGGCGTCGTAGGATTCGTCCGACTTGTCCCGCGTTGCGCGGGATGTGTCAGCTTCGTCTGATCTTCCGCTCTCCTCCGCTTCCTTCTTCATCCGCCATACCGCCCGCCGCCCTTCCAGCGCCTCCTCCATCGTCCTGGCAAATCCAAGCACTGCATATCCGCCCACTGGTAGGGCGGGACAGCCTTGTCCCGCCCTTCCTTCCTCAATCTCGTCGTTGGCGTGATTTCCGCTTGAGAAAAATCTCTGGCGGTTGCGCCGGATCAATTCTTCCACCTGCGCCACCGAAACTCCTCCCCGCGCTTCCCACACCACTGCCCATAATTCTTCTATTTTCATGCTACACCTCGCACTCGAGCGCTTCTTCTTCTCCGTTGCTCCGTTTTATCTTCGGCGCCGGCGTCGGATAATTTTCCGTCGTCTCGTCGAATCTGAAATAACTCGGATAAAACCACATCGGTATCATTCCGCATTCCCCATTCTGATGTTTTTGCACGTCCAGCCACATCGGCCGTTGACGTTTTGTCTCTTTCTCCTCCGCCTGTTCCTCGTCCTTATAAACGAACATCACCACTGTGGCGTCCTGCTCCAGGGATCCGCTACCCCGCAAATCGCTCAATTTCGGCTTTCGCTCATTCCTTTCCACTTCCCTTGAAAGCTGACTCAATAAAATCACGGGTATCTCAAGCTCAAACGAAAGCGCCTTTAATTTTTGTGTGATCGCCGTGATTATCTGGTTCTCGCTCCATCCCCGTTCACTCTTCGTCTGCACTTGTTGCACGTAATCGATCGTCAGTAAATCAAGGCCATGTCTTATCTTCATCATCCGGGCCCATGTGCAAATCCCGTTTAAATCCCTGTCGCTGTCATTAATAAACAGCGGCAACTCGATTATTTCCTGAATCGCGTCCTTGACCTGCTGTATCTGGCTTTCCCCCGCAAACCCGTAGGCCAGTTTCGGCAAACTCACTCCGGCCAGACGGCAGACGCTCCGTGCCAGTAGCATTTTTTTTGTCATATCCAGCGTAACGCGCCCTATTTTTTTTCCGCGTTGCGCCATGTAAATTGACCAACAATCCTCGACCGTCGTCTTGCCCTGGCTCGGCCTGCCGGCAATGACGATAAGACCGGCATCCACCATTCCGATTGCCTTGTTCAAGGTCTTCCATGGCGTTATCAATTTTCGCTCCACCTGCTCCCCGCCCTCTTTCGCCTTTTTCCAGTCAACAAGCAGTTCACCCAAAACCTCTTTGTTGCTCTTCTCCTTTATCGCCTCGTCTATGATCGCTGAAAATTTTCCGGGAATTTCCTTCAATAGCGCGTCTCCGCGCTCGCTTATTGCCGCATCATTTTCTATCGCCCGGCACGTTTCCTTGATTTTTCGTAAAATGTGTTTCTGTCTCAACAAATCCAGATAATACTCCGCATGCGTTTCGCTCGGCACGGCTTCAATGCACCGGTTTAAATAAATCAATCCGCCGGTCAGCTCCGATCCGTCCGGCTCCAGTTTTTCAGTAACCGTCAAAACATCCACCACTTTCGCCTCGGCAATCAGAGTGTAGATCGTTTCTATAATTTTTTGGTGATGCCGGTCCATCCACGCTTCCGGCGCCAGCATCATCCGGTTCCTGGCCAGCGGTACCACCCGCGGCGCATCCAGCAACATCGCCCCTATACACGCCATTTCAACATCGCTGTTTTTTTCACTCATTTTTCACCTCTGGTTTAAAATCTCAAACTTGTCCCGCGCCTTGCGGGATCATCTCCGCAATCCTCTTCAGCCCTTCCTCTTCCACTCCTCGATCCCCTCCTGTGGAGGGGTGGCCAACTTGTCCCCCGTAGCCTTGGCGTAGGGGGACGGCCGGCCCGACCTCCATAGCCGCCCCGGCGACGGAGGGGGTGGGCCTGCCCTGAGCAACATTGAAAGGTTTCTTGTCCATCGGTGCATAAACCTCTGCCCGCCGGTCTTTTTTTTCGGAAATCTCATCATCCCACCGCGCCTGATTCAGAAATGTCGCCGGATGCGGTATGAATTGCCCGCCATCCTTCCTCCACTGCTCTGTTTTTTTATGTTTTAAAACTGACTCGAAAATACGCCCTCGCAGTTCATTGTGCATTTCATCAAGGCCGCCCACCCTCTCCCATGCCCGCCAGGCCGCTTTTTTCCCGACCTTCTTTGGGTACTGCCTCCAGAACTCAATGAAATGCTCCGAATACCCCTCCGGTTTTTTACCCGCTCCGCCGTCCCCTGTGGGGACTATAGGGGTCTTATTCTTAATCTTATTCTTATTCTGAGGCATGTGTGACTCTCTGTCTTCCTCATCCGTAACACCATCCGTTACGGTATCCGTAACACAGGAGGCATATTTTTCCTGTATTACTTTCCACTTTTCCGGATGGTCCTTGTATTTGCTTTGCAGGTATCTCCCTGCATATTTCCACCAGTTATGTATTCTGAAATACGGCTCCCTTTCCAGAAAACCGCCTTTCAGCAGGGCCTCGATGAATTGCTTGCTTTTTGTGGCGTCCAACTCGACTGCCATGGCAATCTGCATATCATCAAAGCGCCTCAGGTCTCCATCCTCGGCGTGGTCAACACACCACCACCAGAGCATGTGAAGACGCCCTATGGCTTCCGCCCTGTTCCAGACCATCACGGCCATCAGGACGAATAACTTGGGGTTATCCCGCAAATTTTTGTGACTCTTGATCCAGATGCTACTTTCGGCCATACCACCCCTTTTTCGCTGGGATCCTGCCAATAAAATCAAAGAATAAGTTGTTGGACTGAAGGTCGCTCATTTTTATCTGGTCGCCTTCCATGAAGGTCCGGTTGTTCCGCACCCGGATAACCACCGGCAGAAATGCTTGGTTGCCGTTCGGTAGCCCCGCCATGAACATCTTGTTGCGTTTATAGACGTTCGTGAGCTTGATATATTCAATTCTTTGATCCCCTCCAGTGGAGGGGTGGCCATCGGACGGGGTGGGTTCTTCCTGACCTCTGATTTCTGAGTTCTGACTTCTGGCTTCTTCCACCGCGGCTTCTCCGGACTCCCTCCCCAATAGTTGCATGATCTTTTTTTTCGCCATTTTTATTCCTCCAGTCCGATTTCCTTCAGATTCTTTTCCCCGACAATCTTGCATTTCCTGACACGGAATTTACCGTCGCTTCCGATCGGGATAGCGGCAATATCTTTTACCGTAAATTCTGCAATCAAAATTCTATATGACGTTTTCCACTCTCTAATGCACCAATCGAGAGTCGCAAGATTGATGCCTTTCGCGCATGAGTTGGCTTCATTTTTGTCCACCTCGGCAACCTCGTATGATTTGCCAACTTCATACACGACCCCGCCGTTAAACGGTCCCTCGCCGTTTTTTTTCACAAGTTTATATGCTCTTATTTTCCCCGGTTGATCTGCCAGCATATAGAGAGGCGATGTTAAGAATTTGTTCAATCCCTTTGCACCGCTCAGGTCGGCACCGCGCAGGTCGGCATAGCTCAGGTCGGCAGAGCTCAGGGCGGCACCGCTCAGGGCGGCACCGCGCAGGTCGGCACCGCGCAGGTCGGCACCGCTCAGGGAAACCTTCGATTTTATCGCCGCTTCAACTGCCAATTTTATCGATTCTGTTTCAATCGAAAATATAATCTTTCCGTCAATCCGCGATTTTATTTCGAACTTCATTGTCTTGCTCCTTTTTTGTGTTCAAGCAACCATATCCCGGTCGCCTTTGCCTAAAATTATTTGCGCTGCCTACTCATTTATGCTTTCACACTTCCGCGCGTGTTTCCATACCCCCCCGCCCCCTGTCTCCGGAATTTTCACGCGCCGGCGGTCGTCTCTGAATTTTTGTCACGTCGCATAAGATCTATTCTGTCTACTTGCTCTACTTCGCTAACATATTTATTGTCAATGTGTTGCAAGTTTTTACCCGAATTATCCTTTTGCCACTCATTTACCTCTACCACCGGTTGTGGTGTTTCTTGACCTTCTGCCGCTTCCGGCGCCGAATTCTCTCCGCAAACCTGCCCTAGTTTCGCGCCTGGCGCCCGATCGCTCACCGGTCCATACCTTATGACGTCCTCCTTTTGCCCTTTCCTTTCCGCCGCCAAACCGGTTGCTGGTGGTTGTTCAATGAGGTCTATGTACGCTTGGTGGTCTTCGGTTGCCTTCGCGATTTCAACACGGGCTGTTGGCTGACCAGATAACAACTCGGACTTCTCTACCAGAATACCCAACGTGATACCTAAATCTTTAATGCTGGTCGCGGTGTCACCTGATAATTTTTCGGTGATATGTTCCGCGCATAACCGCGCGGCGTCGCGGCTGAGATTGCTCAATTCTTTTTTTTCTATTTCTACATTTTCCATGTATTTACGCCGCAATGCCATGACGGTACGCGGATGCATTTGAAGGGCTTTTGCTATGCGTAACACACCTGCACCCTGAGCCAATAGCGCAAGACAAGCCTTTACGAGTTCTGGTCGCTTTTCTTCTACCTCCATGGCGGTGTACTCTCTTTCAGGTTCAAAAAAAACCGCGCCTACCGCCGATGGCAAAAGCTCCTGCTGTGTTGGCTGTACTTCTTCTGACATTATTGCTGTGGTACCTCGGTAAGAATGAGCTGGTTGTCGCATAAAAAAACACGAATTTGTTCTGCGGCTGATTCCCACGTCGGCGCTTCAAACTCTTTGTAATATTGTCGATGTGCTGGACGAATAATTCCTAAAAAAACCCCATCTGGTCGCCGGCGAATATCAATGCGGGTAATATCGGGATGCGGACAATTGCTCATTTTGAGACCTCCTGAACTATTACTTTTATTTTGACATGGCGTAAATCTGCACCGAGGGCACCTGTGGCAGGATTGGTAACATAAAAAAAACGCCCGAGGTCAGAAAGAGACCTACGGGCACATGTCAACTTATTGCCTTCTCTGCGGCAACTAGCAAGTGTGTAGTAAACGGCGAAGCCAGAATCAGAACGAGCACATGAAAGAGAGAAAAAAAACAGAACGGCAATGGGAAGCAGCTGTATATTATGGTGCCTCATATACTACATAACGCAACCGCTTGCGTCGTGTAATATATCTTATGTCTACTATAGCATATTTCCAGATACCACAGATAGCGTAATTATTATGCGAAACGTAAAAAACCACAAGGATTAAAAATTATGACTATCGGCAAATTATCGATTGAGGAAATGGGCGAAGATAACCTTCTGGCAATTATTAACTGTGATAATGGCGATCATTACGAATTGGCCGGGATTACTCGTGGCTCAATTCGGTATCGTGCTGAAGATTTTTGTCAGCGCAATCAGATATCCCTTAAAGAAGTTCCTTCCGACTTTCGTTTGCGGGTGAATTTCAACGTTATGCCGTATCGTTTTTAGTTTTGGCCGGTATGGGGTGGCCTGAACCCCATAATAGTTTCTGGCCGTGACAGCAGATGCAACGAAGGAATCAATAAAGACGAGTACGGGCAAGATGTCAGTTACCGTTAAAAGCGGATTTTGGTTTTTGACGTGTCAGTAATTCGGAGTGGCTGGAATCAACGCCTAACAAGGAGGACAGAATGACAAAGTCAGAGCATATCAGGTTGTGTTATGAGATTCGCCGGCACGGTCATGAGCCGGCATTTACCTGGCGCGGTGATGAGTATCGTGTTTTTGTGAAGCTGTCGAAGCGTCACACGGTTTTGTCATTCGTCGAATTGTTTCCCGTTTCAGACTTAAAATTTCTGCGTCGTATTAAACCCGTCCACAAGGCGGTGAAGTCATGACTTACGGGCAATCTCAAGTAATCGTTCAAGAAGCTATCGGGAATGGGCTTAATGCTTTCAGTAAATGCCGCAAGGAAAGTTCCGATTGTCTTCTGGATTCTCACCCATTGCTTCCTGCATTGGCGTGCACCGTTTGCGTTTGGCATTTTGCTGTTGTTGACGGGCATGAAAGCCCGGCTGATTTCATGGCCGCCTGTATCTGGCTTGATGAACTCATCGAAAAAAATGTGACGGCCTAAAGATGAAAAATGAAATGTCAGTTGCCGTTTTGTGTGCTGCAGTTCGAAGTGTTTACTTCGGATTACCAGGTGTCGATGTGTATAACCTTCGGCGGAATGCTTATTCCTTTAAAGGCGGGATGCCTGTGATTGCTCATCCACCTTGTCGGCTTTGGAGTGTTCGGGTTTCGCACCAGGCTAAATGTTCTGATCCAGAGTCTGAGCGTAATCTTGGTTTTTGGTGCGTGACCCAGGTAAAACGCTATGGCGGAATATTGGAACAGCCAGCTTTTAGTCGGTTGTTTATGGCTGCAGGACTTCCTTTGCCGGGCGGTTCTATTTCTGTGGATGGGTTCAGCATTTCTGTTTATCAATTTTGGTGGGGTCATCAGGTTTCTAAGCCAACTTGGCTTTTTATTTCTGGTGCTGACAGTCTGCCGGCGATTCCTTTTCGTTTGTTGGGACAAGAAACAAAGTGGAAAAATTTATCCCAGACGCAACGGTCTGCAACTCCATTATTGTTTGCAAAGTGGCTTTTGGAGGTAGCGCGGCGATGTTCAAAAAAGGGGGATGTGGGATTAAGGGTTCGGTCGTGATCGTGGTTTATACGCGAATTCAGGGCATGTTTTTTTAGGTTTGGTCGTAGGAAAATATAAATCGGCCTAAAGTGGGCCGGATAAAAAAAGGAAGGTAAAAGTCATGGATGAAACAATTGAAAGTCTGCTTGGCAAAGGTCTTGCGGTCATTGCCGGTGAAGTTCGCTCGGCGCGGCCCGATCAGTTTTCTTATGTGAGCAAGAAGACTGGTCAGACACAAACCGTCAAGCTGGTTCGCCTTGGTTTGGAGATCGGCGATTCGACGGAACAATGTGAGGCAACGGTCGAAGGCGAACAAGTTCCGTCATGGGCGGTCAAGGGTCGCCGGTATTATTTCGGCTGTCAGGAAGTAGTCCGGGAAATGCGGCGTTTAAGTGCGCGTATCGTTTCCGTCGTTCCCATGGAGTAAAAGAAAATGTCTGTCGCTCGTGTCAAATCAAAGTTGGCCTTGCAGTGGTCGATCGATCAGCTTGCCTTGGGCGGCAAGCTCCGGATGTGGACATTTACGCTTCCGGTTGTGCAGGACGTGAAAGACTCCTGCCACGATTGGTCGACATTATGCCGGGCGTTGGTTGATGAAGTCGGATTTACCGGCGTGAGAGTATTTGAGCTGCACGAATATCATGGATTACATGTGCATGTGGTTGTTAACCAGTTCTATCCGGTCACGCGTTTACGGGCCATTGCCCGATCATATGGGTGGGGCCGGGTACATGTGAAAAGATGTCAAAAGCAGCCCTACTACGTCGCTAAATACGTTTCAAAAAGCCAGCGCGAAGGGGCTTTCCGTGGTCGCCGCCTATGGGCAACTTTCGGGACATGCAAGGCGGAAATGACGCGAGTCAAGGATATTGAAACTACCTCCGGGAAGTCGTTTGCTTATCGTTCTGTCGAGAAAGAGCCTTGGCTAAAACGCGCCCGGGCGGAAGCAAAGCTGACTGGCGGCGGGAAATTGCGTGGTGTGAATTGGCAGCGTTATCAATGTGCTACCTGGTCGGCATTCTGGTACTGGCTGGAGTTCGGCGCGCTGCCGCCGCCCTTGGGCGGCGGCGGTGCGTCGCAACTCCAGTTCGCTAACCTTGTCATATAAAGAACAATTATTTTGAGGCTGTTATGTCTTGGTTATCCGATATTGAAGATTGGCTTGAAGAGGCATGGGAACTTGATCTCGATGAGATTGATGGTTCTGGTCTTTCTGACGAAGAAATTTTGCACGATCTCGAAGAAATAGAAATGGACGAGTCTTTTGAATCGATGATGCAGGATCATTCTCCTTTGGACTTTTCCGATATTGATGTTTGAAGGTGAAAAATGGAAGTAAATATCTTAACTGAAATTTTGTTCGGATTTGGAATCGGTCTGGGCTGTGCGATTGTGGCTTCCGGTTTTGCCATGGTTATGCACTCGTTTCAGACTGTTGGTGATGTTGGTTGATATGAACACAACAGAAAGGGGGTGAACAAGACAATGAAGAGACTTAAACAGATCGCTTTTGGGGTTGGTTCAGTGGTTTTGCCCGTGATGGCGTTTGCATCCGGTGAACCGCTTGACCTGACCGCTACCGGTACGACCTTGGCCGGTTATGTGGCCACGGCGGCCGGTTGTGCTCTTGGTTTCTTTGCCGCTCTTTATGGCATTCGTGTCATAATTCGTTCGTTCAAAGCGGTGAAATGATCGTCGGTAGAGGGGCGGCCGCAATCAATTGTACCCGGCCGCCTCCCCTACTCTTTTAAAGTGAATTACAATTCAAACATATGCGCTTGGCCTGATCGAGTTTCGCCGGGAAACTGGCCTCAGGCGCAAAATCGAATTGAGACAAATATAGTTTATCCGGATAGATACATGAGTAAACAGCCTGAATATCCGCCGAAAATGTTTTTTTTCGAGAACCCGATTTTTATCTGGTGTCTCATGATTCTTTTGCTTGTTGAGACTCTTATTAACGAATGGTTGAAAAGGAAAATGAAAAAATGACGAATAATATCATCGAGGTTTCTGGAACTTCATTGTTCGACGGTCTTTATGCTTTATTCGTCGATTTTCTTGTGCCTTGGCTTGTTATTATGGGTGCTGTTTGGGGTGTTCGGGTAATGATTAAGGCTTTTAAACGTGTTATGGGGTCTTAATGGAAACGAACATCATGCTTGTAGTTGAAGCATTGGAATCGATTCAGGAGGTTGCGTTATGGGATTTAAAAACGTCTCTTTGGATCATGGGAGGAATATGCGCTCTTATCTGTGCAGTATGTTTCTTTGCTCGGAGGTGAAAAATGACTTTTGAGATTTTACCTGCTTATCAATATTTCAATTCCGTCGATCCGGTTTATTTTCGTGAACTATTCATGTACCGGGTTGGAGTCATTTCCGGAATGCTTTTCGTTTTCTTTCTTTTTTTACCCTTTGTCATCTGTGCTTTTGTTTGGGGGAAACCACATGAAAATAGGTAATGATAATACATGGCCTTGCTTGCGATCGTGGCTTATACGTGATTTTAGGGCATGTTTTTTTTCGATTTTCCTGCTGGTTTCCGCATTTTCCGGCTTTGCCGTTCCGGTCGGCTCAATCATCGCGTATGGAACTTCTTCGGCTCCGGTCGGCTGGTTGTCTTGTGATGGTAATTATTATTCTCCGGAGTTCTATTCTGAGTTATATGCTGTTATCGGATACACGTATGGGATTCAGTACATTGAAGGGCAATCAAATCGGTTTCGTGTTCCTGATTTGCGCTCTCGCTTTCCTCTTGGGGTTTCGTCTGGCCGTGGTTTAGCTGTAACCGGTGGTGTGGAAACCGTGACGCTGACGCTGAATCAGATGCCAGCCCATCATCATGATTTTGCCGGAACTGCTCTTGGTGGAAATCAGAGTTACCCGGCTAAAGGTGGTGACGGAAGCATATACGGGAATGCTGATTGGACGTCTACAACCGGCGGCGGCCAGCCTTTCACCAACATGCCGCCCTATCAGGTTGTGAATTACATCATCAAATATACGACAAATTATGATGCTTTGGTTAGCACTAATACGGTTGTTGATGCTGTTGAAAATTTGCAAGTAACCATGCTTTGGAGATTGAAAACTGAACTTTGGATAATGGGGGGAATATGCGCTCTTATTTGTGCATTATGTTTCTTTGCTCGGCGGTGATTTTCTTTTTACCGTTTCGTTTGGTTTTGGCTACTGATCCGCCTAGTCCTTTGATTTGGTGGCCGGACACAAACGGAATGTATTACGAAGAAGCGCTTTGCCAATTGTGGGTCAATGTTGTTGGAGCTTCAAATACTCCTGATTTTCATATCGCCGATGCGTGGGGCTGTGATTTGCATGTAACTTCCACGCAACAATATTTTTCTCATACTCATTGTAATTGGTCAAGCTCTGGTGGTGAGCTTGTAACTCCTGGCCCAATATATGGTTCGACAATGCAGTCCGGCGAATGGGGCGGTTACGTTGGTTTCATTCAAGATGGTGGGTATGGTGGTTCTGATCCATATCACACGGAGGTTTATGCGTTGGATACGACTGTTACTTTTGATTTAACTTCTCCGCCTGATACAAATTATTACTGTTATTTCGATCTTGAAGGCGTGGCCTTTTTCGACGGACAGACGAATAAATCTTTCACGGCTGATTTGTATGTGATTATTCCTGAATACCTTTTTACTCATCTTCAGACTTATGTCGTTTCTGAATCCGGCTCATATACTTTATCGTATGGGCCGTATTTGTTGCCTGAAGAATTGGCTTCCAGCTATGACTATTACTGGCTTATAAATTCTCCTGGGTTAATGGAAAATCGTTTGCCCCACAGTGAAAATATGTCCGGGGCGAATCCTGATAATTATCATTATGTTACAAAAATGGACTGGCAAGATTGGAATACTAATAGCGCTTATATTCCTCCTGACCCTTCGACAAATTCGCCGTCTAATCCTTATGTCGATTATCCGGGTCCTTGGGATACGAATACTTATGGCCCTTGTCCCCCGTATTATAGTCCGTGGCCGCCGGATTATCCCCCTCCTCCACCCTTGACGCAATGGCCGACTTATCCGCCTCCTAATTGGCCGTATAATACGAATAGTCCTTATGATCCGGGTGGGCCGCCTGCTCCTACGAATACCCCAGGCAATCCTACGAATTATCCGGGCGGCGGTGGCGGTGGTACTAATGGCGGGTTTAATTGGTCTCTCAGTGAATTTTATGACATGTTTCGTTCTGCCCTTCGTGACGAGGGGCAGGCTTATACCCCTTCCGATCCGGCGCAATATGGATTTACCTATTCAAACGATTTGCTTAGTCAGGCTACGAAGTATACAGATAAATTTTTTGCCGCTGCCGGTGATGTTCAGACAAATACCGATCTTCTTTTACAGAAAGGTCAGGGTATCTTTGATGATGCCGCAGCGGTTTTATCTTTGCCTACGACTTTATCACAGAAGACAACTCTTGATTTCGGAACATTTCCTATCGTTGATAAACCTTTGGTAATTACCATTGCGGACTGGCCTATTATTGGCGTGTTTCGGTCGTTTCTTAAGTGGACTTTATATTTTATGGCTTTCTGGCTTGGCTTTCGTCTGATTCGCAGGACGCTGGCGCGTACCGAATAATTGAAAGGAAAAAATTGTGTTTAAAATTATATATATTTTTTTCGGGAAATGGTTTGATGCTTTGATCAGGTTTTTGCAACTATCCGGCGGCGCGATAGCATATTTGATTTCTTCTGGGTTCGGAATTGTGCTTGCATTTATGATGTGGGCTACGTCCGTTTTGCATTGGGTTTCTCGTTTGATTTTTTACATCGCGTCTTACCTTGACCGGCTCAAGATGTCTGCTGATGTTTCTTCCGGCCTTGTGCAGACCAGCACTATTTTAGACATGCTTGAAACGATTAACACGTTTTTTCCTTTGATTGAATCTTTTGCGGTTGCTCTGGCGTTGGCGTCCTTGGCCGCGATCTGTGGCATGTACGGACTCATTAAATCTTGGATTCCGACTGTTTCGGGATGATTTTATGATCGAAGTTTTCGAAGGTCGCCTCGGTGGCGGAAAAACATATCATGCTGTCAAGCGGATGGTGAAATATCTGGCTTCTGGCGGCGTGGTATGCAGCAACATTGCCCTGAAGATGGATGCCGTCGCAGCGTATTTGCGTACGTGTTATTCTTGGGAGTATCAGGAGGGGCAATATATTTTTTTAGAGGATGAAAAGATAAATCAGTTTTATCGACATACGCCTTCAGGGACTCCTGAATGTCCGTCGCTGGTCGTGATCGATGAGGCTCATATATGGTTGAATGCCCGGGATTGGGCAAACGTGCTTCGTGAAATGCTGATTTTTCTTACGCAATCCCGGAAATGTTTCACGGATATAATTTTCATAAGTCAGTCGGCATTGAACATTGACAAGCAGATTATGCGATTGGTGCAATACGTTTGGCGTTTCCGTGATTTGAAAAAGCTGAAGATCGCTGAACTTGGAATCGGTTGGCCGCTGAATCAATTTTTGGTCGCTCAGTACGATTATGACGGCAAGACGCTGCTTGATAAAAAGTTTGAGCTCAAGGATAAGCAGATTTATCCGTTGTACAACACGCATGAGCTTTTGCGGAAATTTCCGCGCCTTGAGGGTGTTCAGATAAAATTTGATGGAAAAATTAAAGGTGGAAGGAGAAAGAAAATTATGAAACTGGTTTTGATCGTTGCTTTTCTTGTTGTCATGCTCTGGATTGGTTATCAGAAGATTGGCTCCAAGATCGGTCTGCGCAAGGAAAAACCTGTTGCTGTGGCCCAGGCCGTTGTTGTCCCTTCTGTGGCACAGTCGACCGTCGTGAAGTCGGTCGAGAAAAAAAATGATATTGTTTTGTCTGAGCGGTTCTTAGGAATTATTGAGGATGAAAAAGGTCGTACCGTGATAACGCCTGAGGACAGATATGTTCAGGGTGAATTTTGCCGCCTCGGGAAAGTTTTGTTTTGCTATGATGATAAAATTTTGGTATCTGGTTTTGATCGTAAACCGCATATGGTTTTGCGTGATAATTCGCTGTTGAAGCCTGAGAAAAAAAATGATGAATACATTCGTCCGGTTGAACCTGAAACAGGAAAGCTAAAAGTCTATGAATAAATTTGTTTTACAAATTGCCATTATTATTTTTTTTCTGGCGTTATTTTCGATGGCTTTGAAGTTGGCTCTTAATTTTTTGGCTGCTTTTTTTCGCAAAAAAATCATTAAGCCTGCAGGTTATAAGGAAAAGAAGTATTTGCTTACTCCTGCCGAAAAGGATTTTTATGCTGTCTTAAGGTCTGTTGTTGAAAATGATTATTACATTTTCTGCAAAGTCAGGGTTCTTGATCTTGTTGACATTGATTCTCGGGTCGGTTTCTGGTCTGCATTTGACGCAGTTCGGGGGAAGCATGTTGATTTTGTTCTGTGTGAACCTGAATCTTTTCAGATAGTTTCTGCCATTGAGCTTGATGATTCCAGCCATCGGCGTTCCGATAGGGTTCGGAGAGATTCGATCCTTGAAGACGCTTTTCAGTCTGCCGGTGTTAATCTTGTGCGTTTTCCTGTAAAGGCTCGTTATTTTCGGCAGGAAATTGCCGATAAAATTGCCGATATAATCGTTGAAAAACGGGGGCAAAAAAAAGTTGAAAAAAGGTCTTGAATATATCTTATGTCTACTAACGCCTACGCCTAAAATACCATCCGTTGTTGGACTTGATCAATTATCCCCATTTTGCCACAATAATCCCCTTGCCGCCTATCTCACCATATAAATCAGCTTTTCTTTTTTGCCCCCACGCTCGATATCAAGAACAAAGCCGTTTACCCTGTTTTTGACAAATTCGTTGATGAAATATTCGGCTCTGGATTGGCTGGTCATGGACATTGAGTTGACCTGCCTTACAATGTCGCCTTGTTGCAGCCCGAAAGCCGCAAACATTTCGCCTTCGCCCTCAATGTCCAGATGGTACCCGGCAATATTCTGGCCTTCATAAACCGGCTTTAAGGATTCATAGACCTTTGCCAGACGTTCCGTGTTGTTTAAAAGTTCCGAGTAATAATTCAATATCTCGGACCTTTTCAATACCCAGCGCCTGTCGCCAACCCGTTTGCCGAACTTGTTTTGGACGTCTTTTCCCTTTAGATCTGCCATGCCTCCCGGTGCCGCTTGTCGATCGCTTGTCGCACGGCCGGCAAAGCAAAGGATAATTTGCTCGTCAACGTTGCCGCGGCGCAGGATAACCCTGTCTGACAGTATTGATTGCACCACGGCATCGTTGTCGATGAGTTCCCCCTCGGTTACAAGCAATTGCTGCTTTTTCTGCAAATCGTCAAGGATGGCCTTGCGGGACTGCTGATTGGCCCCAACGGCGAAAAAAGTTCCGGCCAGGCGAAATTTTTTCGAGATATTTCCGCCGGCGGCGAGTCCGGGAACTGGCACCGAAGTCTTTTTGAACACCGAGCCCTTAAATGCAAACTCTGCTGTCGGCCAGGAGACGGCAGACGGGGCTTTTACGGCAAGCGAACTTGGCGGACGCAATTGTGGAACGGCATTCGATTTCAACAAACGCGCAATGGACAAGGCGCCGAAAATAAAGACAAGCGCACAGGCGGCCAATCCCGCCTCATAAATCCAACCAAATTTGAGCATAGGAATTTTACGCTTTCGTGGCGGAAAAAAATTGTGGAAGCCGGGTTATAAGCCGGATTCTGTATTCCGGAAATTACCTGTCCCGTTTGGCTAGATAAGAACCGGAACGATGATCATTTGTCTTGTGGCGATCAACCCGAAACCGCTTCGCCGGTGGCGAATAAACGGGCCGTTTAAGAACGATTTCCTATTCGATCTTGCTCCGAACGGGGTTTGCCTTGCGAGCGGGTCTTACAACCCGAACCGGTGGTCTCTTACACCGCCTTTTCACCCTTATCCCGGCGGTTAGCCGGGACGGTATGTTTCTGTGGCACTTTCCGTATCTTCCGTTTAATCGGAAGCTCTCCCGACATTATCAAGCCAAAAGCCTGATCGCATCAGGACGCCCTGCCCTGTGGAGTCCGGACTTTCCTCTCCGACAGTTAAGTCGGAGCGATCATCCGCCGCGACATTCCACAACCGTTTTTCAATGAACCAAGTATAACAAACGTCCGCAAAAAGAGCAACTGACGAGGCCTTCGTTCTTTTTCAGGTCATAAACAACATGGGTCGCCAACTGCATGTGGCAACCGGTGCAAGTGCTGTTTTCAACCGCCACCAAGGCCCGGTCTTTTTTGTTTTCAAAAATTCGATTATAAACCTTGAGGCAGTCATGGGCAATATCTTTTGCGATTGCATCGCGGTCCGTTTGAAGCTGTTTGATTTCGGCGTCCAGCGCGGACTTTTTATCATCAAACACCCGCAGCCGGTCTTTGATTGTCTTTTCCACTTCCAGCATGTTTGCCTGGTCGCTCAGTTCCTTTTGGCGGGCCTCTTCCACCTGTTCCATGGCGGCGATTTCGCGGTCTTCCATTTTCCTTATTTCGTCCATAAGCGCGGCGACTTCCCTGTTTAAGGCGCGAAATTCCTCGTTTGATTTTATCTGCAACTGCTGTTCTCGCAATTTTGAGATTTTTTGGCGCAAGGCGTCTATTTCCAGCTCGATTTTCTTGATCTCGGCGTGCCGTGTTTTGACGTCATTTTTGGCCGACTGCGTTTGCTCGCGAATTTTATTTATTTCGTTTTCGATGGCCTCTTTTTCGCGCGGGATTTGAGCGATTTCGCGCTGGCAGCGCAAAACGCGCACATCGCGTTCCTGGACAATCAGAAGTTTTTCAATGACTTGGTTAATATTTGTTTGACTCATGCGCGAAAATATATATTTATTTATTTTACTCCACAAGCTAAATAATTTGGAGGGTTACAAAAATGAACGGAAAAATTAAAAAAGACGCGATCAGGGGATTGACCCTTTTGCGCCGCAGCGCGCAGCATTACCCCCACGACCCCTCCATGGCAAAGCTGGAGACTTTCGCCAACCCGCGCCCGGGCCGCGATTACTGGATTCATTTTGACTGTCCCGAGTTTACGACGCTTTGCCCAATTACGACCCAGCCTGATTTCGGAGCAATCACGATCGACTATATCCCTGATCAGCGCTGTCTGGAAAGCAAATCCCTGAAGTTTTATCTCTATTCCTACCGCGGTGCGGAGTCATTTCATGAAGACTCGGTCAATCGCATACTGGACGATATTGTCAACGCCTGCAGGCCGCGACGCTTGAAAATTGTGGGAAAGTTCAATCCGCGCGGCGGCATTGCCATCACGGTCAGCGCTGAATATCCGTCGGCTGGGGAAATTCCCTGACCGGCTTGTCCAATTCCTTGCGGATCGCTTTGGCCAAATCCTCATATTCATACGGTTTAAGCAGGCACTGCCCTACCCCAAGCTGCATCGCCTTTTTTATGCGTTCTGTGCCGGCAAAACCGCTCGCTATAACGGCTTTTTGACGCGGGTTGATGCCCAGGAGAGCTTTATAGGTGTCCAGTCCGTCAAAGCCGTCTGCCATAATCATGTCGAGAACGACCAGATCAAATGGTTGCTCCTTGCTTTCCATCGATTTTTTCAACAACTCCACGGCTTCGTTTCCGTTCTGGGCCGCGATAACCTTGTAACCCATGGAGCGCAAGTAGGCGGTGGCGGTACGGCGAAGCTCATGATCATCGTCAACCACCAGAATGGATTCGACTCCTTGCGCATCTATTCCCGCTGCAATTTTCGCGCTGTCAGACTGCTGTTCGGTCAATTGGCTGATGCCGCTTCCGGATTCTTCGCCCGCCTTTGGGGCGGGCGGGCAAGCTGGAAAATAAACATAAATCTCGGTTCCCTTGTCCTTATCCGACTTAATATCGATCAGGCCTTTGTGCCCTTTGATGATGGCATAGGCCACGGCCGTTCTTAATCCCTGCCCGAGGCGGCGGTCGGCCATGGCCATCTTGTCGGCAAAAGGCTCAAAAAAACGGTTGATTTCCTCCGCATCGAGGATGCGGCCGGTATAGGCAATCTTCAGAACAGCATAGTCACCCTCGTCGATAATCTCGAAACCGGCGTTTGGCTCCTTGATTTTTACCGGCCGCGTCGTGATTTTCACCAGACCGGATGAGGAGATGGCGGAGTAAGCGTAGGCAACCAGGTTGTTCAATAATTCAAGCAAATACTGTTTACACCCGACGATGGCCGGCGCATCCGGCGCCGGCTCGATTTTGAACTCGATTAGAGGCGATTGTTGTTTAAGGGCGTTCAATTGCGCGGAACCGGCAAATTCCTCGAGAAGCGCATTGAGTTTCAATTGCTCCATTGCGTAATCACGCATGCGCCCGAGCGTGATAAGGTCTCCGAGAATGTCTATCGCTTTTTGGGCGGAATTCTGGATCATGGCCAGATCCTGTCTGATGTTGTTGTCCGGCGATATTTTGTTTAAAATGGCGTTCGGGTAGTCGACGATCGGCCCGATTATGCGGTGAAGTTGTTCGGCCACTCCGTTGGCCAGCATACCCAGCGACTCCATCCGCTGCGCCCTGAACAGACGCCGTTGCAAGGACTGTTCGCGGGCAAGCGCCTGCAGCTTGCCGACAATGTCGCGTATGACCAGAACCATTCCCTCGGTCTTGCCGTTGGCCGGTTTAAGCGGCGCCGCGCTGTATTCAACGTCGATCTGCCGCCCCTCCCTTGTGACGAGCATAAGGTTGTTTTCAGGGAACAGCGCCGCGCTGTTTTCAATGGTTGCGGCGGGCTTAATTTCAATCGGCATCATGTTCTTCTGTCTGCGCAGATTGATCACTTCCGCAAGCGGACGTCCCAGCATTTCGTCGGCCTTTATGCCGGCCAACGACTCCGCCACCGGATTGGCAAACTCGATTATTCCCTCGTTGTTGGTAGTAATCACGGCGTCGGCGATGCAGCAGAGGATGGTTTCAAGCCATTGACGCTGGCGTTTTAATTTGCGCTCGGCCTCGTTTTTGTAAAGGGCCATTTCGATCGTGGTGCGCAATTCGCTTTCCTCAAAGGGCTTGAGCAGATAGCCGAAGGCGTCGGTTTCCTTGGCGCGGCCGACCGTGGCCTCGTCGGAATAAGCCGTAAGGAAGATCACGGGGATGTCAAATTGAGCCTTGATGCGGCCGGCCGTCTCGATGCCGTCGAGGCTGCCTTTAAGCATTATGTCCATCAAAATCAAATCAGGGCGGGACTGGCCCGCCATCGCCAATGCCTCCTCGCCGGAAGACAACGTTCCGCAGACCGTATAACCAAGCGAGGTCAGGCTGGCCAGGATATCCTTGGCGACGATCGCCTCGTCTTCGACGATCATTATCTTTGCCGTTGACCTGTCGGATTTGCTTTGTTGATCATTCATTTGCGGAAGATTCCGGAAAAATCATGCTCGCCCCGAATTCGGCCTGGAATTCCGGGGAAAGCGAAAGATCTACATGCCTGACCGTTTCAGCCATTTTTGCGGCGTTTTCCTTTTCGGCCACTGAAAGCAGGGAACGTTTGGCGCCCATCAGCGATGCGTTACCGATAAAGCTGATTTTGTCGCGCGGGATGGCCGGCAAAAGGCCCATGCGGCAGGCGTGGTTTCTTCTGATGAAATTGCCGAAGGCGCCGGCCAAAAGAATATTGTCGATATCGCCGGGGCCAAGCCGCTCCATGCGCAACAGGATATTTATTCCGGTCTTGATTGCGGCCGTGGCCAGTTGCAGTTCGCGGATATCCTTCTGGGTTATCAAGAGAGGCTGTCCGGAAACGGTGTCGGCCTTGTGGGCCAGGATGAAGTTGACGCCGCCATCCTGCTCCACGAAACGTTTGCTCATGGCTTTCGGCAAACTTACCGGCAGTTCTGAGGGAGCCAAAATGCGGCCGGTGGCATCCAGCGCTCCGATGCGCAGCAGTTCGGCGACCAGGTCGATCAAGCCGGAGCCGCATAAACCGGCCGGCCTGGTATTGCCGATGACGTTGAAAACAAGGTCGTCCTTGAGCACCACCTTATCGATCGCGCCGCTCGTGGCCCGCATGCCGCAGGATATGCGCGCGCCCTCAAAGGCGGGACCGGCCGCCACGGAAGTCGCCATGATGTTCTCGTTGTGCTTCAGGACAATCTCGCCGTTCGTGCCGATATCCACAAAGAGAACAGTTCCTTCCCGCGAGGATAGACGGCTGGCGACAAGGCCGGCAACCGTATCGCCGCCCACGAAACCTCCGATCTGTGGAAAGACATACACCCGTCCGCTATGATGGATATCCAGTCCAAGATCCGCGGCATGAAATTCAAGGGCATTGGTGAACACCGGCACAAACGGCATTTCGCCCAGCGCCGAAGGATCTATGCCGCAGGCGATCTGCTGCATGGTCGTGTTGCCTGCCAGAACGATTTCATAAATGTCGCTGCGGTTTATTTTGCCGTCCAGGACAAGCTTGTCGATGATGTCGTTCAAGGCGCCGATCATGACGCGCTGCAACTGGCTCAAGCCGGCGCTTTCCTCGCGGCACTTGCGGATGCGGGAGATAACGTCGTCGCCGTATGAAGTCTGGGGGTTCAACCTGGCGTCAACGGCGATATCGGCGCCGGTCTTCAGGTTCACCAGCATTCCAACCACGGTGGTCGTGCCGACGTCAACGGCAACGCCGTAACACCTGGAGGTCGTGTCGCCGGGTTCAAAATCAATGAGCTCGTGGTCGGCCAGTACGATCGTTCCCTGGAATGAATGCCGCCGCAAGGCCGGCGACAACATCCGCAGCGTGGCAATGGAAATATCATCAAAATCGTCCGGCTTGATTGCGGCGCGGATTCGCTCGATATCGGAGCGGGCGTCGTTTTGATCCGGCTTTCCCAGTTCGATGTAGCGCTTGCTGACCGCCGGCTGAACGTGGAATTCTTCCCCGGCGCCCTGGACCAGAATTTGCTGTTGCGATTCAAAAAGCGATTCGGCCGGAATTTCGATCGTCAAATCTCCGCCCACTTTGGCCTGACAGGCGAGCCGGTATCCGTTTTCGACGTTTTCCCGGCCCAGCACCGGGACACAATTCGCCGAAGGCTTGCAAATGCCCGCCACCACGCGCACCTTGCATTTGCCGCATTTGCCGCCGCCGCCGCACGGGGTCTGCAAAATAAGGCCGGCCTGCGCGGCAGCTTCGAGCAGAATGCTGTTCGGCAAAACATAAACCTGCCGGCCGGTCGGTTCGAAAACGACCTTATATTCCTGCCTTTTCATGTTAAGTGGTCTTGACGATGACATCGAGCAGAATGTTTGCCGCATCGTCAACCCTGGAACTGAGATTGTAAAGATGCTTGTAAATTTCCCGCATTTTGAACATGTATTTTACGTCATCTCCCTCGCAAAGCCGCGCAAGCGCCTGGTAATAAAGGATTTCAAGGTCATCCATCGAATCCTTTGCAGCCGACGCTTTCTCAACCGCAATCGAGGGATGATCCTTCATGTAGGATATCGATTCATTCAAACTGTCCACGCCTTCCTTTATTTTTACCAGCATGGCGGTAATATCGCTGTTCGTGGTCAATTTGTAAATTTGGAATTCTTCGACGGCGCTTTTTGCCAGATCGAGAATGTCGTCGATGGCTCTGGACAGCGAAAAGATGTCCTCGCGCTCGATCGGCGTAATAAAGGTCCGATTGAGATCATCGATTAAAATGCGCCGTTTTTTGTCGGCCTCGTGCTCGGCATCGACGATCTTCCTGACGCCATCCGGGTTTACGCCGCTGGCGAGCACCTCGCTGAAAATACGTATGCCGTTCAGGGTAAGCTGAGCCTGCTCAACGAGCATTCCGTAAAAGTTTTTTTCCTTGGGAAACCAGGAATCTAATAGCCACATAAAACCCTCCTTTTCATGATCAATACGCACGTTATTGCTGAAATTACTGCGGCTGCCGGAATGGTCACAAGCCAGGCGATGATGATGTTTTTGGTTATTCCCCAGCGCACGTTCGAAATACGGTAGCCCGCTCCGGCGCCCATGATGGTCGACGCCGCTGTTTGGGTGGTGCTCACCGGGAAGCCGATGATGGAGGCCAGATAAATGATGATTCCGGATGACGCCTGCGAGGCGAGCGAATGCAGCGGGGTCATGCGGGGAACCTGTCTGTGCAGGGTTTTGATGATCTGCCATCCGCCGAAAGAAAGTCCGACGGTAATTGCCAGGGCGCAGGCGAGAACCGTCCAGAACCTGATCTGAAACCCCGCGGCCATGCTGCCGGCCGCGACGGCCAGCGAGATTATGCCGATGGATTTCTGGGCGTCATTGGAGCCGTGGCTCATTCCAAGGAAAATCAGGCTGCCGAATTGTATTTTTTTGAAAAAGTGCGCCACCCTGGGGTGATAATTTCGAAACAGACCGAGCAGCCATTTCATTAAAATCCATGAAAACGCAAACCCGATCAGAGGCGTGATGAAAAGCGGCACAAGGACGTTGGATGTAAAACTTTTCCAGAGGATTGCGTCAAATCCGGAAACCACAACGCCGGAACCGATCAAGCCGCCCACCAGGGCATGGGAGGAACTCGATGGAAGCCGAAGCACATAAGTAATCAAATTCCAGGCTATGCAGGCGATCACGGCGGCCAGCAATACGGTGCGCACCGTTTCAGGCGACAACTGCAGCATGTGTTGCGAATAAATCCCCTTCCCTATTGTCTGGGCCACGGCCGTGCCGAGGCACAAAACCCCCGTAAATTCAGCCAGGCAGGCAATGGCCAGCGCCTGCCTGGGGGACATGGAGCGGGATGAAATTATGGTTGCAAAGACATTGCAGCCGTCATGAAAGCCGTTTATCAGGACATGCAGCAGAGTTAGAATGACCAATATTGTCAACATCTGTTGTATAAATTCTAGAATGCATTCAAAAACCTCCAAATTAAATCAAGCCCCGTTATTTTTCAATCAAATTCGTCTTTGAAACAGAGTTTCGGCCGCTCAGATCAAAGCGAAGCGTCTTTATTTCGTTGGGAGCCATTTTAACCTTGCAGGATTTTCCGGCAAACTTTAAATCGACGCCGGCCTGATCACTTTTCCCGCAGGTTTCATGAAGCCTGACGATCAAAGCTTTCCCGTGTTCGGCAAATTTAATTATATCGGCCGAGGTTGTCGAGGCTGTTACCTCAATAAAACCGTGCAAAGCCGGATATTTGCCGTCATGCACGGATTCCGGCGTGACAAGGAGCGGCATGTTGACTTCCTCGGCCAGGCGGGTCAAATCATAATTTGCCGCGGCGGATGCCAGGTGCGGTTTCAGGAAAAACCGGAAAGATTGTTTGCCCTGATCCATGAAAGGATAATCGGCGTCTTTTATTTCGAAGGGCTCGTAATAGGCATAGGGAGGAGAACGCAGCACGGTTACGTACAGGTTATTGCCTTCGGCGCTGTAACTGTATTTTGCGTCGTTTATCACGGCCAAACCGTAAAGCGTCGCCCTACCCTTCAACCTGACGCTGCCGCGCAAATCGGCCCAGCTCTGGCCGGGATATTCGTTCCCGTCGCAAGGCCGGATTATATGGCCGTAGGGCGCCTGGTAGACGGCGCATGGATCTGTCACTTTGGCGCCAAACCCCAGTTTCAGCACTGTATTTTTTTCGCGCCAGTCAACAAGCACGTTGAATTCGATCAAATCCAGTCCGGCATAAAGAATGACATCCGTCGAAACAAGGGAAGTTTTATAGCTGCTTCTTGTGTTGATTATGGATCGCAAGTTACCCTTCTCTTTGAGGGTTATGCTTTCCGCCTTGATTTTTTCTTTTGTACCCCTGTAACCATTTACATGGTGCGCCCAGGTGTCGCTCTTGTCCTCGATTGCCACTGGAACGTTGGCCGCGCCGGCTATGGTTTCCAATTTGTTGGTCTTGTCGTATAATGAGTCAATCCAGCCTGTCGCCGGATCAATGTGCAGACGCCAGAATTCGTTTTCGAGGGAATATTTTTTCACCGATAATTTCATGTTTGCAGATTCGTCTTTAGGTAGGGCGGGACAGCCTTGTCCCGCCGGCAACGCTTTGCCGCCGCCGGAAGCATTTCGCGCGGCAATGCGGGCAGGTAACAATGCGTGCATGCCATCACGTTCGGTCGGACAAGGCTGTCCGCCCCTACCTGAAAGTGAAAATTCTTTCCTGTCGACCACCCGGTAAACTCTGTAGCCCAGCGCCGGCACGCTTGCCTTGAAAAGCCAGCGTTTGCCGTTCAAAGCCATGTCCAATGGAATGATCTGGGATTCCACCGGCCCCCCTTCTTCATCAAGGATTTCATGATCCTCCGGCCACTTGATGCCGAGATACGGCATGATCGCCACGGCCTCATCCCTATCCCAGCAGGAAAAATTGAAAACGACGAATGGAATCCCAGGCCCGCGCGTGTCTATGTTTTTGGCGAACAAGCGTATGTATTTGTTTGTTATGCCCCTGGCAGTCTGCCGCGCCTGTCCATACGCTTCAAGAGCGTCATTGGCAACGTCCTCCTTGCAGGTGCAGGTAATGATGTCATGGAACTGGTTGAGCAGAATGAGCTTCCAGCAGTCCTCGATTTCGGTTCCGCCCTTTTTAAGGTTCAACAATGTCGCAGCCACCGTCGCCCAGCGCTCGGCGGCAATCAATAAATGTTCGCACTGCCGGTTGAGTTTTTTCAAACCGGAATGATTCGCATAACAACCGATGGAAGAATACCACAATTCGCCCCTGACGACCGGCAAGGCGTTCCTGCGGCGTTTGATCGAGTCAAAATACGCCTGCGGATGGCTGAAAATCAATTTGCAGGAATCCGAGAAATGCCTGTGCTTCAGGATATACTCGATCTGTTTTTTTGTCGGACCGCCGCCGTGATTTCCAACGCCAAAAAGGCACATTCCGTCTTCGAGCGCTTCCGGAACAGCGTCGATATTGCATCGGATATGTTCGCCCAGGTCCTCGATGTGAATGCCATAAGAGCCATGTGCCCACGAGGGAACCCGGAAGGCCAATACTTCGGAGCCGTCAGCTCCCTGCCAGCGGAACACGGAGGCGGGTAAATGCTTTTCTATTTCCCGCGGTTTCTTGAAAACATAATACTCATAGCCGCTCTTTTTTAGAATTTGCGGCAGCCCGGCATTCTGACCGAAAGTGTCGACGCACCAGCCGACGTTCACATCAACGCCGAATTTTTCCCTGAAATATTTTTTACCGTAAAGCGCCTGCCGGACAAAGGCCTCGCCGCACGGAATGTTTCCATCCGATTGAACCCACCACCCGTTCACCGCAAACCACCGCCCTGCCCTCATGTATTTTTTGATTTCAGCGAACAATTCAGGCGAAATATCCTCGACGCATTTGTAAACCCACGCCTCGCCCCTGATAAAGACAAATTCGGGATATTCCTTCAGCCGGTCCACGGCCGCCTGGCAGGTTGAGAGCGTTTCCTGATAGCCCTCCTCCCATTTCCAAAGCCAGGCCGGATCAAGATGGGCATTGCCCACCATGTGCATTTTGATTTTCTTTTTCATCAAAAAACCGCGCGAACGCAATGTTCGCCCTGATTGAATTTTATTTTTGCCATTCCGTTTTCAACGGCATAATCAATTCTTTTGCCGTCCAGAACGATTTTTCGCGCGCCCCTGGCGAGGAACAGACTTCCTGATCCCGGTTCGTAAAAACTGATTTCCCAGACTGCGCCACGCCATTTTAGATTGCGTAATTGCGTGGTCGCCGCCACAAACCTGCCCTGGCGTTTGTCAAAGCGATAAGGCGCCTTGTTTTGAAAGAAGAAAACGCCGCGGGCCGGCCCAGCCACTTTTTTCACGAAGACCGGATTTGTAAAATTCATGGCCCCGCCATAATTCTTCGGCGGATGACTGGCCTCTTCGACACGATAATAAACATCGCCGCGCACCAATTCATTTTTCCGAAACCGGATGCGTTTGCCGCCTTTGACCTTCAAATAATTGCGGTCGCCGTTGCGCACGACGCGGACATCCTTAAGGGCAAACGAGGAATCGATATCGAGCCGCAGTTGAATCGCGCTCACCGCATAGACCGTTCCTCCGACTGGCTGACCGTTTATGTCGAACCAAAGACTGTTTGTCCTGCCTCGGGCGCACGCCGATTTCATGGGGACATAAATATCCTTCGCATCATAAACATCATAAGGATAACCATGCATCATGATTTTCGTCACTTTTCCCCTCAAAATCGTGTCAATAAGCCCCTCGAGATTGAATGGAACATCAAACCAGCCGATATTTGGGGAAGTCGGAAAAAAGACTTGGCACGGTCCCAGGTTATCCACGCCGGATACGGCCGTTACAAACATCCCCTGCCCCAGCGCCTTGTCCCATGTCTCCGGTCTGGCGCGATCGAGTTCAATCGCCTCAAAATGATGTCCGTTCTGGGATTTCATCCACCATGCCTGGGCGCCCGGATGGGCCACTATGGCAATGCCGTTCCTGCGATGCGTCTTGGCGAGATTTTCCGGGATCCAGCGTTCATTTGGATACGGATAGGTCGTGCAGCCGACGGTTATGACGTGCCTGCGGTTGTCCGGCTGTTTTGCGCCGCCTTCCGTTACGCTGTAATTATGCATGGAATGAATTTCCTCGCCGACAAAAAAACGCACGGCGGGATTGTCGATCATTTTGATGCCATCGGTTCCGGTGTAAAGTTTTTCTTCGCCGTAAAATAAGCCGGTCGCCAGGACAACGCCGTCGATCTTCAGCCTTCGGCAGGCGCCGTATAACGCCCCAAGATGCAGGGGCGAACAATCCGACATGAAGTGCGTGTGGGTAAGAAATTTGAACGGGGTATTTTTTGCCGTGCACTTGAAAAACGTCCGCGCCCTGGCCTCATGCCCGCGCCGGCCGCGGACGGTCGCCTCCACGCAATATGTGCCGCCGGCCTGCGGCATATATTGCTTTTGTAATGCGATATGGAGGTGGCCGTCGCGCTCCGCCTCTTCGCCAGAGCGCTTCGCGGGGCAGGCCGCCGCGACGGATTTGTTGTCATAATGCCTGCCCGCGGAGCGGCCAGTCCACCTCGACTGAAACATCGTTGCTTTCTTCCCGTCAGGTCCGGTAATATCAATGCTCACACGCGGATTTTTAATTGTGGTTTTGACGAAAAACGAAATCTTTTTTCCGGCGGATAATGCCCATTTTGACGGCTCAATTTCCGCGCTTGAGGCCTTCTGTTTCCTGAAATCGTCGAAATAGCGCAAAACATTTGCCGTGAATTTAAGGCTGAATTCCTTTTCGTCAGCATAGGTTATTTCCGGAGAAAACGTCTGGTTCCATAAATATAATCCCTTGCCGTAACGCGCCTCGGCGATCAGCCGGGCGCCATCCTTCAGCCTGATCTCATGATCCTGATAGCCGGCCAATGTTTTCCAGCCTTTTGACAGGTAAACCGGATGCGAGGCCGCCGAACGGAAATTTTCCTTTCCTGCGTTGATGTTCCAGAACACAAAATCGCTTTCGTCAAGACAATGCCGCCGGTTGAAAACCGGATGCGCCCGGTCAAGAATCAACGGGCAAAGATAGATTTTTGTGCCGGGGCCGATCGTATCCACATAACGATATGTCAACCGGCGGGGACGCAGCGATTCAGGCAGAAATCCGTACCAGCCCATCTGGCGCTGGTTCATGATCCAGCAGATTCCGCCTTCCCTGACAAAATCCATGATGGCCTGCGCGCGTTCGCCGACAATGTCAATCCGGCCGACCATCCAGCACGGAAAAATAAAAACATTCATGCCCCGCAAAGCGGCCGCCGTAACATTCCGGACGGTCCGGAAGGAAGAACCGCTGGGCAAAGTTTCTTGAATGAATTTATCGAGCGGCGTAACCGCCGGGTCGCGCTGTTTCAATGCCAGAATTTTCATTTGACCAGATAATTTATAGGCGATGTGACCAGATGCTCATCTTCCGCCGTTATATGAACGATGTAATGATTTTCGCCGGCAAGAGGGGTTGCATCCTGCCAGGAAACAAACTCCTTGCCGGAATATATTTTCTTCCCGTTGCGGTATATCTCGGCTTGCGTTACCTTATTTCGGGAATGGACGGATATGTTAACAGACGGATTTTTTGTCGTTTCAATGACTGCCCTGCAGGGAACAGGCTCTATTTTTTCTATATGGATTTCGCCGTACACGGCATAGCTTTGCCTTGCGTTCCAGGCGGCCATGATATTTTTCAAATCAGGCTCTCCGGCTGTGTAAAGGCAGGTGGCCGGAACAATCCGTTGTTCGTCGGATAAAAGACGCTCCGGATGGCAAGCGTTGTCGACACTGCCGCAACAGGCCATCTGCGCGGAAACAGGATCCGATAAAAATTTAAGGTAGATATCGAAGTCACAGGGAAATTTATCGGGATGGTCTATCGTATAAAGTTCCAGGTAATCCAGCCGGCGTAAAACAGGCACGCTTAGAGGATCAGGACTCTTGAAGCCGGAATTCATAGAAAGATAAGGATGATTCAATGTAACGGAAATCTTATGATTATTGACATCATTGACAAACGACGCGACATCCCTTGTGTAGGAGGCGGCAATGGCGCGGCTTTCCGGCAATTCGAACCTAGGAACATAATCCAATATGGGAACGCAGGAATGGTGTTCATGGCGTTCGTTGAACGGCGGGAACATCAGGTGGATTTCCGGCGTTGGAACAAAAACCGTTCTGAATTCTTCGGTTGCGGCCAGGCAGGCGTCTTTATAATCGGCAAACTCCCGTATATCTATGCCCCAGTAATGATCGCCTTCCATGGTGCCGTGATCCCCGGCGCAAAATATAAAATCCGCCCCCAGATGTTTCAGGTCCTCGGCCAATTCCCGCGGAGTAATCCGTTCCGCCTCCGGATACCGGAAACTGCTGTGATAATGCGTGTAGCCCTTGCGCCATTTGCCGTTTTGATTCATGATTTATGCTTGGTCCTTGTGCTTATGGGCTGCAGATCTGCCTGGAATATCCGTATAACGCGATTTATTTTCCTATTCTTGCGAACCAACCTTGGGAATCTTATGAAAAAAAATCCCTTAGTACTCTCGATCATAAATACGATGACGTATGGTGGGGTGACGCCGCCAGCGGAGCAAGGCGTCCGAGCGGTGGGCATACCCGGAGGGTATGTCCCCGCTCGGAGAACGCGGCT
>Ga0074199_1000851_pt1 | contig 36684 bp, 63 predicted proteins | sample EPASupsiteSAE347_FD_64528 | JGI IMG/M metagenome (GOLD analysis project Ga0074199, IMG submission 64528) | Bioremediated contaminated groundwater from EPA Superfund site, New Mexico - Sample SAE3-47 | ecosystem: Environmental > Aquatic > Deep subsurface > Groundwater > Contaminated ... | reverse complement strand
ATCAACTTTTTGCACATGCAAAATATCATTCCTGGTTAAAAAAGAGGCAACTATGGCGCGAAAGCCACTACCCACAGGCAATAAAGTCATTAAAGGGACATTCCAAAATTGCCGCGCTCCTGCCGATGTTCCAGAGTTCGAACCGGTTGACGTGTTCCCTGACCCGCCGATCATCCTGAATCCTGATGGCATTGATATGTGGAACAAGGTGGGTCCTCAGTTGATAGCCGCTAAGGTGTTGCAAACAGCAGACCTCTACATGCTGGAACAAATGTGTTACTCCTGGCAGAGATTCCGGCAGACAGCGCGTGCCGGGTCAGATATCACCGCCGCCGAGAACAACGCGCTGCGGGGAATGTTTGCAGAATTCGGCATGACTCCTGCGAGCAGAACGAAAGTCTCTACCGGCGGCGAAAAACCGGCTGGGAACAAGTTCGCATCTAACGGGAAAAGGGTGGGGAATCAATGAACAAGATTCGGGACATCCTCTACACTCTGGCGCGGTTACTGGGTGACGTGAATGCTGTCCGGAAAAACAAAGTCGGCACGCGAATTGCCAGGCGTATTGCGGGCAAAATCACGGGCCGGTTTCTTGGCAGGTTGTTCTGAAGCCCTATCTCAAAATAGCTATCGCCTACGCCAAGGCCGCCGAAGCCGACACGAAGCGAAAGAAGTTCGGAAAATGGATACGGCTTGCGGCTACTCGTTTTCTTAATGACCTGAGGCGGGCGGAAGATCCCAGGTGCCATTTCATTTTTGACGAGTGGCACGCGAACGACGCCTGTGATTTTATCGAAAAGTTACCGCATGTCGAGGGTGTCTGGGATACTCCGACCATCGTGCTACATCCGGCTCAGGTATTCGCCACGGTGCAACTATTCGGATTCCGCAACCGCAAATCCGGATTCCGGCGTTTTACATCTGCGCTCTATGCCACTGGGAGGAAGTCTGGCAAATCAACGTGGGCGGCTGCAGTCCTCCTTTACTGTCAGTGTTGCGAAAACGAGCCAGGCGCGCAGGTCCTATCCGCTGCAACCACATTTCCTCAGGCGGAGATAATTTTTAAAGTTGCCAAGCGTATGGCCGAGAAAACCCCGGACTTGCGGGAGGCCTTCGGCCTTGAATGTTGGGCAAAAGCGATCAGCCGCATGGAAACCGGCTCCAGCTTCAAACCGATTCACGCGAAAGCCAGTACTCAGGACGGCTTAAACCCTTCCCACGTTGGCCTCGATGAGATCCACGCGCACAAAACAGCAGACCTTTTGAACGTTCTGACATCAGCAGCCGGGGCGCGGTCAAATCCCCTATGGCTTTACACCACAACTGAAGGCTACACAAACCCAGGGCCATGGGGGGAGCTGCGGCTGTTCGCTCAGAAACTGCTTGAGGGTGTATTCCTCAACACTGCTGATCACTTCCTTGCCCTATTCTGGGCTGTCGATGACGACGATAACGAGTTTGCCGAGTCGTCATGGGTCAAAGCTAATCCTCTGATTGATGTCAATCCGCACCTCCTTGACGCGATCCGCAAGGAAGCAATTGAAGCGAAACAGATGCCGTCGAAGCTTGCGGAATTTAAAATAAAGCGACTCAACCGGCAGAGCTCAACCGCCGAGGGGTGGACTGACCTTGTTAAATGGCAGGCATGCAGCGGGCCGGTTGATCTTGACTGGCTGGTAAAATATCCCTGCTACGGAGGTCTTGACCTAGCATCCACTACGGACATGTGCGCCCTCCGGCTGGTCTGGGTTGTCGATGGACGGACTTATACTCACGGCTGGCGGTGGGTGCCTGAATCGGCGGTTGCCTATCGCACTGAGCGGGGGACCATACCCTATGCCGGGTGGGTAGCGGCCGGACTTATCAAGCAGACGGAGGGCAACACTACCGATTATGCAATCATCGAACAGGATATCATAGCAGCATGCGAGCGATTCAACGTTCAGCAGATCGCCTTTGACCCGTGGAATGCAACTGACTTGACAAATAGGCTGATATGTGCTGATATACCGCTGATTGAATTTGTCCAGGGGCCGAAATCGTACCATCCGGCCATGCAGCAGTTGGAGCGAGCGTACATTCAGGGGTTACTAAATCACGGTGGAGATCCGGTCCTTAACTGGTGCGCGTCCAATATGGTAGCGCGTCGGGACCAGAACTTGAACATGGCTCCGGACAAAAAGAAATGTGCCGATAAAATAGACGACATGGCCGCACTGCTAATGGCTGTTGGGATATCGATCGCCGGTGTTGAGGACAATTTTGACGATTTCTTGAGGAGCCCCATAATCGTATGAAGAAGCCCGGCAGAATAAAGGCAGCATTGCTCGACTGGCTGGGAATACCCATATCTCTAACTGACTCTACATTTTGGTCACAAATTGGCACTACCGCTGCCGGTCAGACGATCAACGACACCACCATCCTGAAACTCTCCACAGTATGGGCCTGTTCCAGGCTGGTGGCTGAAACAATCGCAACACTCCCACTCGGCCTCTTTGAGCGAACGACAAAAGGCCGTAAATCGGCAAATCAACTAGCTTTATACAACATTATCCACAACAGGCCGAACGTTGACAGCGTGGCTGCAGTATTCTGGGAATCAATGGTCGCTGCCATGCTTTTGCGCGGCAATGCCTTTGCTGAAAAACTGGTGGTTGGTGGGCGGCTTGTTGGTTTGGTGTTCTTGAATCCAACATATCTCACGATCCAAACCGACTCAAACTACAACGTAAAATACCTCTACACTGAAAAAGGTAAGCAACGAGAGATACTGGCTGCAAGGATATTCCACATTCCTGGCTTTACGACAAACGGGCAGTGGGGACTTTCGGTTGTTGCCTATGGCGCCGGGGTGTTTGGATCAGCTCTTGCCGCTGATACGGCGGCTAACAGCACGTTCGAAAAGGGGCTTTCCCCGACCATTGCTTTCAAGGTTGACCGGATTATCAAACCCGAACAACGTGAAGATTTTAGAACGGCAATGGCTGCCATTTCAGGGGCCGTGAATGCTGGTAAATCGGCCGTGCTCGAACAGGGCATGGACGTCACGACAATCGGGATTAATCCGAAAGATGCGCAGCTCTTGGAGTCAAGGGCTTTCAGCGTTGAAGAAATCTGCCGATGGTTTCGTGTCCCGCCTCACATGGTGGGGCATTCCGAAAAGTCAACGAGCTGGGGTACTGGCATTGAACAGCAGATGATCGGCTTTCTGCAATTCACGCTCCGTCCGTGGTTGACAAGGATTGAGCAGCACATCAATTCCGACCTTCTCACGCCGGTTGAACAAATGCGTTACTACGCAGAGTTCAATATCGAGGGGCTTCTACGCGGCGACTCAACCGCACGTAAAGAGTTTTACGCTTCAGCTCTTCAAAACGGCTGGATGAACCGCAACCAGGTTGCCGCGATGGAAAATCAACCGGCGCTTGAGGGTGGCGACATCTACACGGTGCAGAGCAACTTGATACCGATTGACCAGCTCGGCAAAACAGAGGTGAAAAATGAAATTATCCCTGCCCCTGGCATATAAAGGCGCGCCGCTGTCCGGCATAAAATACGACCTGTCTCCGCGTGCTCTTGAGCAATGGAACCCCGCAATCAAGGCGGCTGAGTCCGACAATACCATCAGCATCTTTGACGTGATCGGCGTTGACTACTGGACCGGCGAAGGGGTTACAGCGAAGCGAATAGCCGGGGCGCTCAGGGCGATTGGGGAAAGGGATGTTACTGTCCTTATCAACTCTCCAGGCGGCGACATGTTTGAGGGGCTGGCAATCTACAACCTGTTGAGAGAGCATAAAGGCGAAGTCACGGTAAAGGTTTTGGGCCTTGCCGCTTCAGCCGCTTCAGTTATCGCGATGGCCGGTGATAATATCCAAGCTGCAAGGGCTGGATTCCTGATGATTCACAACGCATGGATTCTTGTTGCCGGCAACCGGCACGACATGAGAGAGTATGCGGATTACCTGGAACCGTTTGACAGATCGATGGCAGATCTTTACGCGGCACGAACCGGGATTGAGTTCAAGGACATGCAGAAAATTATGGATGCTGGAAGCTGGATCGGTGGCAGTGATGCCGTTGAGCAAGGTTTTGCCGACGAACTGTTACCATCAGATCAGATCCAGATTGACGAAAACAGCGAGACACGAGCCGCCGTTAAGCTTGACATTGCGCTTGCAAAAGCCGGAATGCCAAGATCGGAACGAAAGAAGTTGCTTGCAGAATATAAAGCCGTCACGCCTTGCGCTGGCGGAACAATCACGCCTTGCGCTGATTTTATTGGCACGTTTTCCCCACTATCTAACGAACTAAAAGGAGTTTTCCAATGAGCCAAGCACTTGAAACTGAACTGAAAGAAGTACAGACCAGCCTTAAGGCGGTCAATGATGACCTGAAACGATTTGCCGAAGAGAGCCAGAAGCAAATCAAAACTCACTCGCAGATTTCCGAAGAAACCAAAACCAATGTTGACAAGCTCCTGATTACTCAGGGCGAACTCAACGCCCGTCTCATGGCCGCTGAGCAGCTCATGGCGAAGATGGAAACCCAGGGCTCCGGTAGTGCTGCAACCGTCAAAACGATGGGGCAGACAGTTATTGAGTCCGACGCTTTTGTCAACTTTTCCGGCAAGGGGACTTTCACCATCCCGGTCAAAAATGCCATCACTTCCCTGGTCGGGTCCGCTGGCACGCTCATTGAACCTCAAAAATTGGGCTTCATCTCTGCCGGAATGCAGCGCCTGACCGTCCGCGATCTGCTCAACTGGGGGCGTACTGGTTCGAACAGCCTCGAATACGTGCGCGAATCCGGATTTACCAACAACGCCGATGTCGTTTCTGAGAACCCGGCGAACGACAAGCCCGAATCTTCCATCTCTTTCGAGCTGGACAGCGCCCCGGTTGCAACCATTGCCCACTGGATCAACGCCTCCAAACAGGTGCTTGCTGATGCTGCAATGCTGGCCTCCTACATCGATGGGCGTCTGCGCTACGGGTTGAAGCTTAAAGAGGAACTGCAGCTCCTGAAGGGGTCCGGAGTAGGGCTCAACATCACCGGTCTGATTACTGCCGCGACCGCCTACGCAAACCCCGGAGTGACGGTACAGACTGAAACCGCCATTGACCGTCTGCGTCTGGCAATGCTGCAGGTCACACTGGCTGAGTATGAGGCCGATGGTATAGTCCTGTCTCCAATCGACTGGTGCCAGATCGAACTGACCAAAACCACAACGAACGAGTACCTGTTTACATCTCCCACTGGCATGGTAGTTCCTGGACTCTGGGGCCGCCCGGTTGTGTCTTCTCAGTCCATGACCGCTGGCGACTTCCTTGTCGGTGCTTTCGGCATGGCCGCTCAGGGCTGGGATCGTGAAGACGTAAACGTCACAGTTTCCACCGAGAACAAAGACAACTTTGTCAAAAACATGGTCACCATCCTCTGTGAAGAGCGTGTGGGCCTGACCATCTTCCGTCCTGAAGCGCTTATTACTGGCGACTTTGACGGGCTTCCTGCTTCAGCGTAGTTAAAGAAGGCCGGGGCTTTGGCTCCGGCCTTTTACTTATGGGGGCAACATGTTTGTAACAGCCTTGAAAAGCTTTGACCATAACGGCAAGATAAACAAGGGGCAGGTATTCGACTGTTCCGAAATAGTAGCACACGGATTAAGACGCGCAAAACTGGTAACATTTGAAGAACCTGCAAATTTCCCTATGGCCGGGGCTTCACTGCCGTCTGCATTGCCTCCGGTCCCAGCCTTACCGCAGACGATTGTGAAACCGTTAGAAGATGGAGAACTCAAACTGAAAAAGAAACCGGGCAGGCCGAAAAAGTTGTAATTGTCGTAAATACGACTTTTGAACTTGCACCGTGGGCTGATATATTGTACGCGATGGACCGTAACTGGTGGGACGGGTATTTTATTAAGCACGGAAAAGAGTTTGCAGGGCTTAAATTAACACCGGTCTCAGGTGTAAAATGTGCCAAGCGGATATCATTCATACATTATCAAAACAGCGGAGTAGGAGCGATATCCCTTGCCGCTCATTACGGGGCGGGGAGAATCATCCTACTCGGGTACGATTGCCAGAAAGCAGGCGGTAAATCACACTGGCATGGTAATCACCCCCCAGGACTCGGCAACGCTGGCAGTATCGGAACATGGCCGAACCAGTTTAATAAGCTGAAAAAGGATTTATCTGGAGTCGAAATCATAAACTGTACCCGTGAGACTGCGTTAAATATGTTTGAACGTCAGGATTTGAATACAACATTAGACAGGAGCTGATATGGCAACCAAGATCGAAATTCAGGACTTTAGGGAACAATTGGCAAAATCTGTCCACAACTTTGCAGCTCACACATTCAAACTTGCGTTCTCAAACACCGCGATTACCGCAGGCATGGCGGCACTGAGCGAGATAACCGCAATAGACCTGACAAACACCACTGCTGGGGCTAATCCTACAGTCACCATTACGGCGGCTGAGGCTGCTGGAACAATGACAATTAGCGGCGATGCTGTGACGCTCACGGCTACCGGTGCGGTGGGTCCATTCCGCTACTATGCTCTTTACAACGACACAGCCACAAGCCCGGCTGATGCTCTTGTTTTGGCGTGGGATCATGGGTCGGAGGTAACATTGGCATCTGGCGAGACGTTCAAGGTATCGTTTAATAATGACGACACCGCCGGGACTATTACGACAATTGCGTAAAAGGGGCAACCATGAAAACATTAATTACTATTTGTGCATTACTCGTCACATCCATGGCCTGGGCAGCTAGTGTCGAGCTGTCCTGGGATGCCAATCCGGTCGAGGACAAGGTGACGACCTACCGCGTCTATTTTGGCAATTACAGCGGCAATGCCAACCTGTTTACGTCAACAGGTTATGTTGAAGTCGCTGGGACCACAACGACTGCAACCGTCCGTGACCTCTCCCCCTATAGAAAATGGTTTTTCCGAGCCACTGCGTTAAATGATACAGGGGAATCATACTACTCAAATTTTGTGGCGGTTCAATTCATTAGGACTCCGGCAAATCTCAAGTTCCAAAAATTGGAGATCAGGTAATGGCCTCACTGCTCATAAAAGCAGTTGACGCGACAAACCCAGATCCCGACATAGATCGGGGCTGCTACAAAGCAGGGATGATCGTGGAGGTGCGCGAGGATAATGCCCCGCGCGGTCTCCTTGAAAAGTGGCCCGCCTTCGCGTGGATTCATGTCCCAGGTGTTCCGGCTGACGTGGTTAGGAAATACGCCGAACCGGAATATCATGTACTGGAAATCGGTGCAGTCAAACGCCGTCGTCGATGGCAGATCAGGTGGGCAGACCTGCCAATGGGTGTGCGTAACAAGTTCGCGGCGAAGGGAGAAATCACGATCAAGGCCGGGGACTACTCTGGCGCCTATGATTACTTGTGGTCGACCATGGGAGGCTTTTTCCGCGACATGCTGACCGGGCAGGACGAGGGCGGAAACCTGTAATGGCAACTTATACCAAAACAGTTGACCCGAATGGGGGCTCTGATTATGCCAGCCTGAATGCGTGGGAGGCAGGGGAACAGACGCTTTACAGTTCCGGCGATATCGCCATTGCTGACTGCAGGCGTACGGGGGCAATAAAAGACACAACTGCCGTGACAGTAGCGGGGTGGACTACTGGTGTTATCCCGAAGATCATCGTTAACGCTGCGCATCGGCATGAAGGGAAATGGGCCGACCAGCAAGCTAGCGGGAATTATATCTACAAACTATCAGTAACCACCGCCATCGCAAGCTTGACGGCTAATAACAATTTGGTAGAGGTTGATGGGTTGGTGCTGGATATTTTGGGGAGCAATAGTTATACAAGCGGCGGGATTGCACAGAGTAACGGGTATTCAGGGTTAAGCGTCCACGGGTGTCTCTTTTTCCACAATAGGGGGGATTCACCAGACGGGGGAGCAACCTCAGCACTAAGTAACTCAAGCACAATCACAAGTTATAATAATTATTTTTACAATAATATAGTTATTGGTTATAAGCGGGCGGCTGGGGATTTGTGGGCTATAAGGTCGAATTATGGTAATACCTACATTTACAATAATAGCGTTTATGATTCAAATATCGGGATAGCTAGAACAAACGGAAACGTATACGCCATAAACAATTTGAGTCTGGGGTGCATAACTGACTTTTTAGGGGCATTTGCCACTGGCTCAGATTACAACGTATCCTCCGACGCCACAGCCCCAGGCACCAATAAAGCCACTGGCAAAACGGCATACACCGATTATTTTGTTGATCCTGCCAACGGTGACTTTCACCTCAAAGACACATCGCTGGCATTGTTCGGGCTATCCGGCACTGACCTTTCCGGCACATTCTCAGACGATATTGACGGGGTTACTCGCACAGCTCCGTGGGATATCGGAGCAGATCAGTATGTGGATGTGGGGGGTGCAACTATAAGCTCCGCAGACCCGGATGGCCTTACCGTCACTGGGCTTGCCTCAGCCGACTACAGAGGATTGATATCAGGCGCACCCGCTGGCGAATTGGCGGCCATAGGGGTAGCGGCAACAAGCGTCAAAGGATTTATTTCAGTTGCTGAATCCGGCGCGATTGCAACCACAGGGACAGATGCAACCGGCACACGCAACCTGATATCGGCCACAGTCATTGATCCAGTGACTGTGTCAGGCGCGAATTCGACTGATTATATTGGTCACAAGTCCATCGCCGCGGCTGGCAGCATATCAACCACGGGGGTCGACTCAACAGGGGTATATACTCCCGTTGGTAGCACAACCAGCACAGCACAACCGGGCGCAACAGCCGTTCTCGGGGTTAACGCTTCCGGTATTCGTACATTAATTTCACTGACTGAGCCGGGAGCGGTTAATTTTACTGGGTTTAACGCTTTTGGCGTTCGCGGTTTGTTATCAGTCACAGAAACCGGTGCGATTGCGGTAACCGGAGCGAACGCGACTGACACATATACCCATGGCGAGTGGGTCAGCAATGCCACTCCCGGATATGTATCTGTCAGCGGGTACGATTCAGTATCAACCATGATAGCTTTAGGCCGTTTAATCCCGATAACCCGTGGCCGGGAAATCTCAATTACATCAGGCCGTACGATACCGATCATCCACTAGCGAGGCGCTAAAATGGCACTACTTGATGACGTAAAAGAGGCGATGAGGGTAATACATTCGGCTGATGACGCGCTTTTGCAGCGGCTTATCAATTCTGCATCTTTTGAATATATCCAGTTTTGTAATATCGAGGTTGATTCTGACGACGTGATAGCCCCGATAGCTGAAGACGCTTTCCAGGGGCTTGTGCTGATGGTCCAGGCTGATTACTCTGCCGATCCGGAAAAACGGGACGCATACCGAAAAGCGGCTGAAACTCTTTGGATGCCTTACCGCGTCTCCATGGGGGTCTAATGGACGCTCAACGGTTACGTCATAGGATCGAATTTCAGGAACTTGTAGAGGATCAGGACAGCGAAACCGGCGCGGTGGTGGTATCCTGGCAAACTGCGTACAGTGATTCCGATACCTCGCTTGACAGCGTTCCCGCCGAAGTATTGACCGGACCTGGCCGCGAGTTTCGCAATTCCGGCACGACTCAGGCCGAAGCAACGGCGCGGGTCAACCTCCGATGGTTTCCTAGCCTTTTGCCGACATGGCGGATACTCTGGGATGGCAGGATTTACAATATCCAGAGTATCGAAACGGACGCAACTGGGCGGATGGAATGGCGCTTGCGGTGCATTGACGGGGTATCTGATGGCCGGTAAATACGATGTTGTTATTTCGCTGCTGGTTTATAATCAGCCGGAAGTCACGCGTGAGTGCATTGAATCGCTCTTTGCCACTTCAAAAAGCAACTTTCTGCTTGTCATTTCTGACAACAATTCGAGGCCGGAAACCTCCGATTATCTCAAATCAGTAGCGGACCTGCACGAAAACGTAATCTACGTTCGCAACGATGAAAACGTGGGATTCATCAGGGCGCACAATTCCGTATATGCCGCGTATTCAGGCATGGCGGATTATTTCTGTGTTCTCAACAATGACCTCGTTTTCAAGTCGAACGGATGGGACAAAATCTTTATCTCTGCGCTTGAATCAAGCCCGGCAATCGCACAGGTGGGGCCGGTACAGGCTCACGGCTACATCAATGCAAAAGGGATTGGCATACCGCGGCCTGTCAAGCGCAGTCCCCCGGAATACATCGGGGGATCATGCTTTGTTGCCAAAGTTGCGGCGATTGGCGAAAAGCTATTTGAATCGAAGTACATGAAATTCGCTTTTGCTGAAGACGCTGACCTATCCTTTCGGCTCAGGGCCAGCGGCAAGCAGATCAAGGAAATTCCTGGTGTAGAAATTCAGCATAAGCATCACGTTTCATTCAAGAATGAAAAACTTGAATTCGATTTCAAAGCGCAGGAACAGGCGAACCAGCGTTTTCTGATTGATCGCTGGCAGAAATACATGCGGACCAGAAGCTTTACACCTCTTCAAATCCTGATAATTAGAACCAGGGCGCTTGGTGACTCGTTCATGGTGGAGCCGGTAGCGCGGGAGCTGGTGAACAAGTATCCTGGCGCACATGTCTACATTCAGACGGCTTGCCCTGAATGGTTCACTCCTTGCGATTACATCAAGGAGTGCGGCCCGAATGTCAGGCAGAAACGGCGATTCGATATCGTGATTGACTTGGATATGGCGTATGAACGCAATCCGAAAATGCACATTGTTGATGCCTATGCAAAAACCGCAATGATAGAATTGGATGAGGAGCAGAAAACGCCTCGTTATCTGGGCGCGGTTCGGCAGCAGCCAGGCAGCAAAATAGCCGTTATCAATGCCGAGGGATCATGGGATAGCAGGCAATGGCCGCTTGATCGTATCAAGGATTTTGCGGCTTACCTGAAAGGGCGCGGATACCACGTTAAAGAAGTCGGGCGCACTCAGGCGCTTTATACCGGCGTTGGTAAAAACCTGATAGGTGGGCGAAACCTTGCAACCATCAACCAGATCATTGCTGATGCGGATTTGTATTTCGGTATGGACGGCGGGCTCGCCCATTTTGCACAGGCGGTAGGTACTCCGGCTCTATTGATATTTGGATGCACTAATCCGAAATACAGGGTGCATCCAGGGTCGAAGGTCAAGGCGATATGGCGCGGGGACCTACCGTGCTCCGGGTGTCACCACGACGGGCCAGCCAAAACGTTCACGGCTTGCAAAACCGGCAATCATGAATGCTTGACCGGTATCACGGTCGATCAGGTTATTCGAGAATTTGAGGCTTGGATATGAGCGAAACAGCAAAACACAGGGCGTTATTCTTGCCGTACTGCATCGGCAACGGGCTTGATATCGGTTATGGCGGCGACCCTATCACAGAAACGGCCATAACGCTTGACCAGGAGCACAGATATAGTTTCGAAGGGCAACGTCCGCAGAACCTTACAGCTGATGCCTCAAGCCTTTACATGTTTGCTGACAACGCGCTTGATTATGTTTACTCATCACATTGTATCGAGGATTTCAGGGAGACAGAAAACGTGCTTCGAGAATGGCTTAGGATCGTCAAAGTCGGCGGCACCCTATGCCTACTATTCCCCGATGAGGCAGTATATCGGGGCAAATCCAGGACTCCGAATGCCAATCATGTCTATGATAATTTTGGGATGCAGTTCGTTCTCGACCGGCTCCCCCAGAACGTCACTCTAGTATTCAAATCGGAGTTGTTTTCCGGCGATGATTACAATTGCGCACTGGTGGTACGGAAATGCTGACGTTGTTGACTGCGACCGGGATGCGCCCGGAGGCGTGGGCAATCTGTGAACGCCTTATGATGCGTCAAACTTTTGACGGCGACGTTCGGTGGATTATTGTTGACGACGGAGAAACCCTGCAGCCGATTACATTCGAGCGCTCCGGGTGGGTGCTCGACATTATCCGCCCTCTTCCTTTCTGGCAGCCGGGGCAGAACACGCAGGCGAGGAACCTTCGGGCCGGACTGGTGCGGGCAATGGCCGGAGATCGAGTCGTATGCATCGAAGATGATGACCATGTGGGGCCAGGCTACCTTGCCGACGTTGACGCATGGCTTGATCGGGCTGACTTGGTAGGTGAACCCATGGCGCGCTATTTTAACGTGGCGACCGGGGCCGGGAAGCAGCTGGCCAACAACCAGCATTGCAGCCTGTGCAGCACGGCCATGAAGGGCGCGGCGCTGGAAGTTTTCCGGAATGTGGTGGGCAAAAACAAAAAGTTCATCGACCTGGAATTGTGGCGAACGTTCGCGGGGCGGAAGTACATTTCAGGCACGCGGCACGTTGTCGGCATCAAAGGATTACCGGGACGTGAGGGTATCGGCGTCGGGCATCGGATGTCCGGAGCTGGCACAAGTGGTCTGTTGCGGAAATGGATTGGCGATGACGCGGGGATTTATGGGTACTGACACAATAGAATACAGCCTGATCGGCATTGAATCATTGCTTGCCAAATTCGAGTCAATTACGTATGATGTCAAGCGAAAAGGTGGGAGATTTGCGCTCAGAAAAGCAGCCGGAGTTGTCGAGCGGGCATTGAAGCAAAATGCCGATGCGGTTGACGATCCAGGTACACCGGCGAATATATCAAAAAACGTGGCTGTCAGATTCAGCAATCGCACTTTCAAAGCCACAGGGGACTTGAAATTTAGAGTCGGTATTCTGGGTGGGGCGAGTCCTAGCTCAAAACAAACCGGACAGCCTGGCGGAATCACATATTTTTGGCGTCACCAGGAATTCGGAACGGAAAAAATGGCGGCTCAACCTTTTGCGAGAAGGGCACTTGAAGACAACATAGGACCGGCAACAAACGAGTTTGTCAGTCAGTACGAAAAGGCAATCGATAGAGCCATAAAACGTGCAGCAAAAGGGAAATGATGTTTGCTCCGATTTTCCAAGTTGCGTCCGCAAGCGCAACCGTAAAAGCCCTGATAGGCTCAAACCCTGTCAGGCTTTACCCGTTTGGATATGCCAAGCAGGGGGTGGCGCTGCCATATGTTGTATGGCAGCCTATCGCAGGCGGGCCGGAGAACTATCTGGGGGATGTCCCAGACGTTGACAAATTCGGTATACAGGTTGATGTTTATGCCATTGATGAATTTTCTGCAAGGGCGGTTGCTAAAGCACTGAGGGACGTAATCGAACCAGTGGCGCATATAACGGCATGGCGGGGGGAATCTACGGACCCGGACACACTGCACAAACGGTATTCATTTGATGTTGACTGGTTTGTAAACCGATAACCGCAAAAAGGAGAACACGAAATGAGCGTACTTACCCAGGGAACACAGATTTATTTAGTTGACCCCGACGACCTCAGTATAGTGACTGTGACCGGATGCACCGCGTTTAATCCTGGCGGAAGCCCTGCGGACCAGATCGAAGACACGACTCTGGAAGAGCTGATTGCTAGGAACTATAAAAAAGGTCTTCGCACTCCCGGTCAGGCGTCGCTGACCATCAATGCCGATCCTCAGAACGCCAGCCATATCCGGTTGCATGAACTGTCCGAGGAAAATGTTGATCGACAGGTGAAATTTGCGGTAGGCTGGGCCGATGGAACCGCACCTCCTACAGCCGACAGTGATGGGGACTTCGTGTTTCCAGCAACCCGCACATGGTTCAGCTTCTCTGGTCAGGTCACGGACTTCCCGCTCGACTTTGCGATGAACTCACTTGTAACCACAGCGGCAACCATTCAGCGTTCAGGCGGTTCTGTCTGGACTCCGAAAACGCCTTAACTTGAATTGGCGGGGGTAATTCCCCGCCTTATTGCCAGGGGGAGCAATGCAACTCAACATCGAAAGCCTCAAAACCATCGGCGCTTTTACCGGCGCACCGGTCGAAAAACAGATCAAATGGAAGCAGGGCGACGAGGAGCACACGGCCACAGTGTTTATCCGGCCTCTCTCCTACAAATCCACGGTATCCGATTTACAGGCCGTGAACGACAAGAAAGACCCTGTTGCAACCAGGATTGCCGCAAGCGTTTGTAATGAGACCGGTAAGCCGATATTCACAGCTGACGACATAACCGGTGACGCAGACCCCGAACGCGGGGCGCTTGACGGCAACCTTGCCATGGCCCTCCTTGCCGCTATTGCCGAGGTCAACTATATGGGAAAGCCGACGAGCTGACCGAAATCGATGAGTTTTGGCATGAACTCGTACTCTGCGGGGTAGGGGGGAGAACGATTGCCGAAGCGCAAGAGCGGATCAGCTTTTCAGAATTCCAAAGTTGGGTAAAATACAGGCAGAAACGGGGTAGCTTGAACATAGGCATGCGGGTTGAACGCGGGGCTGCTTTGTTAGCTACCCTTTTTGCAAACAGCAAGAGTAGGAACTCGCCGTATAAAATTTACGATTTTATGCCGCATGAAGATGAACCGCCGATAGAACTTGAACAGGCAATGGAGAACTGGCACTGATGGGATCAAATCTTGGGATATTAACGCTCGATCTCGTCGCTAAAATTGGCGGATTCACCGGCCCGCTCGATAAAGCCGGGCGTGACTCCAAAAAGTTTACGAAATCAATAGAAGACGGTTTCTCTAAAATGGGCGTTGCCGTTGGTATTGCTGCGACTGCGGCGGCTAGCGGTATTGCCCTTTTTGTTAAGCAATCCATTGACGCTGCTGATGAAGCGAGCAAGGCGGCACAGGCTACCGGCTTGACAGTCGAAGCGTTTACAGGGCTGTCGTACGCGGCAAAACTGGCAGACCTCGACACGGAAGCTTTAAAAAAAGGCATGTCCAGGCTGAACGTCGCAATCGGGGAGGCATCCACAGGCAGCAAAGAACAGGCGTCTCTATTCAAGGCCATGGGCGTTTCTATTAAGGATGCTTCAGGCAATCTCAGGACCGGCGATGAAGTTTTAAAAGACCTGGCTGAGAAATTTGTAGACATGCCGGACGGCGTTGATAAATCGGCAACGGCAATCAAAATATTCGGCAAGGCTGGCGCGGATATGATTCCGTTTCTGAACGCTGGTAAAGACGGCATTCAGGAAATGATAACAGAGGCCGAAGCGCTTGGGCTGGTACTCACGACCACTCAGGCGCAGGCATCCGAACAGTTCAATGACTCGCTTACTACTCTCGGGCAGGTCACAAGGGGCGCGGCTAACAACGTATCGAAAGCATTGCTTCCGGCGCTCAATAGCCTCACAGGCATGATGATTGAGGTTGCTAAGGACACCGGGACCGCTTCTGAATTCGGCAACATCCTGGCGGGCGTTCTGAAATTTGTCGCGTCAACGGCGCTTTCGGGATCAACAGCCATCATGAACATCGGTCGGGCTATCGGTGGCGTTGCTGCTGCCGGATCGTTGGCACTTGAGGGGGAATTCGAGCTTGCTTATCAGACCATCAAAGCAATCGGAGTAGAGAACAAGGCAGCAACCGCTGTAACCGATGAGCGCATCAAAAAGCTGATGGGCTCCGACTACGAAACGGCTGGGAAGAAGGCTGCAAAAGTCGTCAACATTCTCGGGGCCGCTGCAAAAATCGCCGCTGAAAAGGTTGGAGATGTAGCAAAAAAAACCAAAGAACACACGGACGCAATCGAAGAACAGATCAATGCATTACAGACACAACTTGATGTTTTCGGCATGTCAGAGGCAGACACGAAACTTTGGGAACTATCACTCAAGGGCGCAACTGACGAACAGCTTAAAAACGCAGAAGCAATCCTCACTCAGATTGACGCACTCAAAAAACAGAAAGCCGACCAAGAAGAAATCACCGCTAACCTCAAAAACTATCAAGACCTAGTTCGTGATCTGCGAACCGATGAAGAGAAATACACGGATACTATCCAAGAACGCCTCGATATAATGTCGAAAGCGGGGGTAACTCCTGACGCTGACATGGCCGCTAAAATAGTCGGCTCAGGCGTAACAGCATCTCCCACATCTAGTGGCACGGCTTTTGAGGTTGGCGGGATAAATGGCGAGGTCAGTAAAATTGATCAGTTTGCCGCTGAATTGGACGCGTGGGAAGAAAAAGAACTTTCAAAACTAGAGAAATTGCAGGAATTTGCAGATATTGAATCGGAAATATATAAAGCTGCTGAAGACGAAAAAACAAAAATAACAGAGGATGCCGAGCGCAAGCGTGAAGAGTTGCGGAAAGCGCGCACTGCTGCGGTGACACAGGGGCTTTGGGAGTCAGTCAGAAGTGAAGCCGACGTAATGCAAAATGCGTTTTCCGTTCTCGGCGACATGACTGAAAATTTTGCCAGTAAAAACAGTGCCGCATATAAAGCTCTTTTCGCAATACAAAAAATATTTGCAGCAGCAATGATTATCGCAAACACCGAAATAGCGGCAGCCAAAGCACCCGCCGAAATGACAGTACTGGGCGGGATACCCATGGCCGCAATGATCAGGGCTACAGGCTATGCATCCGCTACTATGGTTGCCGGTATGGGCCTAGCTGGCATGGCGCATGACGGTATTGATTCGATCCCCCAGGATGGAACCTGGCTACTCAAAAAAGGGGAGCGCGTATCGACCGCCGAAACTTCTGCAAAACTCGATAAGACCCTTGAAAGCGTGTCAAAACAATCATCCAGCAGTGGTGATGCTCCGATAGTCAATTTGTACGAGGATAAGAGCAAGGCGGGGCAGGTTGAGACCCGGCAACAAGACGACCGCAGGGTGATTGATATATGGGTTGCGGACTTGATGGGCGACGGCAGGGCACAGAAGGCGATGACCCGTAAATTCGGCCTGCAGCCGGTGGGGGCATAATGGACTATCCAACAGGCCTCCCCGCGCCACTCCGGAGCGGGTACGACATAAACCCTGAAAACAATATCATCCGCACGCAGATGGTATCAGGCCGGGCGCGGCAACGTGTGGCTTACACCTCTATTCCGGCTTATGCCGATCTGTCCTGGCTTTTCACGGCTCAGCAGGCGCAACTTTTCGAATCATGGTCCGCTGTGGTCGGTGGTGATTGGTTTAGCGTATCTCTAAAAACTCCGACAGGGTACGCGGCTATCGAATGCCGATTTACGGAAACTCCACAAGGGCCGCAGCTGGTCGGCGTGGATTTGTGGCAGTACAAAGCCAAAGTCGAAACGCGGGGCGGAATCTAATGGATTATCCCGCAACATTACCAGCACCGCTCAGGGCTGGCTACAATATTACGCCTGAAAATAATATCATCCGGTCAGAGATGACGAATGGCCGGGCGCGGCAACGTGTGGCTTACACCTCTATTCCGGCTTATGCTGATTTGTCATTTCTGTTCACGGCTGATGAGGCCGAAATATTCGCGGCATGGGCAATAACAGTTGGGTGCGGTTGGTTTAATATCAAACTGAAAACTCCACTTGGGTATTACAATCAGGTGTGCCGATTTACGGAAACTCCACAAGGGCCGCAACTGGTCGGGGCCAATTTATGGACGTACAAAACAAAAGCGGAAATGCGAGGTAGAGCGGTGATCGATTCAACATACGGCGAGTTTTTGCCAGATATTCTTTTGCTGTCCGATATTTTTGATCTTGCAATGAACGAGGCGTGGCCGGAATGAGCATACTAGAAACGGTCTATGCCAGCGGTGGCGACATAATCATAAACACGATTGAGCTTGTCTGCGCGGCATGGGTTAATTCAATCTTTATTTGTGGTGGATTTGAAAACCAGGTTTGCATCGATGAGAACGGAAGGGAGATTACGTTTATCGCCGCGGGGATTGCCGTTGCGCTGCCGAAGAAAAACAACACAGGGGCGCAAACACTTACCTTTGCCATTGACAATGTAAGCGGCGAGGCGCAGGAGCTTATTGATGCCGCGCTTGATGCTGAAGAGCGAGTTACTCTCATTTACAGGGCTTTTGTTGCATCCGACAAATCGGCACCGGCTGATACTCCGTATCGTATGACAGTTTTGTCAGGAGACATGCAGGGAAGCGTTATTCAGATTTCGGCAGGTTTTTTTGACTTGTTGAATACCGCATGGCCACGGGACAAATACACTGCTGCGTTTGCGCCGGGGCTGAAATACCTGGGATGAAATCAGTTAATGATTACATAGGGCTTGAGTACCAGGACGGGGGCCGAGGGCCGGATAAATACGACTGTTGGGGACTTGTCAGGGCGGTGCGCTCAGAAATGTTTGGGGGATCGCTACTACCCTCATTTGGCACCATCCGGCCAACAATGTGCGTTGAATTTACACGTCATTGTAACGAGGTTTGCGACGTGCTTCAGAAATGTGGGCCTGAACCTGGGGCGCTTGTCGGAATATTCAGGGGTAAGGTTTGCACCCATGTCGGTATTGTGGTAGAAATAGACGGACTTCTTGGGGTTTTAGATACGACCTCGAAAACTAATTCAAGGTGGATGAGTATTCCAGATTTTGACCGCCGATATCTGAAAGTGATCTACTACAAATGATAAATATTTATCCATCAAAACTTGAAGGCTTGCCGCTTGAATCTTACCGGATCGAACAGCCTGATACTATCCACGGCTGGTTGACTCGGAATGTCAGTAATTATGAAGCCCGCGAAAACCCTCCTATTTCCATTTCTATCAACGGTATCCTGACTGATCCTGCTGATTGGGATTTGATCGTTATCCATCCAGGCGACACAGTAAATATTTACCCTGAGCCAAAAGATGTTTCTTTTTGGGTCGCCGTCATTGCCGTCATTATTGCTGTTGCTTCTGTGGTTTACTCAATTGTGATGATGGGCAATATGCCCAAACTGTCCACCGGTTCGTCTACCAAGGGCAACAATCTTGATGAAGCAACTGCCAAGGGCAACAAAGCAAAACTCAATTCAATCATCCGGGAAATTGCCGGTACATTCAAAGTTTACCCCGATTACCTCTTGCCGACACACATTTATTTTCTGAATGGCACTGAACAGTGGATAGAGTTGATGCTTTGCGTCGGCAAGGGGTCTTACACAATCCCCGACTCAAATGTGCTGATAGGCGACACACAATTCAGCGAACTGACAACAAATGCAGAGTATGCGATTTACGAGCCCGGCGACGATCTCGCAGCAGATACGGCTTCGGTCTGGTGGCATTCCGCAACAGAGGTTGCAGGCACTTCCACGGGCAAAACTGGGCTTGAGTTGAACGCAACCTATGTAATCGGGGTGGCAGCAACAGCCAACTCCTATTTTTTTGACGGCTTGGCGATAGTGATCCCAGCCGGTGCGGGAGAGTGGCCCAACTGGCCTGTTGGGTCTTTCATTACAATTGAGCAGTTTCTTGATTACACCGTCATTGAGGGATGGTCTGATCGGGACATAATTAGCGGAAATTTTACCACGTTAGATCCTTTCGTCGGCATGGTTATTGAGATAACAGGCGACAATGATGGCGACTACGTAATACACAGCTATGAGGTGGACTCTGACGGGATTGGTTATATTACTCTTGATTATGACAATGGGTCACAGGTCAACGGGCTTTTGACCGGTGTGCGCAGAATGGCTATTGGGTATAGAGACCAGAAATATAAAATCACTGCCATGATAATCAATGATATAAACACCGATCCCGAACACACTCCCATCGAAGTATTGAACGAAATGCACGTAGTTAGATATACCGATGAAAATGTTGAAGACACCGGCTGGCTGGGATTTGATTTTATCATCACGAATGACGCCATTATTGCGATTGACGCATCTGACCAAGAGGGCGAATGGGCAGGTCCGTTTGCTGCATGTCCGGAAGGGGAAATAACGGACACGCTTGAATACGATATTATGTTCCCCAACGGGCTTGGACAAGTGCAGTCATCGGGAGCACTAACGCCTATCACGGTGACTACAGAATTACAATGGCGTGAGATTGGCTCAGCCACGGCATGGAACTCAGTGGATCTTGTAACGACTGCTGCGACGCTTGACCAACTCGGATACACTGAGACCGTTGCCATATCACCGGCAGTCCGGCCTGAAGTTCGCATGCGGAGGATTGGGGCAAAATCAACATCAACCAGTGTCCAGGACACGGTGCAGTGGTACTCACTCAAGGCCAAACTTTCCGCGCCAACATCATATGCGGGCGTTACGACCATGACCGCGAAAATTAAAGGTGGCGACGTTATTTCGGCCCAATCCGATCAGCTTATTTCTATACTGGCAACCAGAAAACTGCCTACTCGCTCAGGTGGGGTGTGGACAGCAAACACGGAAACGCGATCTATCGTTCCGTGGGTGGCCTATATAGCCAAATCCATGGGCTACACAGACGACGACTTGTCGCTAGTCGATTTTGACGCGCTAGGGGCGATATGGGATGCCAGAGGCGATTATTTTGACATGTCTGTCGAGTCCGAGGGAACGGTAAAGGGGGAAATGAACAACGCGCTTCGGGCCGGATTCGCGGAACTCACCCTTGATAGGGGTGTTATTAAACCCGTACGTGATCAGGTACGGACAGTTTATGAGCACATGTACACTCCCCAAAATATGACGGAACAGCTAACGCGCAGCTTCCAGACCATCCAGCCAGACGAGCATGACGGCGTTGACGTTGAATATGTGGACAGTACGACATGGGCAAAAGAGACGGTCGAATGCCGGTTGCCGGGAGACTTGGGCGGCAAAGCGGAAAAAATATCACTTGAGGGTGTGACCGACCGTACACGCGCATGGCGGATTGGAATGAGGCAGCGAAGGAATCAGAAATACCGGCGCAAGTCTTACAAATTCTCAACTGAACTGGATGCTCTTAACTCGTCCTACCTATCATTTTGCGTTGTTGGCGATGACGTGCCAGGTTACAGCCAGTCAGCTATACTGATGGGATATGCCGCTGCAGAGGGCGCTGTTTTATTGCAATCCTCAGAGCCGTTTGAGTGGACTTCTGGCGATCACGTAATAGGTATCAGGAGGCCGGACGGGACGCTATCAGGGCCGTATGTTGCCACCTATGTAAGCGAGTATGTAATCTCAATTCCTTCAATTGACTTCACTCCGGATACATCGTGGAATATAGAGCCTCCTCATTTGATATTTGGCACTGTGACACGTTGGAGTTACCCCGTTTCGATAACATCCATATCTCACAACGGGGAGAGCAAGGTTGATGTTGAGGGGATTAATTTTGACATCCGGGTCTATGCTGATGACGACAACACACCATAAGGAGCTGGCACTATGGCATACAACACAGGCAATCCGTTAGGCTCAACAGACGCGCGAGACCTTTACGACAACGCGCAAAACCTCGATAAAGCTGTCAATCAGATAACCGCGCGATGGACAGACCGACTTGGTGTGTCCAGGCCGTCATGGGCTGGCATGTCTCATTACAACAATGTCGGGGAGTATGCCGCTGACATACTGATCACCGGATACAATGAGGTGTTCAGGTACGATGGAGAGTTTTACCGGGCGGCTGCGGCAACTGCCCTGCCGTATACCACTACTGGTTCATGGTCAGAGGACGGGCCGCTGTTTGTGTCAGTTGGTGATGCGGTGCTTAGGCACGATATTGCATACGAGGCCGATATGCATATCGGATATTACCGTAATGCGATTAACTGCAATCAGTACGGAGGGTTGAATGCGGCGTTTGCCAATTCTGACACGCTTGGCAAAACCATAATAGTGACTGACGCTCAGACGATGACAGATGATATTGACACGACCGGGCGGTCTCTTGTTGTCGAATATAGTGGGCTGATTGACACCACAGGACACGTTCTCACCATCAACGGACCGTTTGACGCCGGGCCTTATCAGATATTCACTGGCACTGGCTCCATAGTATTTAATGCTGACATTACAAACCCTCACGGATGGTTTGCGACAGGCCAGGTAGTTACTTTCAATGGGAAATTATTTGCCGAACCAAAACTAATCAGTACGGGAATGATACTGGGTGTATCGGCACAGGTAGACGGCATTTATCCCGATTGGGTGGGAGGGGTTGGTGATGATAATACAGATAGCACAGCCGCTTTTGCTTTGGCCGTCGTTTTGGCAAATAAAACTAGGCCAATATTGTTATCTGGGATTTACAAAGTAACTTCATCCACTGATAATTTTGCTCTCGCTATTAACTCTTCGATTATCGGTAGATCACCTCAACTTGACGGCATCCACAATGTTGGCACCGGTTCGGCAGTTCTTATTGCCGCAGCTAATTATTATACGCGCTGGGAAAATTTCTCCATTATTGGCAATACGTCCAGTCAGGACGGGTTAGTAACCAACATTACAGGGACATCTAATGAAACCTCATACTGTACATTTAAGGGTATAGACATTTATGGCAACGGGCGACATGGGTTAGTCAATCGTAACTCATGGGGCAATAAATATGAGGATTGTAAATTTTACAGCAATGGTGGTCTGGGGGTTTACCTTTACACCCCCGGCACTCCCTCGACTGACACCGGCACGGCTAATGGCATTTCTTTTGTTAACTGCGAAGCTCGACACAACGGAGGCACTTCTGTTGACACCACCTTTAGCGACGATAAAGGTGGAGTTAAAATTACCGGTGCCGCCGGGGTTAGATGGGTCGGCGGGATAGTCGAGAGTAACAACGCATGGGGGTTTATCGTATCGCCGCTATCTGGTGGGCAGGGTGCTGGTGGAGTGTATATTAGCCCTGCGTATATGGAAGCGAACCCGTCTTACGCCACTGTGGGTGGTAACATATATACTTCTGGGCCATGGGCCAACGTAGTGGTAAATGACGTGGCAATGTACTACGGAGGCATAGCTGTCGGGCAGACTGGGTATAATTTCTACATTACTGGTGGCGCTACTGCTGGTGGCACAGAGTTCTACGAATATAATAACACCTCTTCTGCCTCCGGGGCCGGTACGGCTGTGCTTTTCCATCCGTCGAGCAGAAGCAATCTGCCTGCTACAAGTCGCGTATCCCCAATTTTCGGAGATTATCTCGCCTCCGGCTCAGCTGCTGATACAACGCTTTTATCTATCACTGCCGACGGGGAATGGATACTAAGTGGATATATCCATTTCCGCAGAAATACGGACAACACCGGAACTATATTGCCATTTACAGTGGCCTACGATTCTGTCGTAACGGATCGTAAAATAGTGGTGGGGGCGTCAATAGCTGGAACATCGTCGGCTGCACCCACGCTTTTATTTTCTGGTGACAACTTGATTTTACAAACACCAGCCTATTGCTATGCATTTGTTGAAATCAGCGAAGCGGTAGCCTCGCCGCCAACTACGCTAGCTTACAATCCAGAGCTGTTTGGAACATTTATGAGGCGGAAATAATATTCTTGCCAATGACCAATGATGGAAGCTTATAAGTGATGCCTGAAATCAAGCTCAGCATAGGGCAGATGGGCATATCCCGCAAGTAAGGAGGTGAGCGCATGGCAGTAGATGTTAACAATGTTGGCAGCATATCAGAACACCTTGACGTTATCATCATTTTGGTAGGGGTCCTTGCTACCTGGTTGCTTGGAGCGCTTGTATACATTTTTAATGGCATGCGCTCGGAAGTCAGAGACATTAAAGATTCGCTGAACAAGATTTCAGAGGAGATGTTTAGCCGGGTCCGTGACGTGGAAATGAGCATTGAACGCCTATGGGGAGAGCATCGCGCTACCCATGAGCTGAATGGCAAGAAATGAGCTGGTACTGCGCCACATGGGCCATCAACCGCAAGCATGGCCGCGGCAGAGAGTGCAAATGGTGCTATAACAACCCCGATCACCGGAAGGGGGTGAGCTTACGGCCTATTGTGTGTACCTCCAAGGTAACTGCAAATCCTCAGGAGATGTGAAAAAGTGCGCCGGCAACAAGAACTGCCCAGTATGCAAGAAATCGACTTGACATACCAATACTGGAGCGTACAATTTTTGAAAAGCATTGGGGGTGATTAATGGAACCGATATACCAGGTTTTAATAGCTGACAGCGCGATTGCCGAATGCTGCGAGAAGAGGCGGCACTACTTCTCCCTCGAATATCCCGGCGAGGTTGAGGTGCAGACAGAGAACACGCGGCCAGAGATGCGGAACTGCGGTAAGTGCGTTCTCGGATGTCTGAAAGAGGTGGGGGAATGAAACCGTACGAAATAGCCCAAAAAGAGATCGGCGTAAAGGAAGTTAAGGGCGGAGAGAATCCGCGCATACTTGAGTACCACGACTGCACTACCCTTAACGCCAATGAAGACGAAGTCCCGTGGTGCTCAGCTTTCGTAAACTGGTGCTGCGAGCGGGCGGGCGTCAAAGGCACCGGCCTTGCCAATGCCCGATCATGGCTCAAATGGGGCGAGGCTATCGGCGAACCTATGGAAGGATGCATTGTGGTCCTGCGCCGTCCACCGAATCCCGAGAGCGGGCATGTTGGTTTCTTTGTGCGACAGCTCAGCAGCATGATTGAGGTGCTTGGCGGCAACCAGGGTGATCAGGTCAAGAAGTCGTGGTATCACGCTTCAGATGTGATCTCATACCGGGCGGAGAAGGCACAATGAGCAAGCGAGGATATCCCGCGCCCTGCGATGAATGCAAGCATAGGGTTTTTACTGCTGGGGGTGTGTGCGGATTAGGGCATATTGCCCATTTCGCGGTGGCAGCTGACGCGCATCATAACCCGTATGCCAATAATCGGCACGTCCGATACAATTGCGAGGACTACAGCCACATAGACCAGCTGCGGAAAAAGGAATAAGCCATGCCAGCTAAAACAGCCGAATGGTGCGTGTACTGCCAATCATACATCCAGCCCGGCGAGCATTGCGGGCAGTGCGAAAAAGGGAACATAGACTACAGACCTGGCCCGCCGATTGCTGACGGGCTGTGGATGGAGGAATGATGAAAGTAATTCTTATGTGGCTCACTGGTGAAAAAATGCTCGGCATGGGCCTGATCACGCTTGGGATTATCGCTGCTTGTCAAGGCGAATGGCCCACTGCCGGGCTAGTCATCTCCGGATCGTTCGCAATCCTGAAAGGGGACCGAAATGAAAAAGCTGATCCTGGTAATACCCCTGCTCCTTAGCGCCTGCGCCTACAACTCAACAACGATCACCGCGCAGGGCAACGTAGATTGCACCGCCACTGTTAATCGGCCAACAGAGGTAAATTCTCTGCCGATTACGGGGAATACGGTGTCCGGTAACGAGGTGCCGATTTCGGCAGTACCGTAAGGCGCCAAAAAAAATGGAGCGTTGCCCGAACGGTAAGGGGCCCGGCTGTAACCCGGAAGCACCACAAAGCTTGGAGGTTCAAAATGTCGGTATCGTGATTGTCATAGACTCTCCTCTGCCCGGATCATTTTAGTTTTTTTATCCGACCATAAGCGTCTCTTGCTACCTTCTTAAAACACTTCGGGCAATACCAGCCGTTTTGCTCTCTATAGTAATCATTGAGATACCAAAATTGGTGTTCTGGGTTACCAGACTCCGAGCCGCATTTAATGCATGCAACTCTACGCTCTGTCCGCTTTTTGCATTGACTCATTCCTCCTCCACATGAGTCCGGATCACGGCATTAGCCTCCATAACCACATCCACCGCTGCATCGTGGATATTCCGCAAGGCCGTGCGCAGCTCTATTAGCTCGCTAGCGGCGTTGGCATAGGCCTCCATGTCTTTCCGGTGCCGTTGCTCTAGTTCGCTGATTTTGTTCTGAAGCTTCTGCATCTCTCTGCGCTCTTTGGCGGTCATGCTGGCTCCTTACCCTGGTAATTTCTCAATCTCTTTTGCCGCCCACCGGAGATAATCGGCAGCCGCCTTCTTGCTTCGCCATCGCTGTTCCATCAGGGTGAACCGGATATACTGCCGGTCGCCGTACTCGCTTGGCTCTTCCTGAATAACGTCCAGCGTCTGGTATGATCCCGGTGCATCTCCCCTATTGGCGTGATAATGGCGCTCCCTGAGTTCCAATTCGCCCTCCTTTCTGCCACTCCTCGTATGCCGCCCATGTCTTCCGCGACGGCTTCTCAATGGGCCTTATTCTGCCCATACTCCGATAGAACGTCGGGCCGAAGTAGTCATGGTACGCCATCCAGACACGCGCCCCGTATGGGGCAAGGTTGACGACATCATCCCTCATTGCCTTGCCCCCCCATCCGCTTGAAATCCTGCTCCAATTTCGCACCCTCTAGCGCCCAATCTCCGCCATATGCCTCATTCATCATCCGGAAACAATCCAACTTGCGCTCGTCCGGCACATCATCCATCAGCATCAATCGGAACGCTCGGCAGGCATTCCGCGCATATCCGCTGGTGACCGATTTATCAACGCTATCTTCCCACTCTTGCCGCCGTCGCTCAACTGCCTTGCGGGAATCGTCGCGCTCTTGAGGGGCGAATAGCCGGGCCTGCTCCTCTCTGACCCTGTTTTCCAGTACGTCAAGTGTGGGCCATGAACCCTTGAACAGCTTATCGCAAGTGTTCATCATGGCCTGGTCTGAGCAATCGGCAAGGTTGGCAAAGGTCAGGTTTTTACCGGTCTTGGTGAATTCGCGGCGGAACTCGGTCTCCAGGTTGCCGATGCAATGGTCAAAGATTTCACGGAGCATCGACCGCGTTTCCGTCTTCCGTTAGAATATCCCCAATCCTCCTTGCCTTATCAGGCGTCAGGATTTGGCCGGTCAAATAAAACCTGAACTCCGACTCCTCATCGCCGAAAATCTGCGCAAAAACAGCATACCCATGGTTGTCCCCTAGCTCTTCATAGATAAGCTTGAGTTTTGCCATGCAGTCAGACAACTCATGCGCATCTCGGTCTGATATATCGACAGACACAGGTATTTCCCTGAAAATTCTGCTCATCCCTTACCCCTTTTGGTGGGGCAGAGGGTCGCCCGACCGCTGCGCCCCCACGCTCCCCGTAATGGTTAATCAATGGTTATCCGTCCATCCTGTGCCACAACATCATTGCCCTCGCAGCTACATCAAGGGCCTGATCTTTGTATCCACCATCACGCTCAATTTGGAGTGCATCGTCTGTTAATTCTTCCTGTAACGCCTCCGTTGAATAATCGCCATCCCATCCGGTGTATCCTTTGTTTTCTTTTTCAATCAGCCTCCGTTCAACTTCTTTGGCAAATTTTCTCCATCCTCTTATTACTGACATTTTCGCTCCTATCCTCTCATTCTTTGTGCTCCTTGGCGTGGCAATCATAAGCCTATGCGTCTTCCATATTCGGCAATCAGCAGTGCGTCAGCTCTACCTATATCTTTCTTGCGCGATAACTGACTGGATACTTGTGGATATAATTGCTGCGCCCTTCCCCTTGCCGCATCCTTATCGCCGGCCCCAGCCATTAAAACCTTCTTCCACGCTTGCGGTGTTACAAGGGTGTATGGAATTTGATATGCCGCAAGTATTCCTAACCATAAGCCAAATCCTTTGCCGAAATTGAACATACTTGTGACACCTTGTCCCGGCATAGCACCAACCTTTTCAATAAAACAATGCCCATATCTGCAGCTGTTCAATATGCCCGCCATTTCAGCAGGGAGGTACTCAGTTTTACTACCCTTTCCCTTTTTGACAAGCTCAGTTGGGGTATCATGCAGCGTTATATCGCCATCGTCGTGTATTATAGCTACCGCACCCGTCTGACCAGGGTCTATGCCAATAATCACGTTAATCTCCTTTAATATATGGTGCTAGGTATACGCTTGCCCATTATGCTGGCTCCTCAAATAGCGCCAACTGGTCGGTTTTGTTAAGCAGTAAGTCCGACATTTTGTCATATTCAAACTGCATGACTTCGGCCTTGTGCTTGTCCTTGTTGATGGCTTTGAAGAGTTTGTAGGCCAATTTCAGAGCTTCCTTGTTGGTGCTGGTAGACGAGCAATAGGAATCGAAACAGTCGTTAATCTCCCCGCGAATTTCGCTAATCTCGTCTTCGCGCCGGTCAACCTCGGCGAAAAACTCTTGCAAATTCGGGAACTGTTGCTCCGCAGCTTTTCTGACAACAGTTGATGCCGCTTCCTGAAAAAGTCCCACGGGGATTTCAGGCCCACCGTTAAATGAAATAGTCGATTCTTCTGCCATTTTCGTCTCCTTTTGAGTGCTGAGTTGCTTACGCCGAAACCCGGCCGCACACCGTACACCGCCACTCCTGCGGCTGGTCTCTTTTTTTGGCAAGCGGGTTGTGCACCCTGTTGCCTGCCCCGTGTATCTCATCCTGCTGCTTGTGCTTACATGTGCATTTTTTGATCATGTTTTCCTCCTTAATTTCAACCAGACCACCGGCTCGCCCGTGCGGCTGGTTGTTAGGGCAATGCCTCAATTTCGTCCAACAATGAAGTAATTTCTTGCATCTCTGAATCAATCATCTGGTTCCAATTGCACGACCACCCGCCATGGTGCGTGGTTTCCATGTTCATGTTCGCAATGATTGCCTCTTTTTGGGCTATTGCGTTTCGGAGCTTGAGCAGCAGCAATTCTTTCATGCTTCACTCTCCTTGTTTTCAACCAGTCGCCGCACCGGGCGAGCCGGTGGGCTGGTCGTTATCCGCTGTCTACAAATATCGCACGAATAGGTAATTTTTATCATCTCTAATTCCTCACCATCTGCGCCCACTCCAAGCTGTGCACTGTGATATTCATAGCTTTTTCGCAAATCAAAACGTTGTGGGTACAAGCAGTACACGGATCGTTACCATCCATCCCAACCCCGGAATTGGCAATTTCCACCAATACGGCAGATTGCTCAATAAGTCTATCTGCCGCTGCTTCCAGCAGTGCCGCCATGCTAGGGTCAACTGTTTTCGACACAGCCCTCAAATATTCCACTAATTTCGATGTAGTCATTATTACCTCCCTTCTTCAATCTGCCAGGAGCGGACACCCTCCGAACCCGCTCATCCTCGGGGCAAGCAGCTCTGCTATGCCATCACAGGTGAGCCAGCTTTGCATTGCCCCTACCATGCCCCCATCATGGGGCATCTCTCCCGGCGCTGTGACGCCGCTGGCAGAACCGTTATGCGGGCGCCCAACCTATAACCTTAAGCCACTGCTCAACCAGCAGATATAATCCCCAAGGGGGAAATAGTGCCGCAATTACCGTGCTCCAAAATCCTTTAGCAATCACTAAACCTGCAGCCCAACTCCATAAAAGCAGGGGACCCCAGATTGCTTCAGCTAAATCTTTCATATTTGTCTCCTTTATCCCTGAAACAGCATCACACCGGTCTACCTTCTGGACATTTTTCGTTGCGGCAAGCACCATTTTCGTAATGCATCCCGCATTCAGGGCAGGCAATAACATGTTGCGGTAATTGGGCCTTTATCCACTCCATCATATCATCAAATTTATCCGAGAGGAGTTCTTTTGACGCTTTGGCATTGAAGCGCTTGAGTAAGTCTGCAGGCTTTACCTCATTACCCATTGCGGCTATTAATTCTTCTCGCTGTTTATTTGTGATAAACACAGATGCCGCCGATCCACCTTCGGCCCATTGTGCTACCAGCTTCCCCGATTCTTCGTTTATGGGCTTATCAAGAGGGAAAAGCGCCTTGTGCTGTTCCTGCAGCTTCAATGGTTTAGGCATCCCCGGCGCATCGGGAGTGAGCAAAAACGACACTGTGAGTTCATACGGCAAATTCTTTTCGCATATTGGTTGCCATCCTACCGGTATAATGGCGGTTTTTTCTTTGCCATGCTCATCTTTCACCTTTTCCATTTTCAGCTTTTCTTCGGCGCGGAAGCAAAGAATCACCGTGGCCTTAACCTGCAATAGCCTGGAAATCATTTTCTTATGGTCGCCTTTAGGCTTAATCCAGCTAGCCATTTTGCAGGCTTCTCGCTTGGCGTAATTGTCGCCTGCCATGCGTTGCAATTCTTCTTCCTGCCAGTCTAATACTCCTCCATCCGATGACCATTCGTGGCTCATCGAATCAACAACTATGACCCCATATCCTGCATCGTCAGCGGCCTGTATAGCATCAGCATAAACAGATGGCCGAAAAGGGGGGTGGAGGTCACAGATATCAAAAGCGAAGTTGTCAGCATAATGGAGAGAGCGCCGGGCCTCTGTGTCAATTACGGCAAACCTTTTGCCCGGCCCTACGATACCAGCAGCTAAGCGCATTGCGGAGTATGTTTTCCCGGAACCAGATGGACCAGCAAGGCCAATCAAAAGGCCTACCTTTTCCCGTATTGCTGGCCTGAAACTGTAACCTGTCATTGTATTTCCTCCGCTTTTGCTTCCCATGCCGCCATTTCCCACGGCTTCGACTCAATGTAACATATCCTGTTCGGATATCCCGGCCAATCGTTGAGAGCTAAATATTTTTGGAACATGAATATTCCGTATTCAACCTTTTGCTTTGCAATTTCCGCTGTTTGCGGGTCAAGGCCAATAAAAGAACAGAGATATGGGGCGTAAGTCTCCTGTACCATGAAAAGGAATCTTGGGGATTTCCCGCCCTCAACAGCCTTCACACCTCGACGGTATAGCGCATGTTGAATATCCTTACCAAAGGCTGTCGCTTTAAACCTGGCCGGGTCGGCAGATTCACCAGTCGCTTTATAGTCCAGAATCAACTTGCGATCTCCAAAATTTTTGTGGCTGATCCAGTCGGGCCGAATCCTGCACCAAGTCCCGCCATCTTGCCAAATGTAGGTTAATTCTGACTCGCCCTCTTCGTGCAGGTTTTTAATGCCAAGCTCCGAAGCTGACAATTGGACATGCGCGGCATTTACCATCTCAACCACACGTTCGTACTGACTTACAAGCAATGGCACTTTACCGGCCATTCTAGCGGCTTCCTTGGCTTCTTTTGCAGACTTTGAGCGCCAATCTCCAAAATCACAAATCTCGGCAATGTCTATCCCTTCCAAAAACAAGGAATGTGCGGCCTTACCAATGTCGAAAACATCCTTTTCCTCTTGCATGTAATCAGGGTTCAGTTTCGGGTGATAAAGCCGAGCATGGGCAGGTGTGGTATCAATCAGATCGGCAATGGTGCCCCTTGATAAACTCGGTTCCGGGCAGCAATCTCTATGGTAATCTTCGCTGCTAATTCGGTATATTCCTGGCTTGGTAATCATACTTTCCCCATATGGTTATCCCTCAGTTATCGAAAGATAATGGTAGGCGGTATCCCAGAACATACGATCATCCACGGTCAGAATGTAGCCTTCACGGGCCTGGTCGCCGCCTTCCGAAACAATGTGAGTTGCACATGTCCACGCCTTGGCTTGGTCTATTTCTTCCGGCTCCAATTCAGCCTTTTCCAAGGCAAGAAGCGCCTCGCATTTGCGGCACTCAGTTCCGAGGCAGCAGGTTAGGTGGTTATCTTCTACTGGCTCAACCGGCGACATGGAGCACTGCTTGTGCAGTTTCGGCAGAGTGCCGAGGCGCTCCATTTTGAACAGCAGCGCCAGCCGGGGGACTTCGTTTGCAAGTTCTTTCGCTTCATACATCCACCGCTTCCACTCAGGCCGGGGACCATCTCCGCAGAGGTTGTGATGCTGATTGATAGCGACATGCCAAGCATGTTGTTTTTTGGATTCCTCTAACACATCTCACCCCTCCAAGAATTCGTCATACTCGCCGTCAGCCAAATACTGCGCCCAGTAATGCTTAGCCTCTCGCTCAATCCTAGCCCTATTCCTCCCAGAGATAGACCAGAGCCCAAGTTTACAGCTTATGACGTGTATGCCATCGTTTTCCGACTGATCGACGCGGCGCTTAAATAGATCGTCCATTTAACCCCCGACAGCACGCTAGTATTTCAGGACCTTAAAACAGGGGGGGTAACCGGGCCATCCAAAGCAAATTTTTTTGTACTCCGGATGCCCGAAATCTGCCCAATAACTGCCGGATCTGTCCTTGGCTTCCTCGTTATTATGATATTTAGTGTTTGCCACCAGGTATCCGACATCCCCGATGCCACAGAAACAGCTATCGGGATCGGATATAATCTTGATCTTACTACCAACGCGCAGTCTGGATTCGTCCATTTAATGCTCCTTTCTTTTGCCTGCTTGGCATTTCAAGTCAAGGCCGGAAGCCCTGGAACCTCCGGCCTATCCTTCAACCACCAAACAATCTCCATTTTACCATAATCTGTGAGTCACAATTATTCTCCTATGCGCTGTGCTGCTACAGGTTCCCAGCACGTCCCCTGCAGCAGCCTAATTCAGCCGTAGTCATGTATCGTCGGCAGATCGCCTTGCACGAGGGGTATGCGCGGAAGCGCTGAGGCCAATATAGGCCATGCCGGAAAGACCGCCTCTCCAGCTGGGAGGGCCATTGCTATGTGCTGTAGCGTTGGCTGATCACCGAACTCGTAAAAAAGCGGGGTGATAAGTGCGAACATTAAACGGCCCTCCTTTCTGTCTAATTTCGAATAGCTAAGGACTTACCACTTCGGCTTTCGCCGCCAATCTGAATCCCTGCTCCTAGTTTTATGCCTGTCTCCCCAGCCACTAAGGCTTGTATATTGGGAAAGGGTGCAGTCTCGGGCGATGGCGCGGGATTGTTAGTGGTCTTGACTCTTTAGGCTTCTTTAGAGCCCCTCCCCATCGAGTCTACACGTTCCAAGGGTTTGCAGGTCCGCTGCTTTATTAAGCCGTCGCTATGTCGGTAGTCCCTTGGCTTCGTCCGGCGTTGGCATAGCAGGGCTTTTCAATCCCTGGAACCTTAGCTTCCACCGATTTGAGGAGATTCACCTACGCCTTTCGGTTAAGGGGTTCGTTTAATGCTTCTGCGCCGATCTTATCAGGTCGCCAGTTTCACCCTCTCATTTTTCGTAGGTGTCCCGCCGCTCTTTTGTTATCGCCGGCGAGGAGTCCTTAACTATTCGATTTTGAAAGAACATTTGGCAGCCAGGAATCGAACCTGGTCAAGCTCATGACCTCTCGAACAGATGAAATACTAGAGAGCCGCTGTGCATCTGGAAAGTTCCGACATACTCACGACCAACACCCATGTCCTCGTGCATCGGATGTCCTGTGCCAAAAATTTCAAAGAAGCGTTCTTCCTTCTGGTTTTCAGTGTCAACCATTGCCCAGATACAAGGCGTTCCATTTTGTTTTTGGACGGTCAGAATTTGAGCACCTGACGGCATTTGAACGGCCTGTGCGTCGATCACTTCGAGCGGGAATTCGTAGATAGTTCTCACGATTATCTCCTTGATATTGGTTGATACGGGTCTGGCCCCGGCGCTTCAGCCGGTAGCTATCGGTGGTCAATTCGTTCGACGTTTCACTTTCGCCAACCGAGCGCAGTGGTGGAGATTCTTCTTTTTCCGAGGACGGCCACACTTGCTCCGGTAGCGAGCGAAGTCCCGAGGCGACATGCCAGGCAGTTTGATTACCGGCTTGTCCCATGACTCGCCCGGTTCGGGGGATGGCTTGATCCTGATGGCATTGCTACCATTAAAAGAAGAGGCGACAGCCATAGCCAGTATTCTCATCCCGATGCCGCTACTAAACCCAATTGCTGTTGACATAAATTTCCCCTTTCATGCCAGCGGAATAGGCATAACCCGCTGCTTCTGTTTCGCTCCGCTCACAGTAGAGCTTTGTCGTTATAACTCCGCCTCCGGTTCATCCCCGCGCCTGCGGGGAACACGTCGTGGCGATCAATCTGCCCGCCGCCCATTACTTCGTGGTAGACGCTCTCCCCAGGCGAATAATATTTAAACACATCAAGCGGGTTTTCGCAGAAGTGAAAGCCGGAGCTGCATGATTTAGCCGTGCCCTCAATAATTGCAGGCGCCAAATCCTTGATTCCCGGTTTCTTTTCCGGCATACTAACTCCTTTCGATTATCGTTATATTTCCTCTTCCTCGACCAGGAAGAACGATCCCGGCACGCCGAGGGCTTTGCCGAGCTTGCCGATGTTTTCAACTGAAGGTATATGCTTGCCCATTTCCCAATCGTGGACTTGCTGCTTCGGGATACCCATTTTTTCACCAACTTGTCCAAGCGACAAATTTCTAGACTGTCGCAAATCTTTAAAACGCATACGGTCAAATTTCATGTTGCGCCCTCCCTTAAATGTAAAAACAACTTATCACTACAATATTTCCATGTCAACATGTTTCTTTAAAAAAATAACTTATCCTTGACGAGGCCGGAAATATAGTTTATAACCAAAATGCGACAGGAGGGGGCAGATGAAGAAGCCGTTTTTTTTCCGAGTAGATTTGATCGCCCTAATGGATTTCGCCACCGAACCGGCAGGAATGGACATGTCATTATTGCAATTTGCGAAAGAGTTAAATAGGGGACAGTCTGGCCATCCAGAGATCCAAAAAATAATAGATGAAGCCCATAACTATATAGAAAAAAAGAAAAATGCCGGTAAAAAGGGTGGCCAAGCAAAGTCTAGCAGTGCTAAAGCAAACCCTGGCAGTGCTATGGCAAATCCTAGCACACCCCTAGCCAGTAACAGTAACAATAGCAGTAACAGTAACAATACAGAAACAAAAGAAAAGAATGAAAGACACTCTGGCGCTCCCGCGCCGTCTGCCCTCTTTAATCTCTGGAATAAAATAATCGACAAACCCAAGGCGAGAGATTTTACGGCTAGCCGTGAAAAGAAATGCCGGGCTCGCCTTAAAGAAAAAACACTTGAGGAGTGGGAAGCTATTTTCCAGCGGTTGAAAAGCACCCCATTCTGTAATGGCAACAACAAATCTGGTTGGGCCGCTGATTTAGACTGGATTATTGCGAATGACAATAATCACGTTAGGCTGATGGAGGGTTTTTATGGAGGATCGAGTGAGCCTAAACAGCCTCAGCTCTCCTGGGAAGAGCTGAGGGAAGCCGTTAAGAACGGTGATTATTCAAAATTGGGAGTCAAGGAGGGAAATCATGGTGATACCACCTAGCATTTGTGATCTTTGCGAAATGGATTGGGCAAACGGCGCATGTGGTGATTGCACTATGACCCGAAAGCAGCTTGAGTATGTTGCAAATCTCGACCGGCAAATACGAGAGATTAAAAAATATTTTATTTCCGGCAACTCTGTGCCAGTTGAAAGGGCAACAATACTGGCACAGGACTTCTGGCAAATTATTGGGCAGCAGCCATCGCAACCGACAAGTAAAACTTAATAGTTAGGGGAGGCGGAGGGTGGATACATCAAAAATTTATCAGGAATTGGGAGGCAGTAATTGCACTATCTGGCAGACAATACAGCGCGAACCTGCGGCAGAGGCACGAATAAAGGAGCTGGAACTGATAGTTTCCGGAAAGACGTTTTGCGATGAGCGAAGGGAGACCGCAGAGCAGTGTATTGCCATATGTCAGCGGTATTTTGGAGACAATGCCTGCACTGGTGATTATGCCGCGCAGCATATTGCCGAGGCCATCCGGAGCGAAGTGGGCTTACAGGACAATTGCAGCGAAGATCAATACCTACTCACGCACATCCTCTATCCGGTGCTATTTAAGCTTTGCCAGCGGTACGATGAGTCATGCGAAAAGCACGGGCCGTGGACTAGTGCCACACTGGATATGAAGATGGTTGATGCGTTGAAGGAAGAGCGAAGAGAAGTCGATATCGCGTGGATCGAGAACCGGATCGAGGGGCCACATGGCGAGATTGACGAGCTGTACGACGAGGCGAATTGCTGCGTTAAACGGATTTTTGCGCTGACGCATGGGGCGGGGGAATAATTGCGGAAGGGAGAGATAATTATGCAAGTAGATTCAATGCAGGTTTGGTGGATTCCACAAACCCCGATGACGCCGTTTATAGTCCCAGTCGAAACAGAGTTGGAAGCCAATTTACTTTTGGATACGTTGGCGGCTTATGATTTTTTCCAGTTGGAAAACAAGATCAAACCGGATTTTTGCAACATGGGCGGATTACTAGTTTGGGTTTCAGATTCGGATGGCGAAGGCACTCCCGGATGGGTGGATTGGAAAAACATCGACACCGGGGAAACCTTTGATGAATATCGGAGTAAAAATCTGCCCTGTAAATTTTCCGAGATCAAAGCGGCATCAGGAATTAAGGGATAATGACGCAATCACCCCGCATTTATGGGATTTCCCGAGGATGGGATTACGGGCAAAATAGTTGAGCGAGAGGGTGGGGATGCCGCTTTTGTCACTGCGGACATTGCATGGCGACTGCGCGAGGCACTAGTTATAATCGGGAGAACTTGAGATGGCGAAAAAAAGAATGTGTAAAATTTGCGGAGTAAACGAAGCTACTTGCCCAGACCGCAATTATCAGGGTATAGGGCGGATAACACTGGACGTTTGCGGCGCTTGTCATGCAGCTCGGCTACGAGGCGATATGGTCCACATAATGGAAGCGCACCGTAGAAGAAACTCTGCTGTAAGTCGAGACGGGTTAGGGGATAAAAAATGAACAAAACCGAGGCATTAAACTACTGGCTATTCCTGGCGCTGATAGTCATCGGCGTGATCATCCACTCTACCAGCGCCCCGGACGAGGAATCATTTCCCCTGACGCAATACCAGCGCGAGGAGATCATGAGCCGCACAGCGCACAGTTTGGAGTGGGCGCAGATGGTGAGGAATCAGAGATGATAAAAATTACCTATTCGTGCGATATTTGTAGACAGCGGATAACGACCAGCCCACCGGCTCGCCCGGTGCGGCGGCTGGTTGAAACGCAACGGATAGTAAAATTAGACAGTTATGGGGGGGGTATAGGGGGCATGGCAAAAAAAGTGAAGCG
>Ga0074199_1000850_pt1 | contig 36708 bp, 32 predicted proteins | sample EPASupsiteSAE347_FD_64528 | JGI IMG/M metagenome (GOLD analysis project Ga0074199, IMG submission 64528) | Bioremediated contaminated groundwater from EPA Superfund site, New Mexico - Sample SAE3-47 | ecosystem: Environmental > Aquatic > Deep subsurface > Groundwater > Contaminated ... | reverse complement strand
CGGGTTCAGTTTAACGACCGGGGCTTTTGAATCCAGGGAAATAATTTCCATGTCAAGCCAGCCGATCTCTTTTCCGATGCCGGTGCCAAAGGCCTTGGAAATGGCTTCCTTGGCGGCGAAGCGGCCGGCAAAATGAACGCAGGGATCCGCCTTGCCGCGGCAATATCTTTGTTCTGAAGAGAGAAAAACCCGGTCGATGAATTTTTTGCCGTGCTTCTCAAGCACTTTCCGGAAACGCGGAATGTCAACAATGTCTATGCCCAGGCCGATGACCCGGCCGCCGGCATGGTGTCGTTGAAAAATCCGGCTCACCGCAGGTTCGCCCTCCATAAATTCAAAAATATGTTCGATAAATCAGGTCTGGAGGGCGAGGCTGTGCCGAGCCGAAATGTTAAGGCATCAATCATGTCTTTTAACCGTGAACTTCCGAAACCATGAACCGGTTACCTTCGGTAACCCGCCATCTCCGCAAGCATTTCGCGCGTCGCCTCTTCGATCCCAACAAACACGGCCCGCGCCACAATGCTGTGCCCTATATTGAGCGTGTCGAGGAATGGGATTTTCAGTATGGAAGAAATATTATCGAGATTAATGCCATGGCCGGCGTTGACTTTCAGGCCGATGGAGTGGGCGTAGCGGGCCCCCTCAATAAGCCGTTTCAATTCTTTGCCGGCCTGTGCGCCTCTGGCGTTGCAGAATGTGCCGGTATGCAGTTCCACGTACGGCGCGCCGATTTCAACGGCCGCGTCCAGTTGCTTTTTATCCGGCTCAATGAAAAGACTGACAATGATGCCGGCCGCGGATAATTTTTTGCAGTTTGCCGCCAGACTTTCCTTTTGGCCCTCCGCATCCAGGCCGCCCTCGGTGGTGAGTTCCTGCCGCTTTTCTGGCACGATGCAGACTTCATCCGGTTTTGCCTTCAAGGCAATGCGGACTATTTCCGTGGCATTGGCCATTTCCAGGTTGAGGGTGGCTTTTTTAAGAAAGCGGCGCAGTTCAAAGAGATCGTGGTCCTGAATGTGCCTGCGGTCCTCGCGCAGGTGTATGGTGATACCTGCGGCGCCGGCCTTTACGCACAAGCGGGCCGCTTCCAGGACGCTCGGATAATCGACGCCGCGCGCCTGCCGCAGGGTGGCCACATGGTCGACGTTTACGCCTAATTTTAATTTCTGCATAATTATTTTCGCCTGGAATCGGATTGTCATCCAGAGTCCCGATGCGTTATGCGCCCGGGACGAAGGATCTCTGCCACAGTGGTCAGCGTGGCAGGGATTCCTCTCCGCCTTCGGCGGATCGGAATGACCAATTATACCGAAAGAGCCGCTACGGTCGTTCTCAGCGAAGCGTTGTCCTGCACGTTGCACAACTGCGCCGCTGGCTCGATGCGCTTGACCAGGCCCGAAAGAACGCGGCCCGGGCCGCATTCCACAAAGCAATTCACACCCATCCCGGACATGACTTTTACGCAATCGACCCATTTCACCGATGATGTGATCTGCCCGATCATGTTTTCTTTCATTTCCTCCGGAGAGCCGTGCGGCCGGCCGGTGACGTTCGAAATCACCGGAAAGGCAGGTTTTTGCAGCCGGATATTATTCAGGAAAAGACGCATTTTTTCCGCGGCCGGCTTCATGAGCGATGAATGGTAGGCGCCGGCCACGTTGAGCGGAATGGCGCGCTTGGCGCCCTTTGCCTTGGCCGCCTTTTCGGCCTCCAAAATATTCTGTTTTCGGCCGGAAAGCACGGTCTGTTCCGCGGAATTATAGTTGGCAACTTCCACGCCGCTTGACTGCGCGACTTCCCGCAACGCGGCGCTGTCGAGTCCGATGACGCTCAACATGGCGCCCGCCTGCTCCTCGCAGGCTTCCTGCATGTATCTGCCGCGCGCCTCCAGGATGCGCAGGCCGTCCTCGAACGAAACGGCTCCGGCCAGATGCAATGCCGACCATTCGCCGAGGCTCAGGCCTGCCGCGGCAAGGCAGGGCACATTTGAAATTTGAGATTTGAGAGCTTGGAAACAGGCTGCGGTCACGATGAAGATGGCCGGCTGGCAGTGGTTCGATTTGGTCAACTCGCTCTCCGGCCCCTCAAAGATGATTTTCTGCAGGTCATATCCCAGAACCTCGTTCGCTTTGGTGAAGAGCGCTTTGCATTCCGTGAACGAAGAGGCAAGGTCGCGGCCCATGCCGGCCGCTTGCGCGCCCTGTCCGGCGCAAAGAATTGCATTCGTAGATTTCATATAACTTTTAATAGATATACCGCTCTGGATTCCCGCTTTCGCGGGAATGACAGAAAAGGAATTCTGACTTCTGCCTTTGTGCCTTTGCCCCTTCTGCCTTTCAGTCTACCATTCCATCAACGTGGCGCCCCAGGTAAATCCGCCGCCGAAAGCCAGAAGCATGACAACGTCATGGCGTTTGATCAAACCGTTATGAACGGCCTCATCAAGGGCCACGGGAACGGAAGCCGCCGACATGTTTCCATAGCGATCGAGATTGACATAATATTTGTTGGCCGGAACGTCCAGCCGCTCGCCGATAGCCTGAATGATGCGCATGTTGGCCTGATGCGGAATGATCAAATTGACGTCCTCAATGGTCATGGAAGCTTTTTTCAAAACGTTGCCGGCCGCATCCACCATGGCATTGACGGCGTACTTGAAAACTTCCTTGCCTGCCATTTTAAGGTAATGGAGCCGTTCCTTGACGGTCTGTTGCGTGGCGGGATGAATGCTGCCTCCGCCCGGCATGTTCAAAAGGTGGGTCAGTTTGCCGTCGGACGAGAGCGCCGAGGCGAAGATACCGCGCGAGCCCGGCCGGCTCTTCAAAACGGCCGCTCCGGCGCCGTCGCCGAAAAGCACACAGGTGGAGCGATCCTGCCAATCGGTGATGCAGCTGAGCTTTTCACCGCCGATGACCAGGGCGGTGTTGACCGTGCCGGAGCCAATGAACTGTCGGGCGATTTCCACCGCGTAGATAAACCCCGAGCAGGCCGCCTGGATGTCAAAACAAAACGCCTTGGAGGCTTTGAGTTTTTCCTGCACGAAACAAGCCGTGCTGGGAAACGGCATATCGGGTGTGATTGTGGCCACGATGATCAAGTCGATGTCCTCCGGCGCAACATCGGCTTTTTGCATTGCGCGCTGGGCGGCCTTGACTGCCAGATCCGAGGTTACCTCGCCCGGCGAGGCAATCCTGCGCTCCCGAATGCCGGTGCGCGTGGTAATCCATTCGTCGGTGGTCTCCACTATTTTTGCCAGGTCGGCGTTGGTCAAAACCCGGCTTGGGACATAAGAGCCGGTGGCTATCACCGAAACAGGACGCAGGGACGATTTATTCTGATTCAAAGGCATCATGGCAGTTCGTTCACCGTTTTAACGATCATGTCGTTGATTTGCTGGTGCACTGAATCGCGCGCCACGCGGATGGCGTTGAAAATGGCCCGCGCCGATGAGGCGCCGTGGCAGATGATGCATATTCCGTTGACTCCCAGCAGAGGGGCTCCGCCGTACATCTCCGGATCCATGGCCCGTTTGATGCCGTTCAGCGCCCCTTTCAGGCACAAGGCGCCGAGCATGCGCAGTGGGCTGCTGGTAAATTCGCGCCGCACCCAGGTGCTTACGGCATGCGCGACGCTTTCGCTCGTTTTCAGAACCACGTTGCCGACAAATCCGTCGCAGACCGCGACATCAATGTTGCCCTTGAAAAGATCATGCCCCTCGATGTTTCCCTTGAAATTCAGCTTAGAGGCGGAAAGCAGGCGGAAGGCCTCCTTGGTGATTTCATTTCCCTTTGAATCCTCGGTGCCGACGTTCATGAGGCCGATGACCGGATCGGGCTGGGACAAAATTTCACGGGCGTAAACATGGCCCATGGCGGCGAATTGCAGAAGCAGTTTGGCCGGGCAGTCGGTATTGCCGCCGGCGTCTATCAGTATGAACGGCTTGGTCGGCGTGGGCATCATGGTGGCAATGGCCGGCCGTTCAACGCCCTTAAGGGTGCGCAGTTTCAGAGTGGCGGCCACCACCACGGCCCCGGTATTGCCGGCCGAAATCATGGCCTGGGCCCGGCCGGATTTGACCAGATCGATGGCGCGGCTGATGGATGAATCCTTTTTACGGCGGATCGCGTTTGCCGGGCTTTCCTCCATACCGATCGATTCCGAGGCATGAAGTATTTCCATGGAGGGCGGAACCCGCCCGTTGCATTCCTTCCTGATGGCGGATTCGTCGCCGACCAGGATGATGCGCTCGATCCCCGTCAGGGAAGCGGCGGCCTGGAGAGCTCCGGCGACAATCTCGCGCGGCGCAAAGTCGCCGCCCATGGCATCAACAGCAATTTGCATCTTGGATGACCATTATTCTTTTACGGTAACGGAGAGAACCTGCCGTCCGCGATAGTATCCGCAGGCCGGGCAGACCCTGTGAGGAAGATGTTGCGCGCCGCAGTTGGGACACGGCTTGGTGGCGGTCAGAACCAGTTTGTGCGATCTTTGACGCATTCTGATTTTGCTTTTGGACAATCTTCTTTTTGGAACAGCCATACAAACTTCTCCTTATTTCAATCGTAAATCATCGAGCGCGTTCCATACGTTAGCCTTTGGCGGCCGCCGGCATTTGCATTTTTCCCGGTTCAGATTTGCGCCGCAGCCGGGACAAAGCCCGCGGCAATCGGCGGAACAGAGGACCACCATGGGCAAAGCAAGAAGAATATCTTCCCGCACATCGGGGGTCAAGTTGATTAATTCATTTTGAGTCTCCAGGCTGAAGCTGCGGAAAAAATCTGAAATCACTATCTTTTTGTCAAAATTCTCGCCGCAGCGCGCGCAACGGCAGGCAAAATTGATTTCCAGACCGCCTTTCACGAGCAGTTCGCCCGAAACCAGTTGAACGGTCAGGCCATATTTCAGGGGCCCCTGCGGCCGAATCGCATCGCCGAGCTCCAGTTCCAATACGGAATTCGGCTCCTCGCCGTTGAAAGCCTCGGGCTTGTTGCGCAAACGTCCGGTTGGGATGATTAAGGGCATAGGAGGCGAAAAGGCTAAAGATCAAATGCTAAACGCTAAAGAAAAAATACGCAAGACATCATCCATTTCTATATTTAGCCTTCAGCGTTTAGCCTTTATCCTTTGTTATTTTCTTCCTCAGTTCCCGCTGCACAAAGTCCGGCACAAACTTGCCGGTGTCGCCGCCCAGGGCGGCCACTTCGCGCACGGTGCTGGAGCTTAAAAAGCTGTATGATTCCTTGGTCATCATGAAGAGCGTTTCGATGTCCGGATCCATGTGCCGGTTGGTCAGCGCCATTTGGAACTCGTATTCAAAGTCCGAGAATGCCCTCAACCCGCGGATGATCACGCGCGCTCCTTTTTTGCGGACGTAATCGACCAGCAAGCCGTCAAAAATCTCCGCTTCCGCGTGGGGAATCCGGGCGCAAAGCCGGCGCGCCATTGCCAGGCGTTCTTCCGCCGTAAACATCGTCTTTTTACGCGGCGCGGCCGAAACGGCGATGATGACGCGCTCGAACAGGCGCGCCGCCCTCTTGATCAAATCCACGTGCCCCAATGTCAGGGGATCGAAAGTTCCCGGATATATGGCCAATTGATTCATGTTATTCGGTTATCATGTTCAGGGTTCATCGTTCAGGGGTTGGGTTTGAATAACCTTGAACCCCGAACCTTGAACGGTGAACCTTATACATGCAAATTCTTGTTTCACCGTATATTCTTTCCCAGGACACCCGCCAGAAGCCGGTTTCAATCAACGGCGCTTTGGCGCCGGATTCAATGATCAAAAACCCCTTTTCATTCAAGATAGGCTTCTTTTCCAGGTGAAACAAGATTTTTTTTGTCCACTCTCCGGCCGAATCATAGGGCGGATCGGCGAAAATGACGTCATAAACAGACCCACCCCCCGCTTCCCCCTTCGCGCAATCGCTTCGGAGGGACAGGTCGCGTACCCCTCCAAGGAGGGGATTCTGATCTGAGTTCCCCTCCTGTGGAGGGGTGGCCAACGGCCAGGGTGGGTTCCGGAAAGATTTTGGCAACTGATTCGCTGGTATCGGACTTTCCGCCAAAAAATGCCCGACATCGCTCCGTACGATCCGCCATTTTTGTCCGTCCTGGCCGGTCAATCGTTCAGCGTTTTTTTTTAAACAAGCAAGCGTCTTGGGATCGTTCTCGACAAAACACACAAATTCCGCACCCCTGCCGAGGGCTTCCAGCCCGAAAGCGCCGGTGCCCGCAAAAAGATCAAGGACTTTCGCGCCGGGCACAACCGATTGGAGTGACGAAAATATCGCCGCGCGGACCTTGTCCTGCGTGGGGCGCACGCCTTTTTTGGGCACATCCAGCAGTCTCCCGCAAAAAATTCCGCCTGTAATACGAATAGACATGGTAGAAGGTTGTTGACAATACCGGCTTTTTCCGCTTTTTTATAGCATAGTTAACCTCAAAAATCATGATTTTAATTGATCTTCTCAAAAAAATCGAGTCCGGCGGAATTTCAGCCGAGAAAGCCGCGAAATCAATAGCCGGGATGTACGAGCGCGACCTCGGCTTTGCCAGGATCGACCTCGACCGCCATAAACGCTGCGGCCTGCCGGAAGTGATTTATTGTCCGGGGAAAAACGGCTTTCAGATAGCGAACATCATGACCGCCATGCGCAAATCCGGCCAGAATATCCTGGCAACGAGGGCCTCGCCCGAGCAGTATAAAATAGTGCGCAAAAAACATCGGAAGGCGCTTTATAATGAACATGCAAAAACTATCACCCTTGTTCAGAAAAAAACATCCCGCAGATGCGGACAGATTGCAATAATTTGCGCGGGAACTTCGGATATTCCCGTGGCCGAGGAGGCGGCGGTGACCGCCGAATTCATGGGCGTAAAAGTCGCAAGGATCTATGACGCGGGCGTAGCGGGCCTTCACCGCATCTTCAAGCATCTGCCGGAACTGCGCCGGTCGAAAGCGCTGGTGGTGGTGGCCGGCATGGAGGGCGCATTGCCTTCCGTGGTCGGCGGGTTGCTTGATCGTCCGATTATCGCAGTGCCGACCAGCGTCGGCTATGGCACCAACCTGAAAGGTTTTACGCCTTTGCTGGCCATGCTCAATTCCTGCGTGCCGGGCATTACGGTCGTCAATATCGACAACGGCTTCAGCGCCGGCGTGGCCGCGGCCATGATCGCGAAGGAAGGCACAAAGTGACATCCAACTTCGCCAAGGCTACGATGGACGAGAAGGCACAAAGGCACAAAGTAATTTACTTCGACAGCGTGGGCGGGGCGAGCGGGGACATGGTCCTGGCCTGTCTTGCGGATCTTGGCGCGGACCTTGGAGAAATCCGGAAAATCCTGAAAAAAGCGGTTAAAGACCGCTTTTCAATCAAGGCTGAAAAAATCCGGCAAAACGGCCTGAAAGGCACGCGGGTTAATGTCGATATTCCACATCATGGCGGGCATGGCCATGAGCACCATCATCGCAATCTGGGCGACATCGAAAAAATAATCAACAATGGAAAATTTTCGTCACTGGTGAAAAAAAATGCCGTCAGCGTGTTCCGTCGCCTGGCCCGGGCCGAGGCAAAAGTACACGGAGTAAAACCAAAGGATATTCATTTTCACGAAGTCGGCGCAATGGATTCCATCATTGACATTATCGGCTCATGCATTGCGCTTGAACAGCTCGGTGTTGAAAAAGTGGCTGTCAGCCACCTGCCGATCGGCTGTGGGACAATAAAATGCGCGCACGGCATTTTGCCTTCGCCCGCTCCGGCCACGGTCGAGCTGCTTAAAGGATTCGCCGTTGAGCAGACCGGGGAGAAGTTTGAACTGGTCACCCCGACCGGCGCGGCCCTGCTGACGACCCTTAAAAACATCGACCAGGCGCCGGCCGGTTCCGCGCCGCTGCGCGCCGGTTATGGTTTCGGCCACTTTGAATTGAAGGGCCGCCCAAACCTGCTGAGGGCGATTTTGTTTGAATGCGGGAATTTGAAGTCTATGAATTTTTTACCCAAGGCTGTAGCCGGCGGCGCTGACCCCGGCCGGCCTCAACGCGGCCAGCTACAGTTGCCCTGTCATTCGACAGGGCCTAACTTGTCGAAAAAAAACGAACAATGCCTCGTTCTTGAATGTAACATTGACGATGCCACCCCCGAACTTATCGGCTACCTCTCAAACAAACTTTTTGCCGGGGGCGCGCTCGACGTGTTTGTCACGCCGGTCCAGATGAAAAAGGGACGGCCCGGTTTTCTGGTAACGGTCCTCTCTCCGCTGAGAAAGAGAGAATCCATGCTCGACGTCATTTTTCGGGAGAGCACGACGTTCGGCGTGCGGGAACATGTGGCGCAGCGAACTGTGCTTCCAAGGCGGTTTGAAATTGTCAGGACGCCTTATGGAAAAGTGCGCCTGAAAATCGGGTCGTGGCGCGGCAAGGACGTTATTGCGGCGCCGGAATACGAGGATTGTCGAAAGTTGGCCAAGAAAGCGAATGTGCCGTTACGCAAAATTTACGAAGCGGCTTTGGCGCTGAAATGAAGAACCGCAGCGGCCAGAGGTCAAAAATTAACGGCCGACATCTGATCTCTTTCTTCATGGTTCAGGGGTAATTAATCGTTCCTTCAAAAACATACTCGGCCGGACCAAGGAGCGTAATATTCTCAACTTTTCTTTTGCCTATCTTGAAATCAACCTCCAGAATGTCGCCGTGCCGGCATTTTACCTTTACCGGCGGCCTGACTCTGCCGTTTAACGCGGCAACTATAGCGCAGGCCGTGATACCCGTGCCGCAGGCGAGCGTTTCCGCCTCAACGCCCCTTTCATATGTCCTGACCTTCAACTCATGATCGTCCGTCACGCTCAGGAAGTCGACATTTGCGCCCTTTTTCCCGAATTCTTTGTGCCGGCGTAATATCGGGCCAAGGCGCGCCAGGTCGACTTTTTCAAGGTCGCCGGCTTCAATAACCGCATGCGGCACGCCCGTATTAATCAAATTGCACAGGAGCTTTTGGCCGGCAGCGCGGACCACGAAATTTAAACGCGGTTCTGAATGAAAAAGCATGGAGACGCGCACGCCGTTTTTTGCAATGACGGCCTTGAGCACGCCGCTGCGGGTTTTGACTTTCATCTGCCTGCCGGCAATTTTCAGGTCATGGGCCAGCCTCGCCGCGCAGCGGATTCCGTTTCCGCACATGTCCGCCTCGCCTCCGTCCGGATTGAAAAAGCGCATGAAAAACGCGGCTTCTTTTGCCGGCTGCAACAGGATCAAGCCTTCGGCTCCTATGCCGGTGTGGGGAGAACAAATTTTCCTGATCCAATCTTTGTCGGCCGGAAGGCTTGAAGAACGGTCATCAACGAGTATGAAATCGTTGCCGGCGCCGTGCATTTTCCAAAAATGTATTTTCATCTAATTCAAACCAAAAAAAAGGCAGGGGAATTTTCCCCTGCCTTTTTTTTGGTTAAACTTGAACAATCAGCCCAGAATGGCCTGCTTGGCGACCTTTGCCACCCTGAATTTGACGACTTTCTTCGCCGGAATATCGATTATTTCGCCTGTGGCCGGATTGCGGCCTTTGCGGGCTTTGCGATGAACCAGCACAAGCTTGCCAAGACCAGGAAGAGGAAAACCGTCTTTTGCTCCCTTATAAGCCATTGCCACAAGGGCTTCCAGCGCGGTCACGGCCTGTTTCTTGGTGATTTCTGTCTTTTCAGCGATTCCCTTTATGATCTCGCTTTTCGTCATGTGCTTCTCCTTTGTTTTTTTGTTACTTGCCGCGCATGACTATACGCAGCTATAACAAGTTGCGCCTACGAAAATCGCGGCTTTGCTTTATGGCAAAGGAAACAGTTTTTGCCGTTAATTGCAAGCAAAAAATGCATTTTTTTGCGACGCCCCGGTCTCATGGGTATTTATGTGATGTCCGCCCGGCCTGATTAATCCGCAGGCGGCGGAGCCGGATTTCCGGGGTTCCTGTCGAACATGTAAATGATTCCGCCGGCCGCGGTGGTGAGGGTGGTAAGGATCGAGACCGCAAAGGGAATAATGAACGCCTCGTTTTTCGTCATGCCGGCATAAGCGGTAAACAGGCTCATGAATATTGCCTCCCGCACGCCGATGCCGTTCAGCGACACGGGCAGCATGGACAAAATTGAAATCAGGGGCGTAAAGACCAGATAATATATGACCGGAACGTGGACATTGAATCCCAGGGCTACAACGCAGAAAATCAACACGCGCACAAACTGCATGGCCAGGGAAAGGAGAAAGCATTGCGCAAGCACGCCCGGAAACTTTTTGTACTCAAGGCAGGCAATGATCCACTTCCTCAGCGTATGCGCGAATCCCCATGCACTGAAACGCCGGATAACCTGTTCGTCCATCATGCGCAAAAACCGGCGCTGAAACAGGAGCGCGATTCCAAGTAAAGTCAGCAGGGCGATAATTAAAATCAGCGGGTGCAGATATTCCAGGCCGGCGCGATAACCGGCATACCATCCTCCCAGGCAGCCCAGAAAAACAAGGGCCAGCCCTGAAAAGGTGCGGTCCACCGCCATCGAGGCGACGGTGAGGCTCAGGTCGGAGGTGGTCCTCGAGAGATAAAAGCCGCGGATAATATCAGCCCCAACGCTGCCCGGCAGAAACGATCCCCAGAATCCACCCACATAGTTGATTATGAAAAGCCGCCAGAACGATATTTGCGCGTTTTTTACCGTCAAAAAAAGCCGCCACTTGACCACGCTCAATACGCGTTCAACCGTCAACAGCGCCACCGCAAGGATCATCATCCCCGCCTCGGCCTGGCCCGCCAGTTGCACACAATGCCGCCAGTCAACCTTCTTGTTGATCAGCCAGGCCAGCAGCAGCAGGCTGATGATGACCTTGAGGAGTTGCTTGATTGTTTTCTGATTTCCGCATGCGCAGGACAGGCGGTTCAAAATATTGGGCGTTTTCATGGCAGGCTGAAAATAGTGCGAAAAAGCGCGGAGAATGTCAATAGTTGGGGCGAAACCGGCCTTGACACGAATTGGATGATTGTATTAGCATAATCTGCCTGTGTTTTGCCGAATTAATAAAAATGGAACAAATTCCACATCCCGGCCAGCGCCTGCTTTTATTTTGCGGCGACGTCGTGGAATTCACCCTGCGCGTGCCGCACGCCGGCCCAGGCCAGGCCCTGTTGCGAACCAACATCGGTCATGCCGAAACGGCCCGCCTGGCCATTATCGAGGAAACCACCCTGCGCCAGAAAAGGCTTGCCGAGGACTGGTACGATGTTCCCATGCGGCAAATCGCCAGGGATACCTACTCCGTCAAACTGCCGCTTGTCGAAACGGGACATTTCGAGGCCAAGACGCTTTTTTTGCCGGAAGGCGCGCATGTCCCGCTCTGGCCCGAAGGCGACAATGTTTCCATCAACGTGCATCCGGCGGAGTACTGTTGCAACAACACTATTTACAACGCCTTTGTGCGGCTTTTCGGACAGGAACTCCGGATGGACGGTTCCTGCAAGGATTATGCCCAGCATAAAAAATGCCGGCCGCTCGAGGAACTCGGCTTTACGGTGATTCCGCCTTCCGGCACTTTTCGCGACCTGGCCCGTCAGTTGGACTTCATTATCGGCCGGCTGAAGTGCCGCATCATCCTGCTTCTGCCGATTCACCCAACGCCGACGGTTTACGGCCGCATGGGAGAATTCGGCAGCCCCTATGCCGCTCTCGATTACATGGATGTGGATCCGGCCCTGGCCGAGTTCGACCGAAAAACCACCCCGCTTGAGCAGTTCGCCGAACTCCTCGACGCTGTCCATGCGCGCGGCGCAAAACTTTTCATGGATATCGCCATCAACCACACCGGCTGGGCGGCAAAAATCCATTCCGAGCATCCGGAATGGCTGGTGCGCGATGCCGATGGAACCATCCGTTCGCCGGGCGCCTGGGGTGTGACCTGGGCCGACCTGGCCGAGCTTAACCACAAGCAGCCGGAGTTGTGGAATTATCTGGCGGAAGTTTTTCTGACCTGGTGCCGCCGGGGCGTGGACGGCTTCCGTTGCGACGCCAGCCACATGATACCGGTTCCGGCCTGGGAATTCATCGTGGCCCGCGTGCGGAATGAATTTCCCGGCACGATCTTTCTCCTGGAGGGTTTGGGCGGCGGCATCGAAGCCACCAGCGCCCAACTGAATTTTGCCAGCCTGAACTGGGCCTATTCGGAACTGTTCCAGAACTATGACCGCAGCCAGATCGAAAACTATCTTGCCTTTGCCTGGCACGTCTCTTCCGGCGAAGGACTCCTCGCCCATTTTGCGGAAACGCATGACAACCCCCGCCTGGCCGCGCGGTCGCCGCTCTACGCCAAAATGCGCACGGCCCTGGCCGCGCTCTGCTCCAGCAACGGCGCTTTTGCCTTTGCCAACGGCGTTGAATGGTTCGCCACGGAAAAAATCGACGTCCATAAAAGGACCTCCCTGAACTGGAACAATCCCGTCAACCAGGTCGAGCACATCGCCGCTTTAAATTGCCTCCTCAACAGCCACCCGGCTTTCTTCAACGGCGCGCAAGTCAAAATGATTCAGCGCGGCAAGGGAAACTGCCTCGCCATCCTGCGCTGCCATCCGCCGACCGGCAAAAAACTGCTGGCGCTCGTCAACCTCGATGACAAGGCAGTTCAGCAGGCAGCCTGGTCCGAAACCGACACCCAATTCTGGACAAAGCGCCTGACCGATTTGTTGAGCGGCCGGGAAATCACGACCACCCAGGATGAAACCAGCATCACCCTTGCCCCGGGCGAGACGCTTTGCCTTACGCCGGACCACGAAGATCTGCGCATTCTTAACGCCGCCAAAAATCAGCCCCTGGCTTTCTCCGAGCAGCAGCGCCGCCAGCAGTTGCGCGCCAAAGCCCTGGAGGCTTTCGCGGCCGTGAATCGGATCCGCGACGTCTCCGATTTAAACGTGGAAGGTCTGGCCGATGAACTGGCCGCGGATCCCCAGGCATTCTGCCGCGGCCTGAACCGCGGCCAGGCCGGGGACATGGTCGTTGTCTGGAACTGGCCCGCGGACGTGAAACGCGAGGTCATGGTGCCTCCGCGCCATTTTCTACTCCTGAAATCCGCAAGCCCGTTCCGCGTCCAATTTAAAAACAGCGGCAGAATTTTTTGGCGGGAGGAGTCCGTCAGGCAGGCGGACGACAGTTTCTTTGCGCTCTTTCCGCCGCGTCCTGTTCCGGCAGATTTTTTTTCCTGCAGCCTTGACCTGGCCGTTTACGCCGCGGAGGGCGTGAAACACGGAATTGCGCACATCCTTTACCTTCCGGAGAACGGCAAGAAACGCGTTCAAAGAATTTTCCGGCGTGACGATCTTTCGTCGAACGCCGTTTTCCTGGCTGCCAACGGCCGCGGCGGCATGTTGCGCGCGGCCGCCAGGTGGGGCGAACTGCGCAGCAAATATGACGCGCTCCTGGCCGGCAATCTCAGCCCGGATTATCCGGAAGACCGCCGCATTATGCTCACCCGCTGCCGGGCCTGGCTCGTCTATCACGGATACTCGCAGGATGTCACCATAGACCGCCTGGAACAGTTTTCGCTCGGAAACGGCCACGGCCGCTGGCTGTTCCGGGTCCCGTTCGGCTACGGCAAGATGGTTTTCTGCCGGGTCGAAGCCATAATGCCGGCCGGCTTGAACGCCGTCCGCCTCTCCTTCAGGAGGTTGCCCGCGGCCTTGCACAAACACTGCCTGGCCGACGACGAGTCCGTGTGCCTGATTATCCGTCCCGACGTCGAAGACCGGAATTTTCACGAAGACACCAAGGCCTATCTGGGACCTGAAAAATATTTTCCGAACGCGGTCCGCTCGCTGCCGGACGGCTTTGTTTTTGAGCCGGACGCGGCCCGGCAATTGAAAGTGCTGGTGTCGCAGGGCGCTTTCCGGCCGCAACCCGAATGGCAATACATGATTTATCATCCGGTCGAGGCCGGCCGCGGGCTTCAGCCCGCCTCGGATTTGTTCAGCCCGGGTTATTTCCGCTGCGATCTGAAAGGCGACGACGAAATCGTGGTTTCGGCGCAGATCATCACGCCGCAGGAGCACGAGGAAAACATTATCGCCCTTCAGCCCGCCTTCACCAAACACCTGTCTCCTGATGAGGATGTTTTAAGCTCGCTTGAAGGCGCCCTGCGCCAGTTTATCGTGAAACGCGGCGATCTTAAAACCGTGATCGCCGGCTATCCCTGGTTCCTGGACTGGGGGCGCGACACCCTGATCGTTTGCCGCGGCATGATCGCCGCCGGCATGTTCGACGAAGTCCAGCGGATCATCTGCCAGTTCGCCTCCTTCGAAGACCGCGGCACGCTGCCCAATATGATCGCCGGAAACAACGCCCTCAACCGCGACAGCTCCGACGCCCCGCTCTGGCTCTTCGCGGTCTGCGCCGAACTGAAACGGGCTCTCAAACGGGACGACTGGCTCAACGAAAAATGCGGGTTGCCGGGCGCTTCGCAGGGATCGCAGGGCAGGCGTACGTTGCGGGAAGCTCTCCTTTCCATCGCCGCCTCCTACCGCCGGGGCACGCCGAACGGCATTGCGGCCGACCCGGAAAGCGGCCTGATTTTCAGTCCGGCCCATTTCACCTGGATGGACACCAATTTCCCGGCCTGCACTCCGCGCCAGGGATACCCGATTGAAATCCAGGCGCTCTGGTTTGCCGCCTTGCAATTCATGGCCGAAATCACGGGCGAAAAACAGTGGAGCGAATACGCCGGCCTGGTCCGCGATTCGATTGCAAAATTATTCTGGCGCGGAGCCTCGCGACACCCCGCGGCGCCGCCGGGATTTCCGCTACAAAACGGCTTTTTCGCCGATTGTCTGCACGCGGCGGCCGGCCAGCCTGCGGCAAAGGCAAAAGCGGACGACGCCCTGCGGCCCAACCAGCTTCTTGCCATCACGCTGGGAGCGGTGGAAGATGAACAAATTGCCGCGCAGGTTCTTGCTGCCTGCGGAGAGCTCCTGGTCCCCGGCGCGCTCCGTTCGCTGGCCGACCGGCCGGTCGCGTATCCGCTGCCCGTCGAGTTGAACCGGCGACTGCTCAACGACCCGGCCAACCCGTACTGGGGACGATACGAGGGTGATGAAGACAGCCGGCGCAAGCCGGCCTATCATAACGGCACGGCCTGGACCTGGCTGTTTCCCTCATTTTGCGAAGCCTGGTTCAAACATTACGGCGCAGCCGGCCGCGGTTCCGCCTTTTCCATCCTGGGAAGCAGCCTGCGCCTGATCAACCGCGGCTGCCTGGGACAGATACCTGAAATCCTTGACGGCGATTACCCGCATGAATTGCGCGGCTGCGACGCCCAGGCCTGGGGCGTGAGCGAACTCTACCGCGTCTGGAAACTCCTGGACGAAGCCGGATAAAAATTCTGCCGGTTTAGCAGGTTAAGTTTTAACTTTTGGTTTGACCCCGTTCCACAAAAGCGGAATCTTGACAATCCAACATCTTTTGCTTGTCTGGCAGGAGATGAGAGGCTAGTATTTCGTTCTCTTTGCCGGAGTGGCGAAATGGCAGACGCGCCGGACTCAAAATCCGGTGGTAGCAATACCATGTGGGTTCAAGTCCCTCCTCCGGCACCAGTTAAAAACTGGTTTGCCGGAATGGCGTGTGGGTTCTCCGCCTTAAGCGGATCTGCTTGAGGCAGAAAGTCCCTCCTCCGGCATTTGTCATGAAAACATACCTGTCAGGCAAAGTCGCTGTCGAAGAGCTTCCGCTGGGCGGGGCCGACGCCGCGGAACGCAGAATCATTTCCGCCAAGGGCGAAATGGCCCAGATCGTTAACCGCAGCGAGGGCGACGGCATACGCCATCTGGTATACTGGGACCTGGACAGCTCCAAAAGCGGACAGGCGCGCGGCAACCATTATCACCTGCGAAAAACCGAACGCTACTATGTCATCAGCGGCAAGCTGGAATTGCGCCTGATTGACCCGGTCTCCTCGCAAACCGAAAAAATCATCGTGACCGCCGGCCAGCGTCTTACGATCGCGCCGGGCGCCGCCCATGCCTTCAAGTCGTTGTCTTATGCGCAGGTTCTGGAACTTTCGCCCGCTCCTTATGATCCGGCCGATTCAAAGCCTTGCGCTGTTATCGAATGAATAATCTTGCTTAAGCCGACGACGAGAGTCTATATTGGATCGCAAATGTATTCCACACCAGTCATAGAGGGATATAAAATACTTGAGAAAATCGGAGAAGGGGCGACCTCGGTGGTCTGGAAGGCCCGGCAAATCTCGCTCGACCGCGACGTGGTCATCAAGGTTCTTTCCGACAAGCTGGCCAAGGAGCCGGAGGATGTGAAACTGTTTGTCAGCGAAGCGCAGACGGCCGCCAGGCTGCGGCACAGCGGCATTGTCCAGGTTTATGATTTCGGCCAGACGAAAAACGACGGCCGGTATTTTTTTGTGATGGAATACGTGGCCGGCTACACGGTCGGCGAATGGCTGCGCCGCCGCGGGCGCCTCAAGGAAGCTGACGCCGTGGTCATTTCCCACCACGTCGGCGAAGCCCTCAAATATGCCTGGGACCAGGCGCGGGTCATTCATTGCGACATCAAGCCGGAAAATTTGATGGTTGATTCCGACGGCACGGTCAAGCTCATGGATCTCGGCCTGGCCCATATCGTTTTTTCAAAAGGCGTTTCCGCGCCCAGCGCGGACGACGGCGTGATCATGGGCACGCCGAACTATATGTCCCCGGAACAGGCCGCCGGCAGCAACAACCTGGACTGCCGCAGCGATATTTACGGCCTGGGCATGACGCTTTATCACATCCTGACCGGCATCCTGCCTTACGGCGCCGGCGACGCCATGGAGATCGTCGACAAACAAATCAAAGAGCCGCTTGAAAACCCCCAACATATCAATCCGGACTTGTCCCCCGAGATAACCAGCCTGATTTTAAAAATGACGGCAAAAAAAACCGAGGAACGCTTCCAGAACTGGCAGGAAGTTCTGGAGGCCACCGCGGCCCTTTTGCGCCGGCGGCAGGCGGAACCGGCGGCGGAAACCGGAACAACAAAAACTCAGGCGCTCAAAAGGCCCGACGTTCATGCCGATCTGACCGCCCCGATGGAAAACAAGCCGAACGACAAGGAATTCAAGGAATGCCCCTATTGCGCCGAACCGATCAGAAAAAAAGCCGTCTATTGCCGGTACTGCGGCAAAGACCTGAGCAAACTCCCTCCGAAGATCAAGGCGCTTGCGAAAACATCGGTAAAGTTGCGCATGAAACCGGCCGGCGCGCCGGCCGTTGCGGCGCCGCGTTTGCCCTTGCCGACGCCGGTTGACCATAATGCCGGCTCTCCCAAGGCAAGGTCCGCCAGGAAAAAGCGGTTTGACTGGCTGGGCAACCTGTCGATGCTGGTGTCGTTGGCGCTCATTGCCTTCATAATTTATTACTGGTACAATCGAAAATACAACGGCCTCGACATGCTTCAGCCGGTGCGGGAAGAATACCTTCCCCAACTGCTTGCCCAAACCAAGTCCGCTTTTTACCAGACGGAAAAGAAATTGCGCGATTTTCTGGATGATCACCTGTCCGGGGTTGAGGAAAAAGAGCAATTGGGTTCGCCGGAGCAATAGGGCCGGTTCAGGGTTCCGCGTTCATCGTTCAAGGTTGGATGTTGGACGTTGAAAGTTTCCTGTGAAAAACCTGTGTATCACGAGGTGATGTCAAAACTCGTTCTGAAGCCCACCCCGCCCGTCCGCCGGCGCTCTCCGAGCTATGGCGGACAAGTTGGGCACCCCACCAAAGGAGGGGGCCTTGCTCCTTCGGCAGCAACAGCTTATGATCCCCTCCACCGGAGGGGTGGCGTAAGCCGGGGTGGGTCTGAAGCGAGTTTTGAAACTGGCTCTCACGATAAGAAATTTTTTCCCCGGCCTGAGGGTGCCGGTCCGAAATATTCCGCCAGCGACCGGGCCACATCATAAAAACCGCGTCTGACGCCGAGCGGCCTGCCTGGTTTGCCTGGCTGGTAAACCAGGAGCGGCACGTATTCGCGCGTGTGATCCGTGCCGCGGAATGCGGGGTCGTTGCCGTGATCGGCGGTAATGATCAAAAGTTCCCCCTCTTTAAGGCGGGCAACAATTTTTTCAAGGAAAGAATCGGTTTGCTCCAGGGCCCTGGCATAACCGGAGGCGTCGCGGCGGTGGCCGTAAAGCATGTCGAAATCGATCAGATTGGCGAAAATCAATCCGTCTTTATTCTGTTCCAGAAGCTCGATTATTTTTGACTGCGAGTCGGCATTGTTGCCGGTATGAAACGACTCCGTAATGCCGCGCCGGTCGAAAATATCCTCGATCTTTCCCACGGCGAAAACGCTGATGCCCGCTTCGGTCAGGCGGTCCAGCACAGTCGGCTCGGGCATGGGGAAGGAATAGTCGCGCCGGTTTTTTGTCCGTGCAAAACCGCCGGGTTCTCCGATATACGGTCTTGCGATGATTCTTCCGATCCGATATGGATTGCCTAATTTTCTGGCGATTTCGCAGGCACGGTATAATTCGTCAAGCGGGATTATTTTCTCATGGGCCGCGATTTGAAAGACCGAGTCGGCGCTCGTATAAACAATCCAGGCGCCGGTCTTTAGCTGTTCCTCCCCGAGTTCTTCGATGATCACAGTGCCGCTGGCCGCCCTGTTGCCGATTACTTTCCTTCCGGTTTGGGACTCAAAGGCCCGGATCAATTCAGATGGAAAAGAATTTTCCTTGGGGAAGAGTCTGAACCCCTCTTGCAGTTCCAAGCCGGCCATTTCCCAGTGGCCGGTGATGGTGTCCTTGCCTTTTGAAATTTCCCGCATGGCGCCGTAACTTGCCAGCGGCTTTTTGGCGGGAGGCACGCCCGGGATTTCAAAGTCATCTGAGAACGTCGCGCGGAGCGCGATGTCCACCCTCGGCAGGTGGGCCGTGCGCTCCGCGCGCGGCAGTTGCCGAAGGCCTGATTCAAGGCAAGGGGCAAGCAAAGCCGGAATATTGCCCAACCCCATTTTCTGCAGGCATGGCAAATTCAATCCGCCCACGGCTGCCGCCGTATGAACCAGCGTATTGGCGCCGCTGTCTCCGTAGTCGGCTGCATCCGGGGCAGCTCCGATTCCGACCGAATCAAGGACGATAAGGATGGCGCGTTTCATAAAAAAAGTGCCAAAAGACAAAAGTATGGTATAATGCCTTTTAAAAGGAGGCAATAGTTTTCATGAAAGAAGCATTATTCTGGCATGCAGCCGAAAACGGAAAAATCGGGTGCGAATTGTGTCCGCATCTCTGCCAAATAGCTGACGGCAAACGCGGCATTTGCGGCATCAGGCTGGCAAGGGAAGGCAGACTGTATGCGGCCGCCTACGGGTTGATTTCATCGGCACACATTGATCCAATCGAAAAAAAACCGCTTTATCATTTTTACCCGGGCTCTCAAATATTCAGCATCGGCGGCTGGGGTTGCAATTTTAAATGCAGTTTCTGCCAAAACTGGACCATCTCGCAGCAAGTCGAGCTGGAATCTCCGGTAATCTCTCCGGAAAAGATCGCGACTGCCGCGCAACAGGAAAAATCCATCGGCATTGCCTATACTTACAACGAGCCGCTCATCAACATTGAGTATGTCGCCGAATGCGCCCGCCTGGTCCGCAAGGCGGGGAGGGTCAACGTGCTTGTGACCAACGGCTATGTTGAAAAAAAATCGGCCGAATTCATTTTGCCGCTGATCGACGCCATGAACATCGACATTAAAAGCATGGAAGATGAATTTTATAAGAAGCAGTGTTCTGGTTCCCTTCAACCAGTACTGGAATTTTGCAAGCAGGCCGTTGCGGCCGGCTGCCATGTGGAAATTACCAATCTTATTATACCGGGACTTAATGACAGGGACGACCACATAAGAAAACTGGCTGAATGGATTTTTACAAACCTGGGGGAAAAGACACCGCTGCATTTGAGCGCCTATCATCCGGAATTCAAGATGAATTTGCCGTCCACCCCTTCGAAAACGCTTGAGCGCGCATATCGGTTGTGCCGCGCAATTTTGCCGTATGTCTATGTCGGCAATGTCATTGCAAATTTCGGACAAAACACCCTTTGCCCCAAATGCGGCGCGGAATTAATTCTTCGCCAGGGCTATCGCACCAAAATAGTCGGCTTGAAAGGCAAAAGCTGCGCCAAATGCGGCCGGCGGGCTGATGTAATCGCATCGCGTGAAGCGTAGTTCATATTTCGTTTTTTCACGGGGTGCACTTCACGGCTTGTTTCAACATGGCTCTTGCTTGTTTCATGACCGTCCGTGGATAGCCAGTTGCCAGGTCGTCCAGCACCTCGATATGCAGCTTTCTTAAATTGCGGAATGTAAATAGCGACTCAGTCGCCACGCCGCGCCGCCGCATCAAATAGACAAAATCACACAGGGCCTGCTCCGGGCCGGCCATAAGGTCGTTGACCGGCGGCCTGTAGACTGGCGGCTGCGCACAGACAAAAACAAAACGACCGGCCGGGGTGGTAAATTCTGGTTTGCTGTGCCTGCGGCGTGTAAAACAGGTTACCACGGAAGGCAATTGTGTGATCAGTCCATAATGGAACATGGCATAGCCTCCGGTAATATAAGCGTTCCGATCCAAGCAGGGGAGCAGTATTTCCGGAGTCATCATTTCGGGCAGACCATAGCATCCGCGTCCATATCGTTCGATCAGGCCATATTTTCTCAGCCTGGCAAGTTCAACGTTCACGGCCCGGCGCGACGTTCCAGAGACATTCGCCAGTTCCGTGATCGAGAAAATAATTTTTTTGTTCCGGCGGGCTTGTTCTTCAAGATATTTTTGCCATGCCATTGCTTTCATGATAAACCCAAAATTTTGGTTAAAAGAGTCATGACCCGGTCGAATACCATCAACCCGCCTCCGGCTTGTGTGATATGCTCCGCGGCCGGCCGATCCATTTGTTCCTTGATGATTTCATCAATTGTCCGGATGTGCCGTTGACGGTTCGCGCACATTTGTTCCAGGCTATGTCTGACCGTAACTTCGCCCAGTTCCATTTTTTTCATTTTTTCCCGCAAACGTTCAGCGGAATTTACCGCCAACTTGTCCTGAAACAGGAAAATGTCAACAATGTCGCGCTGAGCCGGATAAATCCTGTTGATCAGCGCCAGGACTTTGCTCTCGACCATGTCCGCGTCCGAGGCGGACAAATAAACCGTTCCCGCCACAGTACGAACAATCGGCCGGTCGAGACAAACAATATTTGTAATGTCTATTGGAATTTCAACCCGTGATTGAGACGTAGCATTCTGATAGACTACCAGGTTTATCGTTTTCGTGGTTTCCGAATCCGCATCAGGACCACCGGCGGCCTGCACATCTCCAGCATAATTAACATCGGACTTAATCAACGGAAGAAGTTTACTCTTAAACAACGCGATGATTTGTTCTTGTTTTTGTATAAGATCGCCTGCCCAATGGTAATCCAGATCGACGGATCTTCGGCAGCTCTGATCCAGTAAACGATACCTGAATCCGCCGATCAGACAGAGTCCTTCCCCGGCTGGACTGGTTGCCAATAGTTTTACGGCCATCTTTTGGATTCTCTCGATTATTTCCTGTTTATTCATTACATGTAATGTATTATAACATTTTTGTTATTTTTTATTGCATGAGACTATATTGGTTTACGTATTTTTGTCAATAAGAAAAGGAACTATGCCGTTTTTTTTCTTGTTGACTAAGCCAATTTTGTCGAAAACCGTGTAAACAAAAAAAATGCGCCCCGGATTTCCGGAACGCATTTTTTTGCTAAATGAGATAATTATTGGCTCAATCAGCCGACAAGTTTCTTGGCCAGGTCGGCCGCGGAAGCGGCGTCAGGAGCATAACCATCGGCTCCGATCTCGTCCGCAAAAGCCTGGGTAACAGGCGCGCCGCCGATCATGACTTTCACTTTTCCTTTCAAGCCGCTGGACTTGACCGAATCGACCACGGTCTTCATATTGGTCATGGTAGTCGTCAACAGGGCTGAAGCGCCGATCAGAGTGGCGTTGTTTTCCTTGGCCAATTGGACCATTTTATCCGGTTCAACGTTGATTCCGGCATCTACCACTTTAAATCCCGCGCCTTCGAGCATCATGCAAACGAGGTTCTTGCCGATGTCGTGCAAATCGCCCTTGACCGTTCCCATGACAACCGTGCCGACCGGCTTCACACCCGCCTTGACGAGCAATGGTTTCAAAACTTCCATGCCGGACTTCATGGCGCGGGCGGCAATCAAAACTTCCGGAACGTAAACTTCGTTTTTCTTGAAACGCTCGCCGATGGTGCCCATGCCGGCCAAAAGGCCCTTGTTGAGAATGTCGGCCGGGTTGACATTTTCCTTGATCGCCTTTTCGACCAGTTCCTTGACTTCCTTGGCTTTGCCCTTCATCAGGTTTTCGCAGATCTGCTCCAGAATGGCCATGTCATCTTCTCCTTGTTTTTTACTTGGCGTTGGACACACCTTCGCCTTATTTGCGGCCAAGAATATACTTTGACCATTTTAGCGCTAGACAAATAATGCTTTTTTTATAACAATATTGCTGCTATTTTTTAATTTATTGCATAAAAGCCGGTATTTTAGAGGGGGAAAGCTGATATTTTATGACAATCTTATCGCAAAAGATCACACAAACTGTTTGCCGCAAATATGAGCGGGCTTTCAATATAAAACCTTATTTTATCAACGTAAGCGGCGAACGGTTGCCGGGCAATTATGGACCGGTGCAGGCTTATCTGCAAACCCATGCCTATGCCCTGCAGGAAGCCGTGCGCTGGGGCGAGCCTTTCGTCTTTTACCCTTTCAGGGGGGTGGTCAGCTGGATTGTGGCCCTGGTTGAACAGCGCCGGTTGCACGGGGGATTGATCGGCGGAGAAGTGCGCACGCCCGGCGCCGAACCGCAGGAGATAATAAAGGATTTGATTGAACAGGGTCTGGACACAAATGCCGCCTCGCTGTTCTGCGGGCGTTTGCCGGAATGGCCCGCGGAAAAAATCAAAGGGGCGGCCTTGTCCTTGAACGAAATATTTTATCAAGCCAGCGGCTGGAACCCGGTCCTGCTTGAGGAAAACCGGATCAAGGCCATTCAGCAGCGCCATATTGCCGAGGCTATGGACGCGCAGAAAAAAAACAGCCAGGGCGGTTACCCGATCGACAAGGAAAAAATGCTGCTCTCTCTCATCCGGGCCGGCGACCAGAACGGCGCGCGCAGGGTTTTGAACGAAATGCTGGGCGCCATGTATCTCTTTTCAACCAAGCTGGCCGTGTTGCGCGCGCGGGCGATCGAGCTGATGGGGTATTTGACCCGCACCGCTGTGGAGGACAGTCCCATTCTCGAGCCGCTCATCGAGCGCAACCACAAATGGATGCAGAAGCTCATCGTGGCCCCCGACTTTGAAACGCTCTCACACGTGCTGATGCAGGCCCTGGACGACTTCATGCACGGGATTTATGCGCGCGGGTTCAATTGCTATCATCCGCACGTGGGCCGCATCCTCGATCATATCGCCTCGCATTACAGCGAACCGCTTTCCATGCGGGAAATTTCCGGGGCTGCCGGCATCAGCGTTTCACGCGTGGCCCATCTGGTCAGGCAGCACACCGGCAAGACGGTCTGGCAGCATATCATGCGCATGCGCATCAACAGGGCCCGCCAGCTTCTGGAAGGCACAAACGAATCGTGCAGCGAAATCGCCCTGAAAACCGGCTTTTGCGACCAGAGCTATTTTACCAAACATTTCCGGCGCCTGACCGGCACTTCACCCGCCCATTACCGGCGCTCCCTGGCCGGTTCCGTTCCGAGATGACGCTCGTTTCTGTCACTTTGCGCCTCTGTGCCTGCTGCCTTTGTGCCTAATGCATTTCCGTGGCGCAGGTTCCGATGGCCGGACGGTAAAAGTTGAACTGGACGTTATCGTGGTCGGCCAGTAAGGACATTGGAACGGAGGAATCCGGCATACGTTTGGAGATCATCAGGGTGGTCAGGCGCATGCCGAATTTGTTGTCGTGAACGCCGGGGTGCCAGATGGAAACTTTTTCGGCTTTCCATGTTTCCACCGGACCTACCGAAAGCGCCTGCTTTGGCACAAGGAAAACCTGTCCTCCGCCGGAGGTGCGCGCATTCTGGATGATGGTCATGGGATGCAGATCGACAACCCTGGTGGAAAGCTTCCGGTATTCAGCCGGAGAAGGCGGGTTGTGCAAATATTTTCCCTTGCGCTGCGGCGGATCGTTGAATGCCCAGTGTTTAACTTCGCCCTGTCCGCCCTGCATTACAACGCAACGGGCATGATTGTAACTGTCGCTGTAGGCCTTTACATTGGCGGCCGGGAAATGCAGGTTTTCGGGTCTTGGCCGCAATTCCTTGCGGATGCGGTTGAAACAGAGTTCCAGATCCGCGCGTTTGAATGAAAGAGGATGTGAAGCGGGCGTTTCCTTCCCGTTCAGATACCATTCGTCCATTCCCCAGAAGACCGTTTCCTTCAAATTCAAGTTAAGCTCGTTGACCAGCCTGGCCACGAGGGGAAGCTGCTCGGTCGGGCCTATCGGACCGCAGATGCCGGCCGGGTTATCGGCCGTGGATTGCTTCCAGGCGTTGATATATTCAAGAGCTTCAGCCAGGTAAAATTCCTCGAGCGTGTCGTACATGGCTATTTTGAATCCGGGCCGTTCCAACTGACGGATATCCTTCTCGGTCAATTTGGCGGCATCTCTCAGTATTTTCTCGTCCAGGGTCGTGTAATCCCACCAGTCGGGTGAAATTTTACTTAATGGCCTGCTCATGTTCTTGCCTCCTTTATGTGATTGTGCGGAGATTTATATATATTTTTTGACCGCATGGTCAACCATATAATTCTATCCCAGCAAAACATCATCTTCCGCGCGTTCGCACACAAACTCGACTATTTGCTTTAATTGACTGCCAGGGGACCGGAATCGCGCCCGGAAATATTCGCCGGTCCAGCCTTCGGCCCAGCCGTCTTTTATTTTTTCCACCACAAAATTTAACCGCCTGCCGACAAATTGTTTTGCAAACTCGCTTCGTTTTTGGCGGCCAAGCTCGATTAAATTTGCGGAGCGTCTGTCCTTGTCTTTCTTTGACACCTGCGCTGGCATGGAAGCCGCCGGGGTGCCCGGCCGCGGACTGTAGCTGAAAACATGCAGGTTGCTGAACGGCAGTTGTTTGACAATTTGTTCCGTCGCCTTGAAATCATCGTCTGTTTCTCCCGGAAAACCCACAATAATGTCGGTGCCCAAACCGACTACGCCAAGTTTTTTTTGAGCATAATCGACGATCGAGCAATATTGCTCGGCGGAATAAGGGCGCCCCATGGTTTTCAATATTTTGTCGCTTCCGCTTTGCAGAGGAAGATGAAGGAAGAAACACATTTTTTTGGAGGAAGCCATAAAATCGATGACTTGCCGGCTGATAGCAGTTTCCATAGGTAGGGACGGACAGCCTGTCCGTCCGTCTTCCGGAAGAACGGCGGGACAGGGCTGCCACGTCATCACACCACGTCGGTATGACGTGGTGCCGACACGGCATGGTCCCGCCCTATCAGGAAACCCCTGTTCTGCCGTTTGAAAATTCATTGTTTTCGCATTTGCAATCTCAAGCGAGCTGATCCGGAAACGCCGCAGCGTTGGTATGGCCTCCACTTTTTCCAGCAATTGCGGCAATTTACATTCATTATCGGTAAAACAGCCGATATTCGCGCCGGTCAAAACAATTTCCGTAAATCCTGCAAGAGTCAGCCTTGTTATTTCATCAATGATTTCAGAAACCGGCCGGCTCTTCGAGGGGCCGCGCACGCTCGGCACAATGCAATAGGCGCAACGGCAGTCGCAGCCGTCCTGCACCTTGACAATGGCCCGCTTGGTGCTGAAACTTGGCGGCGGCGCAAGCGGCGTATGCCGCGTTTCTCTTTCAAATCCAAAGCCGCCTTGAGACAAAATCGCAGGAAGATTATACTTCTCGTTTTGTCCGGCCAGATAATCGACAACGGTGTTTTCGCTGGTGATGACTTCGATGTTCTGTAGATTGTCATTCCGATCCGCCGCAGGCGGAGAGGAATCTCGGCGAAGGTCATCATGCGGCAGAGATCCTTTCCGCCATAGGCGGATCCGCCCGAGGAGGACGCTTCGCTCAGGATGACAAGAAATCTGCCCAGCTCTTTTGGGGCTGGTCGTTTTCCCCCTCATCAATTCCGCCGCGCACCCGGCCAGCACCACGAACGCCTCCGGATAACGGCGCTTGACTGAGCGCGCCAGCCGCAGACCGTCTTCCTCGGCTTTTGCCGTCACCACGCAGCCGTGGATCACGCAGACGTCGCATTTTTCCCCGAACGGGACGGTTTTATATCCGGCCTCTTCGAAGGAAGCGCGCATCATGGCGGTTTCGGCCTGATTCAGCCGGCAGCCGACGGTCTTGAAAGATACGGTTGCGTTTCTCGTTTTCATGTGTTATAGATGCAGAGTTACACCACGGATTACGCGGATAACATCGATAAAATCAAACAAGAGCTTGCATACATCCGTGTCAGCCCGTGCTGATCCGCTAAGACGGAAAATTAGTGTAATCAGCGGTAAATTTCTGAAAAGCTTAATTTATCATGAAAACGATATATCTCTGCGGACCGATTATGGATGAGTCAAGCGGCACGGCGTGCGAATGGCGCAAAATTGCCGTCAAAAGGCTGGAAAAAAAATTTGCCCTGCTCAATCCCATGCGGCGCAATTTTAAGGACCGCGAGGTGGATAGCGCCAACGAAATCGTCGAATTCGATTTGCAGGACATCCGCAACGCGGATATTCTGCTGGTCAATTACGGCAAGCCTTCGATCGGCACTGCTATGGAAGTTTTTTACGCCTCGAATAATCTTCAGAAATTCGTGGTGGCCTTTTCGCCGTTCGATTTCAGGAATTGCAGCCCCTGGATGGTGCGCTATTGCACGAAAATCCTGCCCGCCCTCGACGCGGCCATTACCTACATCAAGACCCATTTCTGATAAGGATGTAAGAAACATTCAACTTTCAACGGAATAACAGATCAGTTTTTTTCAGGTTCAATGTTCTCCGCCTTGGGCGGATCCGCCTATGGCGAAAAAGTTGGAAGTTGAGTTTGAAAGTTTCCTATCCTCGGTTACTTCAACACGGCGCCTTGGCCCGCGCTGGTCACCTGGGCGGCGTAGCGTCTTAGATAGCCGGTAAGATTTTTCGGCTCATAAGGCGGCAGGCGTCCGCGGCGCTGCCTGATAACATCTTCGGACAACACAACCTCCAGTTTGTGTTTTGGAATATCAATGCGGATCAGGTCGCCTTCTGCAAGGAGCGCGATCATGCCGCCCGCGGCTGCCTCGGGGGAAACATGGCCGATGCAGGCCCCGCGCGTGCCGCCTGAAAATCTCCCGTCGGTAATAAGCGCCACTTTCTCGCCCAAGCCCTGACCCATGATGTATGAGGTGGGCCCCAGCATTTCCCGCATTCCGGGTCCGCCGCGCGGTCCCTCGTAACGGATCACGACCACGTTGCCGGCCTTGACTTTGCCTGCCAGAATGCCTTCGCAGGCTTCCTCCTGGGAATTGAAAATGACCGCCGTGCCTTCAAAGGTCAGCATCGCAGGCGCCACTCCGGCCGTTTTAATCACCGCGCCTTCTTCCGCCAGATTGCCCCAGAGCACGGCCAGGCCGCCCTCTGAAGCGTACGGATTATCAAGCGTACGGATCACGTTCTGATCAAGAACCTTTGCCTTTGCAAAATTTTTACCGAGTTCATACCCGGTCACGGTATGGGCCTTTGGATTGATCAAATCCTTGATCGCGCTGATGGTTTTCAGAATAGCGCTGACTCCGCCGGCGCGGTCGACATCCTCGACATGGAATTCGCTCGATGGCGATACTTTGCAAATATTCGGGCACTTTTTTGAAATGGCGTTGATCCGGTTCAGATCATATTCCAGGCCTGCTTCTTTCGCGATGGCCAGGGCGTGCAGAATTGTGTTGGTGCTGCCGCCCATGGCCATGTCCAGCGCAAAGGCGTTGTCGAGCGCATCGACCGTGACAATTTCACGAGGCGTGGGACCGAATTGCTGCGCCATCTCAACCGCCCGCTGGGCGGTTTTTTTATAGAGGCTTTTGCGTTTCGGATCAGTGGCCAGAATGGTGCCGTTGCCGGGAAGGGCCATGCCGAGCGCCTCGCAAAGGCAGTTCATGGAATTGGCGGTGAACATGCCGGAACAGGAGCCGCACCCCGGGCAGGCGTATTTTTCGATGGCGGCGAGTTGTTCTTCGGTAATGGTGTTCTGTTTGGAGGCGGAGACGCCTTCAAAGACAGAAATTAAATCCAAAGTTTTGCCGTCCGGAGTTTTGCCGGCGGCCATGGGCCCGCCGCTCACGAAGATGGCGGGGATATTGGTGCGCACCACGGCCATGAGCATGCCCGGCACGATCTTGTCGCAGTTGGGGATGCAGACCAGGGCGTCAAAACAGTGGGCCCTGACCATGGATTCAACGCAGTCGGCGATCAATTCGCGGCTGGGCAAAGAATATTTCATGCCGGCATGCCCCATGGCAATGCCGTCGCAGATGGCGATGGTGTTGAATTCAAAAGGAATGCCGCCTGCGGCGCGGATCTGTTTGGCGACCAGGCGCCCGACCTGGTTGAGATGCATATGTCCCGGAACAATTTCACAGAACGAGTTGCAAATGCCGATAAATGGCTTGTTAAAATCCTCCTCCTTGACACCCAGGGCCCGAAGCAAACTGCGGTGCGGCGCTCGTTCCAATCCTTTTTTAATCTTGTCGCTGTTCATTTTTTGTCCTTTCCATTTGTCTTATCAAAGGAGCCCATAATAACACGGACGATTTAAAATAGAAGCAGGAATTCCGGGAATTTTCGACACGAAGATGTTGACCAAAGCGGGCTTAATGCCCGCAACCCAAAATTAATGAAAGAACAACCACGGAGGCGCCGAGGACACGGAGGGAAAACAAGAGATTAGATTAATGCAATCATCTCCATCCATTCTCCAAAGACAAGTCGTTGCTTGAAATCGGGTTTTGCGTCCGGCAAAACTTGATTTCAAGCAATCTCTTCTCCGTGTCTCCCTCCACCTCCGTGGTGAATCCTTTTCTTGTTTTTTATCGCGGTACTGAATGTTTAACCAATGCTGATTGAGCGTCCGTATGCATTTAGCCATTTGCAGAGATGTAGGGCCGCCGCTTGCCCTTCGGCTATGCTCAGGGTCTTGAGCCTGTCGAAAGGCGGCGTGCCGTCTTGTTCGCGTGGCGATCTGAAGGCCTCTGGCAAGCAGAGGCCCTACACCGGAAACGGAAATATTTCTTTCTGCAAATGGCTTAATAGATACGGTTAAACCCAGTCGCAAAAAAATCTTTTATTTTTTTTATTGACACTAACTTAAACGTTTAATACTATGCGTTTCATGGCAACAATTGTAGACATTGCTAAAAAGGCGGGGGTTTCAACAGCCACCGTATCCTACGTCCTGAATAAACAAAAGGGCAATGTGCCGATCAGCGAAAAGACCCAGAAACGTGTTATGTTGGCGGTCAGGGAACTGGGGTATCGGCGGAATGAAATCGCCAGATCCATGGTCAGCGGCAAGACTCGGGTTATCGGATTTGTTTTGCATATCCTTCGTTTGGAGCATATTGGAAAAATTTTAGAAGGAGTTTTGGATGAATCGGAAAAGAACGGATATTTTATAAAGATATTAAGAGTCAATGCGAACATGCCGGAACAGGATATTGTGCGGATTTGCATGGAAAACCGTCTGGCAGGCCTGCTCATATCCGGTATTCAGGATAAGTCGCTCAAATACATTCATACCAAGCTGAGTTCTGAAGCTGTACCAATAGTTGCGATTGACAATGCGCTTCCGTTGCCGGGTTTGGTCAGGATACTTTCCGATGACCGGGGCGGAATAGGGCAAGCTGTAAAATACCTTCATGAAATGGGGCATGGCCGCATAGCGTTTATGTCCGGAATAAAAGAGACATGGGTGGCCATGGAAAGAGACCGGGGATATCGTGATGCGCTGGTCAAAATTGGACTGCCATTACGCAAGGAATTTATCAGATATGGAAACTGGGAAATCAATGACACCGAACGTGAAACTGAGGTTTTGCTGAAAATGCCGGAGCGGCCAACGGCCGTTGTTTGCGCCAGTGATGACATGGCGACGATATTTATTCGCAAGGCGCGGCAAATGGGATTGATTGTGCCCAAAGATCTTTCGGTAACCGGATTTGCCGATCAGCCGTCCGCGCAACTTGGCGATCCGGCATTGACGACGGTCAAACAACCTTTCGGCGAAATGGGTGCATTAGGTCTGCGTCGTTTGGTTGAATTGATTGAAGGGAAAAATAACGAAGCGGTGCCTGGGCAGGACACGATCATACTGGCAACGGAGTTGATTGTGAGGGAGTCTACAGCGCAGTATAAAACTCATTAAATAATCGTTATATCTATGCCTGTCAAGGCCATCCTGAATTGGCGGCTTTTGGCGGTGGTCGGGACGGTTTGCCGTTAATAAAGAACTTTCTTGACCTGGCATATGGCTGGGGCGGATACAATCTAAACGGAAAAGATGTTCGGTTCCCAAGTTTGTTACGTTGAAATAAAGAAAGGCAATTTTATCGTGACAGGCGAAGCCTGTGAATGGAGGAAAATGTTCAATCGGCAAACGCTTGTTTTATCGAAAGAAGATATTGAAGGCCTGCTCACATATGAGGAGACCATTGAACGTGTGGAGTATGTTTTCAGGGAGTGGGGGCGCGGCAATATAGTTATGCCGGCCAAGATCAATCTTGATATGTCGCGGAGCGGATATGATTCATGGGCCAACGCCATGCCGGCCTTTGTGGTTCCCGTCAAAGCCGCCGGCATAAAATGGATCGGCGGATATGCCGACAATGCCCGTAACAATCTTCCCTTTATTATGGGGACGATTCTGCTGAGTGATCCGCAAACAGGTAGCACGCTGGCCGTCATGGATGGATCACATATCACCAATTTACGGACGGGCGCCTCGGCGATGATATGCGCCAAATATCTGGCATCCTCGAAGACTGCCCGGCTTGCAATTGTCGGCGCCGGCATGCAGGGGCATACGTCTCTTAAGGCCATGAGTTTTTATTTTAAGAATATATCCGTCAAGGTGGCTGAGGTTTCAACCGGACGACGGCAAAAATTCTGCGAGACCATGCGGCTTAAAACCGGGCTGGATGTTTCCGAAGCGGAAACAGTTGAGGAAGCGGTATTGGACGCCGATATTATCGTGCTGGTGACGACCGCCAAACAACCGATCGTTAAAGACAACTGGATCAAACCCGGCGCGCTTGTCCTGGCGATGGGCTCTTTTCAGCAGGTTGAAGATCAATTTTTGCTGTCGTCCGACAAGATTGTGGTTGACAGTTTGGATCAGGCTACCCATCGCGGTGAAATCAAGAATCTTGTTGAAACAGGAAAAATAACGAAGAACAAAATATACGCCGAACTGGGTGAAATTGTGGCCGGGAAAAAGAAAGGTCGGGAAAGCGACAAGGAACGTATTCTTATGATTCCGGTCGGCCTTGGCGCTCACGACATATGTATCGCGCATCATCTTTATCAATTGGCTGTTGAAAAAGGAAAAGGCGTTTTGGTGGATTTATCATGAATTGAAGCTTTGGAAAATGAATATGGAAAGCAAGGGAAAAGTGATAACCGTTTGCGGGCTGGTAGCGCCGGAAACATTCGGCACGGTCTTGATGCATGAGCATCTCCACTCGGATGTCTATGATTGGGGAAGGGAAGAGCTTGTCTTTGAAAAACCGATGACAGAAGAACGGCGCGAATATCTGATGAGGGAGGAGGTACCGTATCTAAAAAAATGCGCGGAATATGGTTGCTTTGGCGTTATAGAGGCGACGGCGCCTCCTTGGCGCGCATGGCCGGATTATTACGTTCAGGTATCGGAAATCACCGGCATCAATATAGTTATTTGCTCCGGCTGTTATTGTGAGGTGAAGGTGGGCGATTATTGGGTAAAAAAGCCGGAACACTCAATCTGGCCGTTTGTGAAGAAAGCGTCCGTTGAAGAACTTGCCGATCACTTCATCAAGGAAATCACGGATGGAATTCACGGGACAAAAGTCCGAGCGGGCGCAATAAAGCTTGGCACATGGAAAGCGGAGGCGACCGATATGGACAAAAAGGTTTTCCGAGCCGGCGCGCGCGCGCAGAAAGCGACTGGCGTGCACATTACCACACATTGCTGTCAAGCCGGCGCGGTAACGAATCAGCTTGAAATGTTGGATAAGGAAGGCGTTGATCTAAGCCGCGTTGTTATTGGTCATGCCTGGTATCTTGGAGAGCCGGAAGGTTTCAAAATTTGTGTTGAATGGATGAAACGCGGCGCCAATTTTCTCCCGACCAACCTTGGGATAGACCCGGAGAAGCCGGACGCGTGGAAACCGCTCGTCGAGGCGATCCATAGAATATTAGACTTGGGACTTGAGGCCAGAATCGCCGGTCTTTCGCTCGACTCCGGCTTCGGCTCTGCTGAAAAAGAGCCGTTTACCAGGTTCAAGTTCGTTCCTCCTCCGCCATTTCTCCACATGTTTACTCATACATTGCCGAATTTTCGAGGATTGGGGTTAACCACGGAGGAAGAAGCTTTGGTTATGCGGCACAATCCCCAACTGATTCTGCCGGTTCAATAATGTTATCGCCGATAAACAGCGAGAAAAACTGAGGAAGCCAATGGATAAATATTTTTCGAGATTATATGCCGGATTGACTGAAGAGCAGCTTGAAAATTATCATCGCGCGGTCTTCATGAACATGGAGGGAGATTTTGCTTCAGCCAAGCGCAGTGAATACTATGGAAAACTGCTGCGGCACATGGGTAAGGACGTAAAAATCGGCTGCGGAGTTAAAATGTTGAATCCGCAGTATATTTCATTGGGTGACGGCGTGAAGATCGAGGATAATTGCGTTCTGAAGGCACATGGGGAAAAAGGCATTACAATCGCCGAGGGAGTTACTTTGAAATATGGGGTTTTTCTCGATACTGAAGGGGCGGAGGGATATGTCTCCATTGGAAAAAGAGTATATATCGGGACGGGATGCTGCTTGCATGGGCATAAGGGATTGGAGATCGGGGATGAAACTCTCCTGGCGCAGAACATCACCATCACACCCTATTCGCACAAATTCGAGGATCCGTTGAAGACCATCATTTCCCAAGGCGGATTCTGCCGCAAAATAAGCATAGGCCGCGATTGTTATCTGGGCATGAACGTTTCCGTGCTTTGGTCTGCGGATATCGGCGACGGTTCTGTTATCGGCTCTGGCTCCGTGGTGGTCAAGCCGATACCTCCCTATTCCGTAGCCGTGGGCGTGCCGGCCAAGGTCATCAGAAAACGAGATGGGTCGGTGAAGGAATAGAGAGAGGTTAATCGGTTCGATTCTTGTCATTGTTTTATGCATCGTGCTGCTGATAATAAACGATGAGTCGGATCTTTAGAGGAGCAAGTTTGCCCTACCGGAATATAAAAATCGTAACAGGAGGGAAGATGAGCGCAAAAACAATGACCGATAAATTGGCCGCAGTAGATGGAAAAAAAGTACGCACAAAACCCTGGCCGCCGCGGAGGCTGTTGGGTAAGGAGGAAAAAAAAGCGGTAGATGCCCTGCTTGACAGGGCGATTGCGTCCGGCAATGCATTCTGTTACAACGGCCCGGAGGAAGACGCATTTTGCAAGGAATTTGCGGCATTCATGGGCGGCGGATATGCGGACGCGGTCAATTCGGGAACAACGGCCGTCTATGTGGCGTTGCGCGCCTTGAATCTTGAGCCTTTCACCGAGGTGATAGCCCCGCCGATCACCGACGCCGGCGGAATAATGCCGATAGCTTTGTTGAATTGCATACCGGTGGTGGCGGACGCGGCGCCTGGCGCCTTCAATCCCGGGCCGGAACAGATCGAAAAGATGATTACCCCGTTGACCAGCGCCATCCTGGTGGCGCATATCATGGGTGAGCCGGCCGATATGAACGGGATCATGAAGATTGCAAAAAAACACCGCATTCCGGTTGTGGAAGACTGCGCTCAGTCGCACGCTGCAAGTATAAATGGAAAATTGGTCGGCGCTTTCGGAGACGTTGCCGCTTTTTCCACGATGAGCGGTAAACATTTCTGTACCGGCGGCCAGGGCGGGGTCGTGTTTACCCGTGACAAATCAATTTATGAAAATGCGCGGCGCATTTCCGACCGCGGGAAGCCTTTTTTCATGCCTGGCGGGACCAATTGCGTTGCCTCCTTGAATTTCAACCTGAACGATCTTTCCGCGGTGATTGGGAGCGTGCAACTGAAAAAACTTCCCCATAACATCGAATGCAGACGCCGGATAGTAAAAGGCCTCAAAGCCGGCTTGAGCGGCGTCAAGTCCTTTTCCTTTCCGCAAATGGTCAAGGGGGCCGACCCCAGTTACTGGTTCATACGCCTTCAATTCAATCCTGAAGCGGTTGTCTGTGACAAAACCGCATATTGCAGGGCGTTGGAAGCCGAGGGATTGTCCGTAATTTCAGATTATAATCACATGCCGCATACTTTCGATTGGTTCAGGAACAAGCATGTGTTTGGCGCCAGTAAATTGCCCTGGGCTGCGCCATTATATAAGGGAAATCCCGACCGGCAATTTCCTTGCCCAAATGCCGTGGCGGCCATAAAGGATCATTTTCTGTTGGCGGCTTATGAAAGCTGGGGAAAACGGGAGGTCAACGATTTGATAAGGATATTCAAAAAATTGGACAGGGAGTTCGCGAAATGATCAATTGCCGGGAAGTTGTTTTGAATGGTTTGCGAATCGGAATAGACCAACACAGCGGGAGTATCGTTGAAATGGAGTATCCGGACGTGGGCGTCTTGCTTGAAGCCTCCTCTCCGCAAAGAGCGGGAATTCTCGATGTGGCATATCCAATCAAAGAATTCACGCCCCTGCGATTGGCCTCCCGCTTTTCCAGGGCAAAAGTCGAAAAACAGACCGGCAGAGTGATCGTTACGTGGGAAGAATTAACCGCCAGCCGAAATCACGTGAAAATGCCGGAGGGAAAAGTGGCGGCGCAGGTTACAATCACGGCCGCGCCTGATGGGAGGTCTGTCATCTTCAAGTGCCTGATAGAGAACCGTTCAAAGGCGTGTATTCCGCAGGTGTTATTCCCGGACTTGTGGGGATTCAAACCTTTTGACGGGGAAAAGGACACCGTGTTGCGTCTCATGGAGAGCGCGCCCATCCGTCCATTCGCGGACTGTGTGAACCGCAGGGACGGTTGTGATTTTCCGGTCGGATTTTATTTTGAGAAAGGATGGACACAATATAAGAATCAAATTTTGACTGGGAAGCAATCCTATGGAACCAGGTTGTTGCGCTGGCTGGACTTTGGCGGCTGTCGAGGGGGAATAAGCGTTTTTGAGAAAAGCTGGCGCAAAACCAATAAGGAACTTTACACGTTTCACGGCGAGCATGAACCGGCAAGTCTTCGCATGGCATGGGGGCATGGTGAAGATTGTCGAATCGGTCCCGGCGAGGACTGGGAGAGCGATGAATTCTGGGTGACACCGCATAGGGGCGGATGGGCGAAAGGTATTGAGGTTTACCGTGACTATGTCAGGACGCAATACAAGGAAAGCCTCATGCCAAAACATATAAGGGAAGGGATAGGCTTGCAGACCGTCTGGATGATTGAGGAGCCGGAAACCGATCCCGGCCGCGCCTTGTTTCGGTTCGCTGATATTCCGCGGATTGCGGAAGACGCCAAACGGCACGGCATTACCGAGCTTTGCCTATGGGGTTGGTGCCATTACTTCACGCTTCCCATATTGCTGAGGACTGAATTGGGGTCACGCGACGAGTTTGTCAAAGCGATAGGCGACGCAAAAAAAATCGGCGTTAATGTCAATTTATTCATAGATGTTGAGCTGCTGGACGAGAAGTTTGTAAAACATTATGAGCGGGAATCCATAAAGAAATTATCCGGCGACTGGAGTTATCATAGCGAATATGTCTATGGCCTGGATCCATCCTATTTGCGTGCGGCCTCGGTTAATTATTTTAATCTTTATGAAGTCACCAATCGTCAATATAAGGCCTGGCAGGATGATGTCAGGGCAGCCTTCAAGGAGTGGCTGGATCTTGGCCTGGTTTCCTGGGGCTGGGACTGGTATCTTGTCGATTCCCCCTCGGGACAGGGAATTATCGACCTGGTGGAGGAAATACGCGATGTTGCAAAACGCATCAATCCGGAATCCACTTTTTGCGCCGAACTTCGCACCCCGGACTCTCGCGGCCACCATTGTATTGATTATACCTGGAAATGGCAGGACTGTGATTGCGATCCGTTTGTCAGCGTTTACCGCGCTCCGAGGTTGAATAGAAACGTGGAAAATTCTCCGCTGGAGGTTAAAAAGGGATTCATCAGCAACCGGTTCCTCAACGTCATGCCCAGGAAACCGGATGGAGTCAACGGAGACTCTTTAATCAGCGCTAAGTACGCTTGCAAAAATAACTGGCACACTTTTGTAAAAGATGGTATGTTTGTGGCATGGAAATCAGCATGAAGGATTTGCGGATAAAATATGTCGCAATGAAGGGCTGTTTTGATGAGGCCCG
>Ga0074199_1000849_pt1 | contig 36766 bp, 42 predicted proteins | sample EPASupsiteSAE347_FD_64528 | JGI IMG/M metagenome (GOLD analysis project Ga0074199, IMG submission 64528) | Bioremediated contaminated groundwater from EPA Superfund site, New Mexico - Sample SAE3-47 | ecosystem: Environmental > Aquatic > Deep subsurface > Groundwater > Contaminated ... | reverse complement strand
GTATAAATTAAGATTGCATAACATTGTATAAATTAAGATTGCATTGAATAAAACCGTCGATAGCAGTTTAATTAAATAATATGTGGCTTTTATTACTAATATATCAATGATAATTTATGACTGAAGATCCCAATTGGTCCCTATTGCGCGCCAAACTGCGTTCGAGGTGTTTTGCGCCAGATGCCGTAGTCGATGACCGCTATATTCAGCCCCGCCGCCTGGCAGAAATGCTCAAGGATGGTCGCTTTTATCGCGTCTCCGCCAGGTCCATCTCCGGAGAGCCGCATGAGTGCTACTCCAATGCCATCCGCTATGTTCAGGCACATCCTGAATATCGTATCTGCACCGGATTTGGACTTTTTGTCGACAATAGATGGTATCAGCATAGCTGGGTCATGGAGCCGCATCGATTCCATGCGATTGATGTCACTAGCAACTGGTTTAAGCTGCTGTATGGAATTATGACCTGATCGGCGAACCATCACAATTCAGCCCGACAGGCACGGCATGAGAAAGTGATTAGGAAGTAGGCAAAAGTCGTTGGATGTAGGAGGGAAGGAATAGGTGTCGGACCTTTGCCATACTATGCATAGTCAATTGTCGATATTTAAACATTTCGCCACTTGTCAAAGGGGGCCAGGGATGGCTGAGACCGAGAGCTAATGCAAGAAAACACCAAAGATGCAGACCGCAAAACACAAGCTAAAACACAAGCCAAAAAGATGCAAGCAAAAATGCCAAAACGCAGTGCAATCGAGCATCGAGCTTCGGGCAGGTCAACGCTAAATCCATAGCGCCCTCTTCTGAGGGACCCTCGATCACCGAAGTGACGGTCTGACCCTGCCCAAAACCGCGACTCTTTTTTTGCCTAAGGCGGCATTAGCACCGGAATACACACGGTGCCCAAACTTTCTTGGAACCCCAACACCATTACAGTGCGGGCCTCATGCTCGCCCTCTGCCTTTCGGTTTTGTGCCGCTTCACGCCCCGACCGTGTATTAGCGCGAGATCGCCCGGCAGATTACTGCACCTGTTATGGTGCGCAACTTTCAATAGCGCCGAGTTTTTCTGCCTCACAGGCTCCATTATCCGAATGCACGCCACGAAGGCATGCATCTCCTGCACCAAGAAGCATTGGTCGGCCAGCCCTAGGAACTGGAATGCGTGCTCTCCACGGAAAGGAGCAAACGCCGCCAATCACTCTTGTCATCAGAGCATGATCGGTATGTTAAGCCCACGGCACGCCCGCCACCCTTTCATGGCGTGAAGCGGCAAATTACTTATTTAGTCGTTATGGATACAAATAGTTTGCGGTGTGGTGGTTGGATGTCAATACACCGGAAAACATATTTTTTGAATGATAAAATGTTGCGGGAAGATTAAATCATAATTAAAAGTCGAACAGCGACTTCTGCTTCTTCCCCGTCGTTCCGGCATTAGTCTTTGCCGCCGTTGCCGTCTTCGTCTCCCCCACCGCTTCATCATCCGCCTTCGCTTTTCGCGGCCTTCCTCGCTTGCGTCCCTCAGGCTTGGCCGCTGCCGGTGTCTCAGTTGGTCTGGGTTCAGTCTTCGGCGCTTCGATTCTGTCTGCTTTTGCCTCGACATTTTCCGTCATCTGGGGCAGAGCCGCCTTGGATTCCGTCGCCGGTATCTCCACCCCGGCAAAGTCCGCCATCTCCGTGCCCGCTTGCGCCTGCGGCGCAGGCGCGGGCGCGCGCTGCGCGGTCCCGTGCCAGGCCAGCTCGATATCCTCGATCTCCTCAGCAGACCGGATCTTCATTGCCTCCTCATAGATGGTCTGAACCTTCTTGGTGGCCGGCGTGCTGCCGAGCAGAAGGGCGATCTCCTCTGCGTCCAGCCCCAATTCTGCAGCCAGCGGTGCTGCGATCTTCTTGTCCTTCAGCAGCATCCCGGTGAAATCCATCAACTCCGCTCGGGCAAAGCTGATAGAGACGTGACAGCGCCGGGCGACCTTCTTTGCCGCAGAATCCCGAATGCCCCGCGCCTTTCTGGTCTGGCCCATCCGCCGCCACCTGCTCGGTGGCCGGAAGGCCACGTAGCCGTGCCGGCGCGCCGCCTTGGCCGACTGCACACCGCCCGTCATGAGGAAGCCTGCGTAGCGCCACATGCCGTAATTCTGCCTGCGGCTCACGCGGCCCAAAAAGACATCGGCACGGGCCAGTTGCTCATAGCCTTGCCAGAGGTCCCGGCCCTGGTAGGCCAGCGGCAGGTTCTCGTCCACCCAGTTGATCAGATCCTCCGGGCTCTCGTCCAGATCATAAGAAGCCTGCAGGGCCTCGCGGGCCTTCTCGCCCTTGAAGATGACCTCCAGGACCTTGAAGATGGACGACTTGACATCCCGCTCCGCCGTGGCCACGTCCTCCAGCTTCAGCTCCTTCGAGCCCTCTGCTGCCGCCTGCAAATCGTTGATCCCGGAGCGCATGTCGCCTCCCGCCCGCTCGGCGATGAGCATGAGAGCATCCGGATCGCAGGCCACGCCCTCGGCTTTGCAGATCTCCCGCAGGGCCTGGGCGATGGTGGTGGAGCGAACAGACCGAAACTGGATGCCTTTGATGGCATCTCGCAGGGGCTTTTCGATCTCGTAGTACTCGTTGGCGATCAGGAGAACCGGCTGGCGGGTATCACGCACCAGCTTCAGCATGGCCGCCGCTCCGCCCCGGTCGGCAGTGCCGTGCAGGTTGTCGGCCTCATCCAGGACGACCAGGCGCAGCTTTCCGGAAAATGTCATGCTCCGTGAGGCCGGTCCGGCAATCTTCTGGATCATGCCCGCCGTGCGTGCATCCGAAGCGTTCATCTCGATGATGTCCCAGTCGAATTCGCGCGCCAGCGCCAGGGCCGCTGAGGTCTTGCCCGTTCCCGCCGGGCCGTAGAGAATGGCGGCTCCGGTGATGGGCGCTCCCTGCTCCCAGGCCGTCGCCCAGGCATGCAGCTCCTCAACCGCCTTGCCGTTTCCGAGGACCTGCGCCAGGGTATCAGGCCGGTACTTCTCCGTCCACTTAATCGCAGCCATCGCTACCAGATGCCCTCTCTGCCGGTCAGCTCCTCAATCCTGATCTCCCAGATGGTCATGGGCATCTTCTCCAGATCCTCGCGCTTGAACTGTTTGCCCCCGTGGCCTTTCATCTCTTTTCCCATGAACGCCGCAAACATCTTCATCTTGGTCTCGATGTCGTCGGAGAGACTTGCCGTTCCATAAGCGATAATGCTGGTCCAGCGATTGTCTTTTAAGCTGTCCACCTGAAAACAGACGTTCGGATTTCCGGTCACATATTCCACTTTCTTGCCGTTTCCTCTGGAATGAAGGTAGATTTTGTTGTCGAGAAAGACGTAGGACATGGGAATGACATAGGGCCTGTCGGACAGGCATAATCCAAGGCGGCCATACTTTTCATTGGTGAGCGCAGCATTGCATTCCTCTGGAGTCAGCACCTTTGGCTTCATGCCATTCCATCTCTCTTCTAGACTTATATTCTTTAGGATATGCAGGCGGGCAATATCAGCCGCATGCCGCAATCATGCATTTCCCGCATGGACATGAGTCGCTCAAATTGACCAATGCGATAAAAAAATTCCGATGCCAAAAGACATATATTTGGGTTATTTTGTTTAATTGCCGATGGGAGGGATAAAAAATAAAGCTAAAGTTATATAATTTTGATTTTATACAGATACTGATCATCTTTACGGTTCTGGCATTTTTGCCGGGAACCTGCGCGGGTCTGGATGTTGCACTCTCTGCAGAGAATGGCGGCGACAGTGTGACCATTTCCAGCGATTATGACCTGGAAGATGATGGTTCGGCTTCAGAGGATGCCACTGCCAGCTTTGGAAACCTTGGGATTGAAGACCACAGGACGGTTTCAATATCGGGGAGCGGCAGCGCCAGCCAGACCGCCTCCGGCGGCAGACACGCGAGCAGCGCCAAATTCAGCGCTACAGATGCAACGGGAACTCTGAGCGGAACGGCAACTGTAACTCCCGGATACCTGTATGCGACACAGAGCATCTTCGCTGCAGGAAGCTCTGCTATGGCGGGACTTGAGCTGGCAAACGACAATGCCTTAACTGGATTGAGTTCCAGCGTCCTTTCCGGCTATTTGGAGACCGTGCAGAATGCCTGGACGGGCAGCAGCCATACTTCTTCATCTATTGAGGCCGGCGGCGAGACGACTATAAATACTCGTGCCGAATCCTCATCAGATAACAGTCAGATTACTACCAGTATCCAGGGAAATTTTCAGGGCAACATCGGTGCGTCGGCAGACATATCCACAAACACCGAGCAGGAGGGACGGATTACCGGCCAATTCGAAAGCACTGTGACCGCAAATCAGGAAACGAATCACCGTGTATTGAATTGTGATTCTACATACGGCTTGAATGCACAGGCGGGAACAAACAGTGGCCAGAGTGCAATTTCCAATCCAGTGACGTTCGACGTAGATTCTGACGGCAAGATTCAGGATGCGATAGACGCCGCACTTAATGGAGATACGGTCAATGTAGCGGCAGGCGTCTATGAGGAGAACCTGGCAATAGGGACATCGATCACACTCGCGGGAATTAATGCTCCATCAACGATTATTCGTCATGTGGGGACATTATCTCCAGTCATAACTATTCAGGGACCGGGAACCCTTGTGGATCTGAGCGGATTTACCATCGATGCCGGGTCGTATCAGGCCATCTACGCCAACGGTTTGGCCGGGGCCCGCATAAGGGACAACCAGATTATGAGCACCGGCACGGATCAGGATTCAATCGTAGAGATCGAGAACTCCCAAAACATAGTGTTCAGCGGGAACAACCTGTATGTTGATAGTCCAGCATCTTTTGGAAGTGTGGTGGAAATGAACGGTCTTTCCGGCAGCAATGAATTTGCCTATAATTATTTGTACATCCTGGGACCGCAAGCGGGCTTGCCTGCCTATCGGGACGGTCTTGATATCTCCAATTCCCCGGAAGGAGCATCGTTTAGCATATTCGAGAACACAATGGTGGACGCATCTTATCTATCGAGCGGATGGCGCAATAGCTACGGCATCGGATTGGATTCATCAAACGAAGCGAATGTTAACATTCAGCAAAATTCTTTCTCCGGCTGGGATCACGGCATTTATTCGGAACAAAGTGTCGGATCGATCAATGTCAACAACAACGACCTTGTCGGCAATACTGTTGACGGCATCATGAATAACGGCAATGCGGTAATAGACGCCCGATACAACTATTGGGGCTCCGAGGACGGGCCAGGCGGCGGAGCTATAGACTCCATTTTGGGAATGGCTGCGGATGGTGCGGGTGATAAGATTGCAGGCACAGGCAAAGCGGCATTCTATCCCTGGAGGACAACTCCTGTGAAAGGCATCGATTGGCTGCCTCCAGTTTGATCGACACACGAGCATTGCCGTCAGGCAAGCATTCGGGGCGGGGTCTGATATCAATAATGCGCGAGACCTCCCGGCCCCGCGCCCTTTTTTTTAATGCAGCGAAAAATGATGAATTACTTCATGCCCCGCGCGACATGATCGCACCGATGATGAGCAGCAGCATTCCCAGAGCAATCATGGGCACGCCGGGAAAGGTCGTCTCCACCTGAAACTTGGTTGCTCCCGCCTCGGCTCCGATGAGCTTGAAGCTGTGATTATCCTCAATCTGATGACCGCCGTTTTCCAGCACCTGCACTCCCACCAGCGCGATGCCGGTCAGTATTATGAGCACCCCCATTACAACCGCGATGTTAACCTGCACCATGATATTGATCTCCCTTCATGATTGCTGTCTTCGGCCCTTGCCTACTGCATAATGGTTGGCTCCTAATATAAATGTTTCACCTTAATAATATTCTCAATTAGTAAAATATATTCGGCGCAAAGCCGTCTCGATGGTTGAAACCGTTCCCTCGCCATCCTCTGCAAAGCTTTTTACCTTAAAACCTCCTCTCCCACAGGGATGTTCAACAAGATCCTGATCGCCAACCGCGGAGAGATCGCCATCAGGGTGATGCGGGCTTGCCGGGAGCTGGGCATTTCCACTGTGGCCGTCTACTCCGAAGCGGACAAAAACGCCCTTTTTGCCAAATACGCTGACGAGGCTGTCTATATCGGGCCGTCTCCGTCGTCCCAAAGCTATCTGAAGATCGACAACATCGTAAAGGCTGCCCTGGAGACCGGTGCCCAGGCCGTCCATCCCGGCTACGGCTTCCTCTCCGAGAATACCCACTTCGCCGCCACCTGCGAGGAAAACGGCATCGTCTTCATCGGACCGCCAAGCTCCGCCATCGATGCTATGGGCTCCAAGATCACCGCCAGGAAGACCATGCTCGATGCCGGGGTGCCGATCGTTCCCGGCATTGAGGAGGGCATCACCGACCCGGATGTTGCAGCCGAGATCGCGGAGAAGATAGGCTATCCGATTATTCTCAAGCCTGCAGCAGGCGGCGGCGGAATCGGCATGAAGATCGTGCAGAGCCGCGAGGAGTTGCAGCCAGCCCTCACTTCGTCTCAGTCGGTAGCCCGCAATGCCTTCGGCGACGACACCATCTACATTGAAAAGTACCTGACCGAGCCGAGGCACATCGAGTTTCAGATCCTGGCCGACAAAAAGGGAAAGACCCTTTACGTCTCTGATCGCGAGTGCTCCATCCAGCGCCGCCACCAGAAGCTCATCGAGGAGTCACCCTCGCCCGTCATGACCGAGGAGCTGCGCGAGAGGATGGGCTCCATCGCCGTCAAGGCCGCTAAGGCCATCGGCTACGTGAGCGCCGGAACTGTGGAGTTCATGTACTCGCGAGGCGACTTCTACTTCCTGGAGATGAACACCCGTCTGCAGGTCGAGCACCCCATCACGGAGATGGTCACGGGCGTGGACCTGGCCAAAGAGCAGATCCTGGTCGCTGCCGGCTATCCGCTGGCATACGAGCAGAGCGACATGAAGATTCGCGGTTGGGCCATCGAGTGCAGGATCAATGCCGAAGACCCGCTCAACGACTTTTCCCCGTCTCCCGGAAAGATCAAGAGATATAGAAGCCCCGGCGGCCCGGGCATAAGAGTGGACAGCGGAGTATACACCGGCTACGTCATCCCGCCCTACTACGATTCCCTGATATCCAAGCTTGTAGCTCACGGCAAGGACCGAAAGGAAGCCATCGCCAGGATGGAGCGCGCCCTTTATGAGTACATAATCGTTGGCGTCAAGACCAACATCATCTTCCATAAAGCCGTTCTGAGAAATGCCCGGTTCAGGAGCGGCGACATCAACACTCACTTCATCAAAGAGGAGAACATTGTCGATTCCGTCAAGGCCGTGGCTGCGGAAGACTATGAAAAGGGAAAGTCTCTAGCCTCTGCGCTCGGAGCCGACAACCGCCAGGTTGCGGCCATATCGGCTGCCGTTGGTGCCTATCTGAGCCAGCAGAAGGCAGGGGAGAAGAGCTGAGAGTGGCGGCAGAGGAAATTCTATCTTTTTTGCACTCAGGCGAGTGGGTCTCAGGAGAAGAGATGGCCGCCCGCCTGGGCATCTCCCGTGCCGCTGTGTGGAAACAGATCCGATCCCTGCGTAAGAGAGGATACAAGATCGAATCCTCCACCAAAAAGGGCTACCGCCTGGCCGGCAATTATGACATCCTGGATGCAGACATGATCCGGTCCTGCCTTAAAACCCAGTGGCTCGGAAAGGATCTGCGCTGCTTCTCGGAGGTCACATCCACCAACGAGGTGGCCAGAACCATTGCCCGCGAATGCCGCAGTGATGCGATTAACCGCATAGCCAACTGCGGGGCTCGCATAGTTAAAGGCACGGCCAATTGCGGTGCTGTCGATGAAACGGCCAATGACGGAACGGTCATCCTGGCCGAGATACAGACGCAGGGGCGCGGCAGGCTCTCTCGATCCTGGGCCTCTCCTCCCGGCGGCATCTGGATGAGTCTGATTCTCAGGCCGCAGATCTCGCTGGATCGGGCTTATCGCATCAACATGGCCATCAGCGTTGCTATCTGCAAAGCCCTGGCGGACCTGTACGGCCTGGCGGCGGGCATCAAATGGCCCAATGACCTCTTGATCGAGGAGAAGAAGATCTGCGGCATTCTCATGGAGGTCAGCGCCGAGGTGGACCGGCTGGAATACGTGGTTGTCGGGATCGGCATCAACGCCAATGTGGATGTATCCGGCTATCCGGCGGAGTGGAGAAGCACGTCTCTAGGGCAGGAACTGGGACGCGGGGTCTCGCGCACCGAGCTTATCCAGAAGATTCTTTTGGAGATAGAGAAATCATACCGGCACATGGACAGTAAAGAGATCTGGGAGGAATGGCGCAGTCGTTCGGTCACTTTGGGGCGACAGGTGCGCATCAGCTCTGTCTCGGGCGACCTTTTGGGCCGGGCGGTGGACCTGGCCGAGGACGGCGCGCTCATGATCCAGAGCCGGGATGGGCTGCACCGCGTCCTGGCCGGAGACTGCATTCATCTTCGCGCCCTGGAGGCGGCATGAGAAAGAAAAAGGTTCGAGGAATCGCAAGAGACACACTGCAATTCATCCTGGAGGCTTCCCGATCCTCCCTGCCTATGGAGTTCGCGGGGCTTCTGCAAGCGGAGGACGACATCATCACCGAGGTTCTCATTCTGCCCGGCACCGAGTCCTCCCGCATGAGCGCCCTGGTCCGGCTCTACATGCTTCCCAACATGCAGGTGGTCGGGTCGGCGCACAGCCACCCGTCCGGCGTCCTGATGCCGTCAAGACCGGACATCCAGTTCTTCGCTCACACCGGGGACTACAACATCATCGTGGGGCCGCCCTTCGATCTGTCCAGTTGGGCCTGCTACGATGTGGAAGGGCTGCGGCGGGACCTGCCCATTTTGGATGTGGAATTCAAGGATGACGGCTTTGACGATGACTTCGATGACGAATTCGATTGATGAATTCCGGGATGATCGACGGGATGATTGTTGCAGTTGCAGATCAATGAGGCACGCGAGGCTGAGCTATGACGCGAGTGGTGGCCACAGGTACCTTTGATCTGCTCCATCCGGGCCACGTTCTCTACCTGGAGCGCTCCAAGGCCCTGGGAGACGAGCTGGTGGTGATCGTGGCCAGGGATGTGAACGTGCGCCACAAGCCCAAGCCGATAGTGCCTGAGGACCAGAGGCTGAAGATGATCCAGGCCATAAAGCCGGTGGACAGGGCGGTTTTGGGCGAAGAGAAGGATGTCTTTCTCACCATCGAGAAGCTTCAGCCCGATGTGATCACTTTGGGCTTCGACCAGCATTTCGATCCGTCTTTTCTGGAAGCGGAGCTTTCCCGGCGCGGCCTTCATCCCCGCATTGTGCGCATCGAGGCCCAGGAAACCTGCGAATTATGCAGCTCGCGGCGCATTGCCTCCAAAATCCTGGAGCGCTTTCGGGGGCGGCGCGTCTAGGCCGCCAGGTACTTATATAGCTCCCTCATTTGCGGCCAATTGTATGGCCAGAGTTGCGGTAGGAGGCACTTTCGATCCCATTCACGACGGGCATATTTGCCTGCTCAAGCGTGCTTATGAGCTGGGAATGGATGGTGAAGTGGTCATCGGCCTCACCTCCAACGACATGGCCCGAGAGAGCCGGACAAGACCTGTTCGGGATTTTTCCATCAGGGAGAAGAACCTGAGAGCAGTTATTTTGAGATGCTTCGGCATTGATGATGCCAAGATCACAAAGCTGGATGATCAGTGCGGATCATCGATTTACGAGGATTTTGATTACATCGTCGTTTCCCCGGAGACCCTGCCCATGGCGGAGAGGATCAACAGGCTGAGGGATAAGAAAAATCTGAAGCCTCTGAAGATCTCAGTGATTGAATATCAGTTGGCGCAGGATAATGTTCGCATCAGTTCCACCAGAATCTCGCAAGGAAAGATCGATCGGCACGGGCGGCTGCTGAGCGGCCTATAATTCTAAATCAGCATTCCTGCAACAAACAGCCGGCATTGTGCAGCAATTCCGTCATTTATTTTGCCGTCCCTCAAATTACTCCATCTACCTTTCGGGAAAGTATAAGATCTTTGCCTGAAATTACAGTAACGGGGATTAAATGATGAAGTTCTTTGTAATTCTTCTGGGGCTGCTGTTGTGCGCTCCGGCCTTCGCCGCTTCGGACGAGGCAAGCGGGGTCGAGGCCACCACAGCCATAACTTTGCCTGTGGACTCTGTTACCATTTATCCGGACGGCTTGGTGGCGGCAAAGCGCACGGGAATCCTGGATACCACCGTCGGCGAGCATAAGTTCGTGGTCAACATTCCTGATTCAGCCGACAAGAGCACAGTTCTCTTGAGCGTGAGCAACGCCAGCGTGGAGAGAGTAGTTTACGACTCCAATCCGGTTTATTCTCTCAATATATCCACATCCGGCCCGCAGAACTTTGCATTAAGCTATCTGATGCACAGCGCCGGCTCCTGGGAGCCCAGATACGATCTGCATCTTACCAACGATTCCGTTCTTATAAATGCCAATGCAGTCGTCCGCAATCGCGGCGGAGAGGACCTGAAGGATGTGCGCCTCAAGCTGGTAGCCGGCTTGCCCTCTGCGGTCGAGCCGGTCTACAAAGCTGTGCAGATCCAGCAGAGATATGCAGCGGAAACTGCGAGCGCCGAGGCTTACGATATGGCTCCAGCGCCACAAGCGCCATCCACCGGCGAGCTGGAGACGCTCTACATCTTCGAGCTGGACGGCAGGAAGGATCTGGCCCAGGACAAAGATATCGGTTTCCCACTCTTCCAGGAGAGCGCACCTCTGGTCAGGGTCTACGCCTGGGATGCCTACAGCCAGGAGGAAGGGCCTGCCGTGGAGGAGATTCGGGCCAACAACACCATGACGAATCCCTGGCCGGCCGGAACGGCGCAGCTCTACAGGAATGACGACTACGTCTCCACCATCGATATGCCCTACACCGCATCCGGGACCAATGCTACTCTCGTCATCGGCCCGTCTGCCGACCTCAAGGTTGCCAGAAAGCTGTTGGACTACAATATCACGGAGAAGATACGGTCCCTCGCATCCGGCGGCCGGAACCATACCGTAAAAGAGACGGTGGAAACCTGGACCTATCACCTGAAGGTGGAGAGCAACCTGGACCGGACGGCGACGCTGGAAGCTACCGATACCCTGCCCCAAGAAGCGGAGGTCATCGATGTCGCCCCCAAGCCCGCCGAGACCACGGCCACCATCCTGAAGTGGCGGCTGCAGCTATTGCCGCGGCAGAAGACGGCCATCGACTACAGCTATCGGGTGGTGACGACGGAGAGCCTGGACGGAGCGAATTGAGATCCCGGCTCTAATGTTTTCATTTTTATCCTTCAACGATTCTTCAACGATCGATTTCTCACCAAATCCTGAGTTACTGTTCTACGTTTCGTCGTTTTCTCCCAATAAATCGAAATAGCATGATGCTTCAAAACTAATTTTTGGGCTTGGTGAAGAGCGCATCGCAGGTTTTATCCCTCTGCACATCCTTTGCTACATATCTGATATTTCAGATTAAGGCGGAACGGAACATGCAACTCACTGGAATAATAAAAAAAACTGGAGATCAATATGTGGCTCTATGCCTTGAGATCAATGTATGCAGCCAGGGCGATAGCATAGAAGACGCGAGAAGGATGCTGCATGAAGCCTGTGATGAATATCTTGCCTATATGAAGGACGAGGGATTGGAGCGCGAAATAAAGACTGTTCCCCTGGATGTTCTCCGAGATTTTCTCATGGACGACGTCGAATGCGTGAGACCTTCATCTGAATGGGTCTATTCCGAGAGCATAACCTTTGAGGTTTGTGCCAGTGTCTAAGAAAATCCCACCGATGTCAAGTCAGAAGTTCGTCAAGCTTCTGTGCCAAGGTGGTGCTAGATTTGTTCGGCAAAACGGAACCAGCCATGCCATCTTTGAGCGAGAAAAAGATGGGAATGTGTATAGGGCGCCGGTGATAATGGCCAAAGACGAACTTTCTGGAAAATACACAAAATTAGTTATGCATCAATTGGGCTTTACAGATTCCGAAATCGAAGAACTGATTTTAAATTATTGATTTACCCGCGCATTGCTTTTTGCAAAAAAAATATTAAATGCAAATCTAGTGCACTAATCGACCTGCACTCTTTGAGCGTTAATCACCACGAGCTTGGGCAGATGAACCTCAAGGATGCCGTCCTTGAAGCTGGCCTTGACCTGCTCCGGCTTGATCTCCGCGGGCAGCTTGATCTCTCTCTTCTGGCCGATGGGGCTCATCTCCCGGCGCAGATACTTTCCGGCCATGGGGTTGGCCTTGGTCTCGACGAAAAGGCTGTCTTCCGTTATCCTCAGGTCGATTTTATCCTTAGCGGCACCGGGCAGGGCCACCAGGGCGATCAATTCTTCATCGGTATCGAGAAGGTCGATGGCCGCATAATCGTAGCCTCTGGCCTCACCCATCTCGCTGGTCACATCACCCAGGATCTTCTTGGCTGCCTGGCTTGCCTGGTTGGACATTCTGGCCGCCTCGACGGCAGCCTTTCCGATCATGCGCTCCAGATCGCTTGTGCCTGCGGAATCCGATTTCATGCCATTGATTTAGGCCCTGTTCTCTTAAAACCCTTTGCATTCCCCAGGAATCGGCCAAAGCCGGGGCGCACTTCCAGCTCACCGTCATAAACCACAACGCCTCTAACCAGCGTCATCTGGGGAAAGATCCCTTCCCGGCCTTCGTAGGGCGTCCAGTCCGCCCGGCTGTGCAGCCGATCCGCTTTGATCTCCCTGGTGGCTTTGGTGTCCACAATCACCAGGTCGGCGTCTTTGCCCATCTCGATGGAGCCCTTATTCGCCAGTTGGAAGATCTGCGCCGGCCTGGCGGAAAGCGCGTCCACCAGTCGTTCCAGCCCGATCAGGTTTCGCTTCACGGCCATGAGCATGATAGGCAGCATGGTCTCGACGCCGGGAACGCCCGCCGGAGCCTCCCAGATGTCGTCCCTCTTCTCCTCGGGCAGGTGCGGCGCGTGGTCCGAGGCCAGGATATCGATGCTTCCGTCTCGCAGGCCCGCCCAGAGGGCGTCGTTGTCCGCCTGGCCCCGCAGGGGCGGGTTCATCTTCAGAAAAGTGCCCTGCTTGCGGTAATCCTTGATATTGAAGAGGAGATGATGCGGGGCAACCTCTGTGCTCACTTTTTTTCCTGCGGCCTTCGCCTCTCTGACAAGTTCCAGTCCCAGGGCCGTGCTGAGGTGGCAGATGTGCAGCCGCTCCGCCCAGGCGAGCGCCTTCTCGATGGCCGCGCCCTCCGCCAGAGGGGTTCTGGCCTGGGAGTAGACCTCCGGCTCGTGCATGTTTTTAAGGTGTGCCATCTTTTCCCGGATTACCTGGCCGTCTTCAGCGTGAATGGTCGGCAGCGCTCCCGCTTCTCTTACCTCGGCCAGGATCTCCTGCAGCCTCTGATCGCTGTGCTCGTAGGTGAAGATCTCGCCGATGGCTGCGGCTCCGGCAGAAACCAGCTCCTCGATGCTTCCGGGATTTTTGGGGCCTCCATTGATGCAGAAATCGACCACGGAGCGGTGGCGGGCCAGCTCCAGCTTCAACTCGAAGGACCCGGCATCCACAGTCCTCGGATCGGTGTTGGGCTGATCGAAGACCGTGGTGACGCCTCCCGCTGCAGCGGACAGCGATCCGCTCAACCAGTCCTCTTTGTGAGTCGGTCCTGGGTCGCGAAAATGCACATGGGCATCGATGACTCCCGGCAGGATCAGCATCCCTCTGGAATTGATCGTCTCTTCAGCCCGGTGCGATCCGCCTAAAGCTGCGATCTTTCCGTCTTTGATCCAGATGTCGATGGTCTTATGGCCCGTCGGAGTGAACGCGCGACCGTTTAGCACTGCCAGATCATAGTTTATATCCAAACCTCCTCAGCAGCGCCCGCCGCTCCTTGACCTTCTCCGCGTCCTCGACGCCTTTGGGCGAAGAGCCGTCGATGACGCCCATGATGCCCCGCCCCAGGTCCGTCTCGGCCACGACGACCTCCAGGGGATTGGCTGTGGCGCAGAAGATGGCGCAGACCTCTTGAATCTCCTTGATGGCGTTCAGGACATTTATGGGAAATGCGCCCTTCATGAGCAGGACGAAAGTATGGCCGCAGGCGAGATTGAGCGAGTTTTGCTTGGCGGCTTCGATTAGATCGGCATCGTTTCCCTCCAGGCGAACCAGGCAGTCGCCGCTGGCCTCGGAGAACGCCAGGCCAACCTTTGCTCCCGGCGCATGGCCTGCCATGACCTCGAAGATGTCCTCAGCCGTCTTGATAAAGTGGCTCTGCCCTAAAACCAGGTTCGCTCCCTCGGGAATATTCATCTTTACTGCTTTCAGTTCCATTTCAATTCAACCCTTCAGGGAACAAATTATGGCGGAGTCCGACTTATACTTTGGCCCGCAGCCAAAGGAAGCGCTTGCAAGGAGGCGGCAAATGTGGGGAGAACAGATAGAATACCCGTGGCAGATGTGAGAGACTGAAAACGTGCAGCCGGGGACGAGCAGCCGAAAAAAGGTTGGTTGGAAAAGTTTGATCGGAAGGGGCCGCAGCAAATAAGCCTACTCGTTAGTCTACTTATTTCTCAAGCCCTTCTTGGGACCCTTTGACTGGTTTGCTATCTGCACGCTTTTCTTCATCACAAAGACGGATGTGAAATAATATACTACCATGAAAATGATGGCGGAATAAATAGCCATGCTGGCCGATTCAACCGGCCCGAGTTTCATGAGCAAAATATAATAAAGCGTGTTAATTACGAAGAAGATCACGCCGACAATTGCCGCCTGCTGCATAGGCTTGAGTTGCCGGAAACGGATTATCATCTCAGTGTAATTTAAATTTTCAAAGTTTACCATGGATCCCTCACATCATCGACCTTTAACAGTCCCTTTCTGTTCATATAAAGCCTTGTCCACCAGATGTTGGATAGCGGGGCCAGGACCAGGATGTTGACAAGTCCCGTGATTATCGACAAAGGCTGACGGCTCATGCCTTCGCCGGCGGAGAGCGAGCCGCTTATCATTTGCAGGCTCATGGAAATGGCCAACACCACCAGCCAGAGGATCAGGACATCGAACTTGTTGTATCGGAAGAAGTCGATGCTGGCCTTAACGGCATTTACTGCTCCAAGTTTTTCCACAACCAGGGCGTAGGGAGTTGTCGCCAGCAGCAACGAGAGCGCCAGAGCATAGAGGATGAGCAGCAATATTCCGATCAGCAGCGCTCCAACGGCCTGCGGCTCGGCTTCGAGCGGCTGGGGGAGCAGCGCAATTCCCGGTATGAGAAATACCAGGCCAGCCATTGTCAACAGCCCCATCAGGATCGTGGCCAGGAACATATTCATGAAGTTCTCCCTTCCTGCAGACCACATGTCTCCAAGGTCGGTCTTGCCCCTGTCCAGGGCGCTCCTGGCCATGCCGATCGCTCCGGCGGTGAAAAAGGCGCTCACCAAAGACATGAGCACCACCAGCACCACAAAGAAGAGCGCGATCTGCGCCATCTGACCCGTTTGCAGATTTTCCAGGGATGCCTGCGTCTGGTTGATGAGCTTTTGCATCTCTGCAGCATTCTCTGCCGTCGTGGCATTGAGATCCATGCTCGCCAGGGGCAGAAACGTTAGGGCAAAGGCTACCAGCACGGGTATCATAACCAGAATCGAGACGAAGAAACTGAGAATAAAGGGCAGGCAGAGGTTGAGGTTGCTCTTCCAGGTGCCGAAACCCTTACCGATCAATTCGCCGATCTCTTCCATTTTCACCCCTCCAGCCCTTTCCAGATCAGGTCGCCCACGTGATGCAGCGACTTCACTGCTTTTCCTTCGCCCTTCATCTCGGGTCCCGGTATCATCGCTCTGCCGATGGCCAGGGGCTTTTTGTATCTCTCTTCCACTATTACTACCAGGTCCCCGGCGGCAATCTCCGGATCGGCGGAGACGATTCCCGGATTCATGATGTCCGCCCCATTCACGACGAAGCGCACCGCGCCTGCATCTACGGTCACCAGCCTTTTGACGGGCTTGAGTTCAATGGCACCGAGCACGGTAAAGAAGGGCTGATCTTCCACAATCATTATCAAAGGACGGCCATTCACGAAGATGAGGCTAGCACCCTCGTCTGTGACGGCCATCTCCAAGGATGCCTTTTTCAAGGGAGATGAATTATCAAGGAACGGTTCAAGGCTAGCGGTTACCTTCCTGGCATCGCTTCCCTTGAGATGGTGCCTGGATTTTATCTTCATGCTATCCTGGTATCCCGATAGGTTTAAATATGCAACGAGCAAGTCTGAAGTTCGAAGCCTTTTGCGGTTATCATCGCTGGAGAGAGGTTTAATGGGTCAGAGACCGCTTGATATTCTGAATGAATCACTGAATGGCCCCGTCATCGTTAAGCTAAAGGATGGAAGGGTATTCAGGGGAGAGCTGCAGGGTTATGATATCCACATGAACCTAGTGCTCGACAAAACTGAAGAAGTGGCAGAAGGGGCGGTCGCACGCAAGATTGGAACGGTAATCGTGCGAGGAGATAATGTTGTATATATTTCACCTTGAGGTGCTTTAGATGAAAGGTACTCCTTCTATGGGCAGACGCCACAAGAAATCGCATATTAGATGCAGACGCTGTGGCAGTATCTCGTTCAATTTCAAGAGAAAGGTTTGCGTCAAATGCGGATTTGGCCATTCTTCGAAGCTAAGAAGCTATAAGTGGATGAGAAAGGCGGATTACTAGAGGTCGCTAAGTTGCACGATGCCTGCGGCGTTGTCGGTATTTCCTTCAATGAGACGGGCAATAACGTAGCTAAATTCATTTACTACGCCCTCTACGCCCTGCAACATCGGGGACAAGAGGCAGCCGGCATATCCGTGCACGACGGCAAGTCCATTCGTACCCACAGGGGTATGGGACTTGTCGCTGAGGTCTTCAAAGATGCTCAGATTGACATTCTGCGTGGGCCGGTAGGCATAGGTCACGTCAGATATCCGACCACAGGCCGCTCGTGCATCGAGAATACTCAGCCTTTTCTCGTAAAGTACAAGGATGGCGCTATTGCGGTAGCGCATAACGGCAATTTGGTGAATTCCAGCCAGCTTCGAGAGCAGCTCGAGCAGGCGGGAGATATATTCTATTCATCCTCGGATACCGAGGTAATTGCCCACCTTTTTGTCAAAGAGCTTCTCAAGTACGATCTGCAAGAAGCTGTTCGGGCTTTGATGAGAAAGATCGTGGGATCGTATTCACTCGTCTTCCTCTGGGAAGATACCGTTCTTGCTCTGCGCGATCCTCTGGGCATAAAGCCTCTATGCATCGGCGAGGTCGATAACGGCTTTATGGTGGCATCGGAGAGTGCAGCAGTCGATACCTTAAACGGAAAGCTGATACGCGACGTTCGCCCCGGCGAGCTGGTGGTCATCAAGAAGGGAGAGATGAAGACCTATCAGCTCTCTCGCATGCCCCGTCCGGCTCATTGCGTCTTCGAGTACATCTACTTCGCCCGGCCCGACAGCATCCTGGATGGCCGCCTGATCTACGACGTGCGGGTGAACATCGGAGCCCATCTGGCTGAGGAGCACCCGGCAGACGCGGACACGGTCACGCCCATCCCCGATTCGGGCATCACCCTGGCGGTGGGCTATCACCAGCGCTCTCAAATCAGCTACCGTGAATGCCTGATGAAGAACCGCTACATCGGCAGGACATTCATCATGCCCGACCAGAGCATGCGTGAGACTGCCGTGCGGCTGAAGATGAACACCATCCGGCCCAACATCGAGGGGCATAAGCTCATTCTCGTGGACGACTCCATCGTGCGCGGCACCACCAGTCGCAGGATTGTGGACATGGTGCGCAGAGCCGGGGCAAAAGAGGTGCACGTTCGCATCGGCAGCCCGCCCATCCTTGCACCCTGCTACCTAGGCATCGACATGGCCAGCCGCGAGGAGCTGATTGCCGCCTACAAGACCGTGGCCGGCGTGGAGGCGGTCATCAACGCCGACTCTCTGGGGTACGTGAGCCACAAGGGTCTGGTGGAAGCAGTGGGCATACCCAAAGAGAATCTATGCATGGGATGCCTCACTGGAATTTATCCTGTGGAGATTCCGGGCGAAAAATGCATGGCGGCTCAGACCAAGCTGTCGGAATACCTGAATGCGGATGAAACAAAGGATTAGGCCTAGATTAGGCCTGAGAGATCAGGCCGATCAGGTTTGCAGTTTATCCGGCCACCTGCCGTGAACTGCCCCCAGGGCTTTATCTACGGCGCTGTGTACACGCGATGCCGGGAACTTGCAGAACAATAAATATGCTTCGACGTAGTTTGGCACCGGCAGGGACATCTGTTCTACGAGCATTACCGTTTGCATGATCGTATAATTGCCGAGCTTGAACGGTATTATCGCATCCGAGAAGAGCAATTCGAAGATCTCGGGGCTTATCGGCCTCTCAAAGCCGGAAACGAAAGCCTCCAGGATCTCGCTGGTCCAATCGTGCTTCTTTCCTGCATCTTCGTAGGGAATTACCGCCACGCGCCGGGTTTGGGACAGATGCTCCAGCAGATCTTCGGGTGTTGGATCGCCCTCGAAGATGAGGTTGAGGTGGTGGACATGCGGCATAGTCGTCGGGACCTTGCTGGCGCGAACCGAGAATTCCACGTCCTTGAAAACGGTTCTTGCGTCCTGCCCCTGATGGCCCGCGCCGCTGCCGAACTGAATCGCGTTGGGTGAGATCTTGACGACATTATGCGGGTCCCCGCTTCTGCGATCGAGGTTCCCGATCACGGCTTTTAGGCCGAGAGGTTTTGCCGCCAGAACGGCCCTGCACATGCCCGTGGTGTTGCAGCTGGTGCATTGAACCAGCTTTGCGCCGTCATCGAGAAAACGCTCGTAGTTTTCCAGCCCAAAGAAGAACTCCTTTCCCAGATCTTTTCTGACGGCTTCCGGTATCTCGACGCCGCTCTCCGCTAATTCCTGCCGAATCTTTGCCCGGTGTGCTCCCCCCATCAGAATCGTTTTGCAGTCGTGGCTTAAGGATGTCTGCACATAGGGCTTTTCCTGGCCTTCCGGAGTTCCCACGACGATTACATCCGATTCTTCAAAGAAATCGTCATAGCCGCCAGCGATCTTCGCTCCCGCCTTCTCCCAGGCAAGTCTGTCCTTTTCGTCGGTTATGAAGGCTCTTGCATTGCACATCCTTGTGAATTTGCTCAACATAGTCTTGGCCCTGGCATGAGGCGTGCGCAGCAGCACATTGAGGTCACCGCCGATTCCCTCGGCTTCCTTTGTCTGGCAGATGGCGAGAACTGCCCTCTTGCTTTCGGTACCGTCAAAACCGACAAAACCCGCGCTTAATTTCATAAAAATGTCACTCCCAAGAAAATATAGGATTGGATGATATTTTAAATTATCTGCATTCTAATTATCACTAACAGTATGGCCCTTCACGACTTCTGTTTCGACGTTTTTAATCAATTTCTCCTGAAAGTCACTTTTCAAATATCGATTCTCAGGTTGGAATGTTAATTGGCAGTGATTTTGTGGATATTGACGGCACGCGTCTGTCTGTGTGTATTTTGTTGTGTATGTCTGGAGATCTTCGAGGGGAGCATTTGATCTGCTCTAATGGCATAAAACCAAACGATCTTTTACACCTCAACGGTTTTAATCGCAGCCTTGACCTTCTCCATCGTGCTTGGTTTGATCTCTTTCAGTCCGTGGGCGCTCTCCGCATGGACCTGGATATGCTCCATCAATTCTTTTTCTGTCTTGGCTTTTACTTCAAAGCCGCAGGTCGGCACTACATCCTTGCAGCAAAACATCTTATATTCTTCATCCGGCATGGCAACGCACCTCCGACAAGATTGTTTTCATTGTATTATTGAATTCTTAACAAATAAAGATTATGGAAAATCGGACTTTAAAATAGCAACAAAAATAAAAACAGCCTAAGAAAAACTTAGGCTGATCTCTTTACTGGTGGCTTCAACAGCACGAACGCGACAATGATGCCTATTACCGCAAGACCGGCCACGATCAGGAAGAAGGGCTGATAGCCTCCCATGAGGTCCTTGGCCTGGGCAGAGACTATGCCGCCGATTGCAGCGCCAATGCCGTATGCAGTAAAGACCAGTCCGTAGTTCTTGGCGTAGTCTTTCATTCCGAAGAAGCTTGCCGTTGCAGTGGGTGCAATAGCCAGCCAGCCGCCCAGGCATCCCCAGAGCAGGGCAAAGGCTATGGTGTACATGGTGACCGATGTGTAATTGGTATAGAGCAGCAAACAGGCCACGATGATCAGTACATAGGTTACTATTGCCGTGTTCTTCGGAGTCAGCTTATCCGTGAGCGTCCCGAAGATGGGTCTGCCAAGCCCGTTGCACAGGGCGAAGGGGAAGGTCAGGCTGGTCATCAGCGCGCCGGCTGCAGCAACTGCCATGCCTGCACCGGCTGCCACTTCAAGCCCCACAGGCTTTGCGATTCCGATGGCGGTGAGTCCGGCGAGAGAGCCGATGGTATAGCATAACCATAAGCCGTAAAATGATGGATTCTTCTGCATCTCGCTGCGCATGAAATCGACTTTTGCCGCAGCACCCGGTTTTGGTGCAGGCGCCGTCCAGCCGGCGGGACACCATCCGGCCGGTGGGACCACGAGAAGCTGGGAAAGTACGACGGTTATAATGAAGAAAGCAATGCCGAAGATCTTTAAAGCGCTCATCACTCCGCCATAATTGGCGACCAAGAAATCGCTTATCGGAGCAATCAAGGCAGCCGAGAATCCGAATCCGAGTACCGTTAATCCTACCGCAAGTCCGCGTTTATCCGGGAACCATTGCGCTGAGACGGCAATTGGACAGCCGTAAGCTATGCCGACGCCCACACCGCCGATAATGCCGTACAGGATGGCGAGCATAAGCGGCGAGGTGGCGAATGAGGCGGCGATCCAGCCGATTCCCACAAGCGCTCCGCCTGCCATGCACACTTTTTTCGGACCCATCTTCTGGATGTAAGGCCCGGCAAGAGGCATGGTAAGCGCGAACAACAATAAGAACACAATAAATGGCCAAGTCATATCCATTGCGCTTGCCGTTAAGCCCAAGCTCTTGTAATAGGCAGTTAACGGCACTCTTATAACACCATATGCATAAATGGCACCGAGACAAAGCTGAATAACCATGCCCACGATGACCAGGACCCATCGTCCTGACTCTGCGGGCATGCCTAATACCTTAATATTATCAGCCATAGCTAAACCCCTCCTGGTTAATATCCGTATATTCTTATTCGCTACTTAAAATTAATAGATGCTCAATAAATTCCATAGATATCGATAAGTTCAACTTGCAAATCCCTCCATGCCCCTTACCCTTGAAGGATTATTCAACGGCTTGACGGTATTTTGTTTCTCATATATTTAAATTTGGCGGCAATTATGGCTATTATACATTATAATATTAAGAAAATTACAGCTACATGCCTTTTCTTACTTGAGTCAATTCGATATCATTAGCGTATTGTCACATCAACAATTATGATTAAATAAACTATTTTCTTTAAACATCAATCATATTAAATGTCCATATTTTAGTATCATCGTTAATGGTAATCTCTTTTAATGATGATGGCAAATAACGTGGGAGGTGGTTCTAATATGCTCAAGGCCAACCCCAAGACTTCATGGAACGATACTGAAATTATGCCCAGGATTTCGGCAACCGCTTACGTGGACGATTCCGCCGTGCTCATCGGCGACGTTCGCCTCGGAGAACGGGTTTATGTGGCTCCCTGCGTCTCGCTGCGAGCGGACGAGGCGCACCCCATCATCATCGGGGATGAATGCAACATTCAGGATAGCGTCGTATTTCACGGCCTGATGGGAAGCTCCATCGAGCTGGGGCGACAAGTATCCATTGCCCACGGCGCAGTGATTCACGGGCCGCTGAAGATCGGCGACGAGAGCTTCGTCGGCTTCAACTCCGTGGTTCACGCCTCAACACTTGGCAAGAAGTGCTTCGTCGGCCACGCTGCTGCGGTCATCGGAGTCAAGCTTGCCGACGGCAAATTCGTGCCGCACGGCGCAGTGATAACCTCGCAGGATATGGCCGATGCCCTGGGCCCGGTGCCCGAGAATTTGCTGCATTTCAACGAAGAGGTTGTTCACGTCAACAAGGAGTTCGCGGCAAGCTATGGAATCCGGAAGAAATCCTGTGCCGGAGACTGACCGGACTCATGCAATTTCGCCAATTTTTTTATTTGACGGCATTTTAAGATTGCCGGGAGTTCCTCCCCTTTCGGAGAAGAAATATATACACCCGTAGCGTTATCACCCGAATCAGCTTTAGGATTAGCTTTAGGTGATTGTAAAATGGGCAAGATCAAAGCAGGCGTCTTAGGTGCCACCGGCGCCGTGGGACAGCGTTTCATTGAAGGACTGGCGAATCATCCTTGGTTTGAGCTGACCAGCCTCGCAGCATCGGAGAGATCCGCGGGCAAGAAGTACAGCGTGGCTGCCAAGTGGCGGCTGGAGAGCGAGATGCCCGCCGAGATCGGGGAGATGACCGTCGTCAACGTCGACCCGCGAGAGGTTGATGCCGATATAGTCTTCTCGGCCCTTCCGGCAGCCGATGCCATGACCGTAGAGCCCGCTTTTGCCGCAGCAGGCTGCGCCGTGGCCAGCAATACCAGCTCTTACCGCATGGTGGACGATGTGCCCCTTCTCATACCGGAATGCAACTACGAGCACCTGGATATCATAAAAGTGCAAAGAGAGAAGCGCGGCTGGGACGGCTATCTCACCACCAACCCCAACTGCACCACAGTCATGTTCACATTGCCCCTAAAACCGCTCATGAAGTTCGGGATCAAGAGCGTTCACGTGGCCTCCATGCAGGCAGTGAGCGGAGCCGGCTACGACGGCGTGCCGTCCATGGCAATCCTCGGCAACGTGATTCCCTACATCGGCGGCGAAGAGGAGAAGGTCGAGACCGAGCCCCAGAAGATTCTCGGCCACTTCGACGGCGAGAAGATCGTCAACGCCGACTTCAGCGTCTCGGCAAGCTGCCACCGCGTCCCGGTCATGGACGGCCACACCGAGGCTGTATGGGTGACTATGAGAGACAATCCCACCCCCGAAGAGGTCAAAAAGGCCATGCTCGAGTTCGATCCGGGCCTGGGAGATCTGCCCACCTCGCCTAAAAAAGCGATCATCGTCAAGGATGAGGTCGATCGGCCCCAGCCGAGGCTGGACCGCGGTCGAGGCAACGGCATGTCCGTATCCGTGGGACGCATCAGATCGGGAATTCGGTTCATCTGCATGGGTCACAACACCGTTCGCGGCGCTGCCGGAGCCAGCATTCTCAATGCCGAGCTGCTGGTGAAGAAAGGCCTGCTTTAAATGCTGATTGTAGCCTGGGAGACCACGGCAGCCTGCAACCTGTCATGCAGCTACTGCCGTGCCTGCGCAACGGCACATCCGCAGCCGGATGAGCTCAGCACTGCCGAGGCGCGCTCGCTCGTCGACAGCATCGCGACCTTGCAGCCCATGCTCATCCTGAGCGGCGGCGAGCCGCTGCTTCGACCGGATATCTTTGAAGTGGCAGCTTATGCCGTGTCCAGGGGCCTGCGCGTCTCATTGGCCACAAATGGAACTCTTCTGTCGTCCGAAATGGCGGATAGGATCGCGGCTGCGGGGATCACCCGGATCAGCATCAGCCTGGACGGTGCGACGGCGCAGGGCCACGACCGCAGCCGCGGCCCGGGAAGCTTTGCTGCATCCATGCGGGGGATCGAATGCCTGAAGGGCAAGGTCGATTTTCAGATCAACTTTACCATCACCAGAGAGAACGAAGCGGATCTGCAAAGCATCTTCGACCTGGCCGAGTCGATAGGGGCAAAGGCCGTTCATTTCTTCTTCCTGGTTCCCACGGGTCGCGGACGGGAGGAGGACCTGATCTCGGCGGAGCGGCAGGAGGAGCTTTTGCGGCTCATCGACCGGGAGCGTGGGGCGAGGAAGCTGGAAATTCAGGTCACCTGCGCTCCTCAGTATGCTCGCATCGCCAAGAGCGGCCAAGGGAGGCGAGGCGGCGGAGGATGCCTGGCCGGCAAAAATTTCGTCTTCATTTCCCGGATCGGTGAGGTCTATCCTTGCGGCTACCTTCCCCTGCGGGTCGGCAGCATTCGGCAAAAGAATTTTATAGAGATCTGGGAGAGTTCACCAGTGTTGCTGGCGCTCCGGAAAAGGGAACTCAAAGGCAAATGCGGTGAATGCGGCTACAGGCAAGTGTGCGGCGGCTGCCGGGCCAGGGCGTATGCAGAGAGTGGAGACTTCCTGGGGCCGGACACGCTGTGCAACCTGTCGGTGTGATCATGGACGAGATCGATCGCAAGCTGCTCGCGGTTTTGCAGGAAGGATTTCCTCTGACCTCACGGCCCTATCGAGAGCTGGGCGAGGCCGTAGGCGTGGCCGAGCCGGAGGTCATGGCTAGACTTGCAGCGCTGCAAAAGGAGGGCCTGATTCGGAGGATCGGACCGATTCTCGATCTTCGCAAGATGGGATTGGCCGGGATGCTGGCCGCTTGCCTGGTGCCGGTCGAGGAGGCGGATGAGGTGGCCGGGATTGTGAGCGAATATCCTGAGGTCTCGCATAACTATTTGCGGCCCAATGAGAGCGGCTACAATCTGTGGTTCACGGTCTCCGCTCGCGAGGACCGGATCGACGAAATCTTGCGGGAGATCGGCGAGAGGACGGGGCGAAAGCTGCTGATTCTGCCCACGGGAAAGATCTTCAAGATAGGCGTAAAGTTTGATATAATCTGATCAGATTTTAATACAATTAAATATTACTTTATTCGAATTCGTAATTCATAATCTCTAATTCATCGTCGATAACTAATAATATTAAATTAATACTTTATACTTCATACTTTGTTTGCATCTGAAACATTTGATATACTAGAAATAGCAAAATCCCCTGAGGCAAGCCTTGTGGTTGATGCCCGGGATCTTGCGAGGGAGACAAGAAAACATGGCAAAACTCGTTCTGATGGACTTTTATGCTGACTGGTGCGGACCATGCCGGTCGCAGGGCCCCATCTTTGAGGAGCTGGCGGCAGAGCTTGGCGACAAGGCGGAGTTTAAGAAGATCAATGTGGATAAAGAGGGCGACCTGGCCACGGAGAAGGGAATCTTTGTGGTGCCCACGCTAATTTTGGAGAAGGACGGCGTGGAGCTTAAGAAGTGGATGGGAGTCACCTCCAAGGAAGAGTTGACCAAAGCCATCAATGATGCTCTATTGTAAGGTGGCCGGTGGAGGATGGACTATTGCTTTGAGCCGGTCAGGAGGATCAACAGCCGCGGCGGCTGCGCTCCCCATCTCTCCATTCGCTTCGACTCTCATCTATTTTCCATAGACACCAGCCGCGCGCCCAAGGCCTGCGTTCAGCCGGATGCTTATCTCATCACACATGCCCACAGCGACCACTACGGAAAATCGGCCATGCTCTCGCCCAAGGCAGTGGCCTCCGTCGAGACGGCGCGCGCTTTAGAGATTCGCTATGACCGGGAGTACAAGGGCCGCACCTTCCGGGTGGGTGAGAGCATCACAGTGGACGATGTAAAGATCAAGACCTATTCCACAGGCCACACCATCGGCTCAACGGCTTTCTCCTGGCAGACCGAGACGGGCGCGAGCATTCTTGTTACCGGCGACGTGAAAGATTACAGCGCCCTTCCTCACTGCGATTTTCTTGTGTCCGAGGCCAACTACGGCGATCCTTATGATCCTTCCTGCATCTTCGAGGACGACCTGGCCGGGTTCTCGGAGGCACTGGAATCGGGCGCAAGCTTCGGGGCTTATGCTTTCGGCAAAGCGCAGAGGGCGGTGGCCCTGATGAGGGCGATGGGCTTCAAGGACGAGATCGGCATGGATGCGCAAAGCCTCGTCCTGACGCAAGAGCTGATGAAGGATGCCGCCGGGCCGCTGGTTCCCCTGAACGGCGGCACGACCAACGTGGTCACGCCCTGGAATTTGCCCCAGGTCAGAGGCCGGAACAAGTTCTTCCTGACCGGCAGGCGCGACACGTCCTATCCCACCATCCAGCTCAGCGATCACCTGGATTTCCGCGGCCTGATGAAGATGATCGAGCGTATCTCGCCTCGGGAGGTCCTGGTCTATCACCCCGAGGGCGAGAGGGCAAGCTTGCTGGCGCATCATCTTCAGCAGTGCGGCCTGATGACTACGTCGCTGGATCTGATTGAGAGCTTCGTGCGCTGAAAATTGCGCTTCAGCGACTCTTTTGCCGGGCCGATGCGATGGCTTCTCGAACGGCAATTGCATAAAAAAAGCGACGGCGTTAAATACGAAAACTTTGCACAATATTTTGCGATGATCACTTCGAACGCTGCTCATTTTCTCCTTTATTCGATCATCATTTTTATTATCGTTTCCCCCTTTGCTCTTGCCCAAGGAATTGGAGGACTCAATGAGGCCGACAACAGAATTCCCGAGGTTGAGCTTATCTACTGCAAAGGTCAGAGCATATTCCCGGTGCTGCTGACCACCGGGCAGATTGACGGCTATGTCGGATGGCAGCCCGAACTGGCCCTGGCCGAAGTGAGCGGCATCGGCAAAGTGGTGTCTTTTTCGCAAGATTTCCCACCAAACGGAAAGTGGCATAACCATCCCTGCTGCGTCCTGGTGGCCAGGGCCCTCTCTTTGGAGCCCTCGATTTTGCTGATGGACGAGCCCTTTTCCGCTCTCGATCCCCAGACCAGAGTGCAGATTCAGGCCGATATTCTCCGCATCCAGGAGAAGACGGCCAAAGCCGTCGTTCTTGTTACCCACAGCGTGGAAGAAGCCCTGATACTGTCCGATGAGCTGATAATTCTCAGTTCCAGGCCGGGAAGAGCAAAAGGGCTAACCAAGGTGGGTCTGGGGTGGCCCAGGGATAGGATGAATCCGAGGTTTCTGGAGATGAAGGAAACTGTTCTTGCCAATTTGAACGGAGGAGATCAATGACGCATATTCCCAATTTGCCCGGCAAGGTCGCAGTCGTGACCGGTGCCCGCCGTGGTGCGGGTCGAGGCATCGTCCTCGCTTTGGGCGAAGCAGGTGCCACGGTTTATGTGACTGGTCGAAGTGTGCGGGTCAATTCGAAGGAAAAACTGCCCGGCAGCATCGAAGAGACTGCAGAGGCAGTAACGAGGCTGGGCGGCTTGGGCATCCCGGTGCGATGCGACCATGCAGTCGACGCCGAGGTGGAAGCTCTTTTCCGGCGCGTGCGCTCGGAGCAGGGCAGGCTTGATCTACTGGTCAACAATGTTTGGAGCGGATACGAACAATATGAATTTGATCGCATCCCAGCTCCCTTCTGGAAACAGCCGCTTTGCTGCTGGAACGGAACGTTTGCGTGGAGCGTTCGCACGCATCTGGTCGCCGCCAGCTTCGCGGCAATGCTGATGCGTGGGCAGCGCGGGGGATTGATTATAAACACAGTGGCCAGAGATCAGGGTTTGTATCTGGGCAATCTTCTCTCTTACGTGGCCAAGTCCGCTGTCATCCGAATATCCGGCGGCATGGCCGAGGAGCTTCGGCCTTACGGCATTGCAGCTCTGGCTCTTGACCCGGGGTTCGTGCTCATTGATGGTACTATGCCGGCTCACGCGGTGCAGACTTTCTCGCCGGGCTGCACCGAGTTGCTGGAATACATCGGGCGTTCGGTGGCCTTTCTGGCCGCAGACCCGCATGTGATGCAAAAGACGGGAAAGGTGCTGAAGGTGGGCGATCTGGTGCAGGAGTACGGTTTTATGGAGCTGATGGAGAGCTGATGAAAACTGATGCCCGGCAGCAAAGGTTGATGAACGCTAACGAAAATTCTATCTTTGCGATCCGAGCTGCATACAATACCTAAAAATGGTCCAGCAACATCATCGGAATCTTGATTAACCTGCCGGAGAATTCATGAGCAACTGGTGAATTCATGATTCATAGAAAATCCGTCATATTTCTGCTCCTTTTCATGATGCTCCTCATGAATTTTTCAAGCGCGCAGCCGTACAAGCAATTCAATCTCAGTCACGCTCATGGGTCGGATGGCGCATTATCGGTGATAGTCAAGAATCACAAGTGTTCCGGTCTACTGGAGCAATACGCGGACTTTCTCTTCAGTGTCCCGCCCCAAACGAATCGATTTCTATTCTTCACAGCCATGTCGATTGAGCCGAACGGTGTCGTCACATATTCCCATTCCACCGCGCCCATGAGCTATGAGGAGAATACCGAGACACTTTCGGGCGAGGCTGATTTATACCCCGGCAAAAATGATTTCAGGACTCTTCCGATACCGGATTATTCCGGAGTGATGCTGCCGCTCTTCGATCCGGTAGATAAGCAAAGGCTGCTGCTCTCCGTCGATGTAAACAGTGCATCGGCAACGCTTACGTTCTTGGATCGAGAAAATGCCGTCGAGAGCTTCTATCTGAGCTGCGGCGATGGTCTTTTCTACGGCTTTTCCGGCAAGGCCATGTATGTGATCTCTTTCCAGGAGACTGAGGAGCATGTTAGTTGATTATGATTGCGAGAATGTGTCAAGAGAGGTGCAAAAATGAGAAGAAAGCTAATTCCGGCATGTGTGGTGATCGTCTTTCTGGCGGCGTATCTGGCAAGCGCGGCGCTGCCTTCGCCCAATTCGGATATGAGTCTGAAGTCTTCAGCGGCAAAGGCGGGTTCCGGCGCATTTGCATCATCTTCTGTTCCGTCCGTCAATGTGAATGCAATAGATATCGGTCAAGCAGCTTCCGGAAATAGCAGGCCTGTGAACCTCACGGTGAGCGTGATCCAGTCTCTTGGCGGCATACAAATGTCGGAAGCAATTTGCGGACTGGAGAGAAACAATTTCGAGATAGAAACGCTTGAAGTTCCTCCCGGCGGAAAAGATGTTCGCATCATGAGCGTCGGATCGACATATGCCGGATACACAAATCCACCGGCTCCCTGCAGCTACCAGATCTCAATATTCCCCACAGCCGAGTATTTGAATCCGGGCTATCCTTCTTCGCCCGCCAAACAGAATAACTGGGTGAATGGAGTCTATACCGTCCGCTTGAGATATCTGAACCAGGGAAATGAATTTGCCGGCAAGACCTTCAGTATTACTATCGGCGGCAGTGCTTCATCGGTCGCTGCTGAGAATATCATTGATTTTGCTGCGATCAATTCAAAGAAATCCCCGCTTGACATGGACCCGATCAATCAACTGAATCCTCAGCCTGAGCCGCCTATGCCGATAAATCCATCTTTTTAGGGCACTTTATGGAAATATCGCTCGGATTTCTTAAAATTTTTTGGATTGCGATCCTATTTTGACCGAAAAATCGATTTAAAAAATATAGCGAAAATCTAATAGCCCTTCTGTCGTTTCCTGCGTAAATTTTTTGGCGGAGATCCAATATATCATTATTAATGCATAAATTTTCATATAGGAATTCATGCAAATATTTGCATTAATTTTTCGGACCAGAGAATGCCAGACACGGAGGTGAATGACATGGAAGGTGCTGCCATAGTTCCCGGAATTCTTTTCATTGCCGGGATAGCGGCAATTTTCATTTCGGGCGGCAATATGGCATATTTGGTTGCAGGAGACGCGGCTGTCTTCCTGGCCGGAATCGCCTTTATGAAAGTCCTGAAATGAGCGATGGACGAATATCCTCGCTCAACTTATTTCATTACGGCACAAAGCTTGCCCACCGTCAGTGGTTTGGTGAGGAACTCATCCCCGCCCGCTTCAAAACAAAGGTCGCGATAAATGCTTGGTTCGCTGGATGTGACGAATATTATCCTCAACGCATCGCCTTTGGATTTGCGTATGCTCTTTGCAGCCTCTATTCCATTCATCAGGGGCATCTGAACATCCATGACAATCAGATCGTAAGTTTTGTTCTCTGCTGCATCTATTGCTTCCATTCCGTTCTTGGCGATGTCCACCTGGTGTCCCAGCATCTTGAACACCTTTCGGGCAATCTCCTGATCAAAAAAATTGTCCTCTGCCAATAGAATTCTTAAGGATGTGGGCTGTACCGGCTTTGGCTGTACATGCTTCGGCTTTATCGGCTTGCTTCTGATGGTGTGAAAATTCTTCTTTTCCTGTCCGGTGCCGACTGCAAGGCTTGCCGAATGCATCATAAATCCTCTCGATCATCGGCGGGAAAAGTGCTGCCGCTTGCCGCAGCCAACCGGATCTTGCCTGCTGACTGACACTTTGAGATGAGGGAGCAGTGACGGGGCCGGATCTGAACCGCGTCCGTTTTGCTGTTAATCATGCTGACCATAGTAGTAATGACTGCAAATGCCAAATGGGCAATCAATGTCGCTCTCACCAGCTTCTTCAATATTCTCACCGGCAACAGGAAAGCATTGTGGATATGTAAAATTAATCAAAATAAAATATAGATTAGTAGTCAACAACGAAGCTGCCTGGGATTGTATGTAATCTATATTCTCAAATGTGATTCTTATGCGTGATTCTTAATTGTGAATCTCAAATATGATTCCCAAATGTGGTTCTCACGTGTGATTCTCAAATATGATTCCCAAATGAGAATGCAAGCTAAAAAAGACGATTAGGCAGGTCTTGCAAGGAATGACTATTCTCCCGTATTCTCTTCAGCTCTTCCTCTGCATTCGGCAAAAAGTGTGATATTGATCTGAGAATAAAATCTCGCTAAGCCGACGATTGCACAATTCTTCCGTATGACACCTCAAATCCATCAAGCAGTTCTACCAGGCGAAATCCCAGAAAACCCCGCTTCAACAGGCTGATCTGACCCTCGATATCCGAGCTTCTGATTCTGATCTCTTCCGGGCCGATGATGCTTGGACGGACAATGTTTTTGTGCATTATGTATCTCAGCCTCCAATCAAACTTGACTTTGAGGGCTTTTATGGTCAGCCCGTGAGAAAGCATATTTTGGAGGCTGGGTCTGTTTTTGGGCGACACCATGCAGCAGACATGCTCATAGCCCATCCTCTTGACCACTTCAAGATGAATTCCGTGCATAATGCTTTGCAGCGAGTTGCCTCGGTAAGCAGGATGGACTGCAACCGTTGCGAGATGCACCACTTTGGTCAGTTCATCATGAGGAAGGTTTATGTCGGACCCAAAGTTATCCTCTCTCTCACCGGGAAAATAAAGAACGCTGTAGGCTACGAGGCCGTCTTCCGTGAAGACGCCGACCGTAGAGTATTCTATTTGAAAATGGTCCTGGAAATAGTCTGGAGAATGAGTTCTGAAGATCTCTTTGTCCGCAAGGCTTTGGATTATTACTTCCTGCAAACCCATAATGTCTCTCAAATGGCTTTCATCCATAAACCTCATTTCGTAGCGCATATCTAGTTGCGAAGGCTGATTCCTGTTCCGCTTAATTGTGCCTGCTTTGATTGGAGAAGACATCTGCATCGCTCCTGATTGATCCGCTGGAATTGTAATCCATTCGCCGCAAGCTCGAAATCCCAGAGAACTCTACTTGAAAGTGGATCAAGAGAAGTTTGCAGTGAATGTAAATGCCGAATGGAGTAGCCAGCGAAGATGTAAATGGATTTAAGAAAAATATATAGTTTTTCCAATTAAAGTATATAGCTGAAAGGGAGGTAATTTAGGAAATTGCGGCATAAAAAATCAATAAAATCAATTCAACCACTGGAGCCCTTCACCGCTCGATTTCCATCGCATGATGATCTTCTCATCCCACTGTCTTTGGCTGTCTTTTGCTTTGGCTTGCTATTCAAGGCCGGGCTGCACGCATCAGCTCTGTCATATCCTGTGGTGCGGCGGCATTTTGGTGTGGTTGATTGATATTGGTTTCACCAAGCTGCACCACAAGATTTACCAGAAATTGGACTGATGATATCGATTTTCGGCCAGGATCTCAGCGTGCTTATCCCCGGCGAAAAGCTGCTGGCAGCTCCGCGTCCAGGCGGGCGCGTTCGGGCGCGAGGGTGACGCCAGGATATGCTGCCCAAAAAATGAAGAATTTGCCTTTTTAGCCTCTCCAATGTTCTTTGGCTCTATTGAATATCTCTTCTATGCTCTGCCCTTCATAAAGCCTTTTTGAGATCTCGACGTAATCCGTCGGCTCGCTATGAAAGAGTGCCAAAAACCTTAGAACTTGTGCAGGACCCAAAGCTTTGTTTAAGGCTTCGATTCCCATAACCCTTAATTCAGCTTTATCAATTATAATCCTTTTGCCGTGCATATTCCTAAAATCTTAAATAGCTCAACTTATACTTAGTTAATTGATAGCGCTTTGGTCGAATGGGATATCAAATATGCGTCCAGTCCACAGTCTCAAGGATCTCAAGGAATTACTCCAAGCGGGATTCGAAAGCAACGACGAATCGCTTGAAGCATTTGGGAAGACTTACTCAACTCAGCTTAAGGCTTACCTTATCGAAAGCAATAAGCCCATGCCAGAGAGTTTTCTGGGTGCCTTAGGCTCTTGGTGTAAGATCGATACTGCTGGGTGGTATTCAAACCTAAGTGCTGAATCTTCGAATACTCTCTTCTTGGATTCCACGAGGGATCGCGTTTGGATTCTCTATAGTTTGCTCGATGCCACTGAATCTGATTTTATTGTAGAAAACTGGATTCGAAACTCGAATGGTCTTGACAGTTGTTGGTTGTCCAGAGGACATCTACTTCATTGGGAAAAACTGAGTGGATGGAGCCGCAGAGGGTTGGGTCTCAGGTTTCATGATGGTTTGTCTCCAGAGGAAAGCTCAGGAAACTTCAGCCTAAAAGCTTGGCACGGTGCAGATCGTTATGTTGAAGGATTGGATGAGATACTCAAAATGGTTCAGGACAGATTTGCCATTTATAGTGTAAGATTTCAGAAGAGATCTGGTGGCTCTATCTCCATGTCGGCTGAGTGGTACAGCAATGGGAAAGTCACAATAAATCGTGCCTATGATGTAGATGAAGTGCTGGTCTCTGTTGCAGAGATGGCGAACCGTTACGCGGATTCTCTAAAAGAAGCAACAAGTCTTCGCAATAAGACCTTTGCGCCCTTCGAGATCGATTTCAGCCAGAGAATCGATCTGGATGAGTTCTCTAGTACGGTAGCTAAAGGGAGAAGCGATATGAATCTCTGGCTGGTGGAGTTGGAAGCCGAGCAAGACTTCCGGCGGTTCAAAGGGATTGATCTTCATACGTGGGACAGAGTTATGTTGGACGTAGGACCTGACTTTGTCTACCTCACAATTCCTGGAAATGGTTGCGTCAATGGTGCACCGCGACTTGCAGTAGTTCAAGGAGAAGATAATTCGGGAAAAGCCTCCATTTATCATGACGGAGTGGAGGTATTTGCCTGAATTACGATGATAGAATTGCTTTATGGAGAAATACGATTCAGCTATTTCATCAGCACAATCGACCTAAATTCGTGGGACCCTTCAAGGCGGCTGGGATGAGTTATGTAGTCGAACCTCTATTTTTAACTCAAAAAACAGCTGACGCCAGAACGCCTGATATTGTGGCAAGCAGTGAATCTGGCTGGCTCGCCGTAGAGCTGACAACTCAATTAGGTTCCAAAGAGCCAAATCTCCGATCCTATATGTCGATTGATCCCAGGTATCTGGCTCAGCATGGACTTCATACTCATGGAGGGCAGCCAGATGTTATTAGTAGTAGATTATCTTTTGTGGATGATGGACCTCATTGTCAGTTGATTGTAAAAGATAAACTTGAAATAATAAAAGAAGATTATATCTCTAATCAATCGATAAGGGACGAACTTTTAAAATCTCAGGGAGCCGATCTGAGACGGCTTCCTGGGATCGCAATCACTCTGCTTCCGGAGATGAGAGCGCTAGAAATTCGCAGAGGTCTCATCGAATTGGTCATGCAAATTTTCAAGCCAGGGTCCCACGGAAAGAGCCTGGTACAGCTTGTGGATGATGGGTTGGAAAGAATCTCGCAAACGGTAAGCATCTCTGCCAAGTCCAAACTCAGAGATAATGTGAAGCGAGAAATGGATGGCCTGATAAAAGGAGCCCTTAATGGATATCTATTCTTCGATGAAACCGAATGCGTTTATAAATCTACGGAGAAGTTCAAACTTCATCACAAGACAATGGAACGAGTTGCTTTGGCGCTAAAAGACTGGGCTGGCATCGGACCTCAGAAAACACTGGATACGTGGACATCTCTTTAGCTTCATTTCCCTTCCACAATCCCGATCTCTTCCTCCGTCAGTCCGTACAGCCGGAACACCGCGTCATCGATCAGCCTGTCCGTCCTCTCGATCCTCTCCCGCAGCGGCTCAAGCTTGCCCACCGACTTGGCGAACTCGTCCTTCAGCATCTCGGACGCATCCCGCCCGGACGGATTGATGCCGGTTATCCCCTTTTTCTTAGCTATCCTGAAAGTAATTTCGGTCTTGAACTTCAGTCTTTCCTGTGTTCTTTGGCTCGCTTGAAGATCTCTTCAACACTCTGGTTCTCGTAGAGCTTTTTGGAGACTTCAAAGTAATCAGTCGGCTCGTGGTGGAAGTGGGCCAGAAATCGGAGCGCTTCGGTGGGACCTAAGGCCTTATTCAGGGCATTTATTCCAAGGACTTTCAAATCCGCTTCATCAATTGGTTTAGTGCGATCGGAATCCTGCTTTTTTTGATCTTCGTTCTTGTCCGTTGAGTATAAATTAAAATATAACGGCGGGAAGTCCCTATCCTTATGCTTCTTTATCATCTTGAATTCATATTTTAAATAAAATTCGATAGATTCACGTTTTGCATCTACTGTTATGTATCTGCAGCCAATCTGATTTGAGATCTCATAGGCTTTGCCAATTGCCCAGAGAAGGATATTTTGGCCGATGCTGCGTCTCTCAAATCTGCCGTCAACTGCCAGTCGTGCAATCTTGATGGCAGGATATTTTTGATAGACATATCCGTCGATGCCGTCGCACGACTCTACCAGATTGTAACCGATCGTATCCGTAGTTAGTGTAACGAAGCCCGCCAGGGCCTCTTTCAAAAAGCACAAATAGGTCCTGCTTATCATATTATTTTGAGCGCCTAGCGCATCGCTTTTCAAGAAATCGTTTAGCTCCTCGCTCTTTGAGCCAAATCGCGCCAAATCATCGTCATCACTCAGGCTCCTAATGTTGAGGTCTTCATGAGAGATGCGCTCCATTCGATTCAAACCGGATGGGATCTGTAGATTTCCCGGGCTTTTCTAAGGATGCACAATTTTTTTTCGTTGACTTTAGGGTGCAGAATGTCCTCTACAAACTCTTTGGCATCTTCGCCCTCTAAGATTATTCCCAACTCAATAGGTCTGGCCATGCAAGTCAACTCCGCAGTCTCATTGTTATTGTTTTCAGTACTTATTTGTTTTTATTCCCTTCCACAATCCCGATCTCTTCCTCCGTCAGTCCGTACAGCCGGAACACCGCGTCATCGATCAGTCTGTCCGTCCTCTCGATCCTCTCCCGCAGCGGCCCGAGCTTGCCCACCGACTTGGCGAACTCGTCCTTCAGCATCTCGGACGCATCCCGCCCGGACGGATTGATGCCGAGCTTCTTTTGGTTCTTCTTGAGCACTGCCAGGAATGCGTTAAAGTCTGAATCCCAGTAGCTTTGCAGCTTCGTCTTGGGCGTGAGGTCTTCCACCTTTGCGCCCAGGTAGCCCTCCAGCCAGCCCAGGAATCCCCGGATCTCCTGCTGCTTTTGTTTGTTCATCTCCAGCATCCTCTCCGCCAGGAAAGCCAGCAGGTCGTATTTTTTAAGCTAAATGCGAATTTCTGGTGGGTCTTCTGGCCCATACAAAGCGCCAATGGGATGTAACCAATGTCCGCCTTTTAGCGTCACATATGCTTCCTCTTGATGGATTAGAAAATTATTGATTTCTGCGATTACTCCTCTAATATTTCCGTCTGATGCATAACAGTTGATCTTATCGTCAAATTCTCTATGCAATTCTTCAAAACGCTCAAGATGCGCTATTATGTCCTCATCATCAATGGCTGCAATTGCTCTGGAAATTAGTACATTCCTGAGATCTCGCCGGATACCTTCAGTGTCCTTCAGATATTTCTGAACTCTCGGGATAAGCGGCAAATACATAGTGCGAATATCATTATCCTCTAAAAAATTCTCGCTATCCACAATTGAATAAAAATGATCTGATGTGGCACTCATCTCGCGGGACGCATTTTCGGTTCCGCCGCGCTCGTACAATCTAAACAACGCGCGATCTTCAAAAGATGGAAATGGACCAAAATCATTTCTAGCAATGCGCATATCGGCAAATACAGCCAAGCGAGCTAAGGCGCTGCAGAGGGCATTGGATGCAGATTTGCTGCGTTGTGCTTCTACTTGTTGTATCTTAATAGCGGCAATGAGCAGACTAATGCCCAAGAAGAGCATGTCGGTGAGAATATTATCCAATATTCCTGTCGGTTTAATTGGCCAAGGCGGATAATGGGATGGGTAGCAACCATACATTCCCCAAAGCATTACTGATGAAAAATAAAAGAGTCCCAAACCCCATATCAGCATAGTGTCGTCAAGCTTTGGCAGTTTCATGATTTATTCCTTAAGTAATAATATAATTATCTTAAGCGCATCGCAACATCGATCCTTACCTTGAATGATGCCCCAGGATGCGCAAAGCCGGCCTGATGAAGTTCTCTTCCAGTTGCGACTCGTTGTAATTCTCCAGGACGCGAGCCTTGCGCTCATATAGCTCCTTGATCGCCTGGAAA
>Ga0074199_1000848_pt1 | contig 36793 bp, 35 predicted proteins | sample EPASupsiteSAE347_FD_64528 | JGI IMG/M metagenome (GOLD analysis project Ga0074199, IMG submission 64528) | Bioremediated contaminated groundwater from EPA Superfund site, New Mexico - Sample SAE3-47 | ecosystem: Environmental > Aquatic > Deep subsurface > Groundwater > Contaminated ... | reverse complement strand
AAATATTTCATCAGGATAATTTGCAATTAAATTTTCAATATCTTTCTCTAACATAATTCATCTTTATTTTATACACCTAACGGACAACAATCAGCCACGCTGGGTAACGAAGCGCAGTTCTATTGTTTATTCTTAAATCCTTCAAGAACTCCTCAATCTTCAATTTCATCGAACATCTTTCGTCATTAGTTGCAGCGGATAGTTAGCTGGCGCAAAGATCATGGCCACACTTTGGAAACCCGACTACGCACTGGTGTGATAACTTCCTCGGGTGCGTTTCGGATATACTTCAGCGCGTTTTCGCGACTCGTTTTAGCCAACCCTTTTAAAAAGGCAATCGCCGCATCAACGGAGAAAGTAACACTGATTTCATCCAGGAAGTTCGACGGGAGAGCGGTGTACACTACAGCGTCTATCTGGTAGTTGATGCACCATTGGCGCAGAGAAGGTACCACGTCTACCTGATTATGATACTGGGTGCGCGAGTTTTTATTTCTTCGATTGTCAAAATACCCAATGTACTTCAGAGAAGTGCCTTCGCGACGTCGTAGATCTTCTATAGTATCAGCCAAATCGGTGCGCGGACTAAGTACATAGCGAGTTGGACATAACGCGCCCGCGACCGAGTCAATCACGAGAGTAAGCCGACAATCACTAGACACCCGTGAAAATTCGATTTGTAGCATAGGCCCCTCCTTTATCCAAGGACCGTAATGAGGTAAGTCGCGTGGATCCCAAACTAGAGAACCCCAACCGAGTATTGCAATTTTCATCATGTACTCCAACAATTTGTGCCAGATAACAACCTAAATCAGCGGGGTGAAATAGCGCATCCGCTGGATTTGATTGTTTAGCGCCAATTTATGTCCTCCGATTGAATACGTCCACCGTCTTTGAAAAACAAAACTGCCCCTATACCATCTATCCCATAGATCACATGAAGACCGAAGGAGTACTCATACCTTCCGTCCTCCATGAGCGCACGGATTCTTCCGTAGTCGTCTTCAATTTCTTCTTTACAAGCACCCTTCTTTTTGCACTCTACCACCAGAAAGTTCTTCTTCTGGTCGCCGGATTTCCTGTTATGAATGATTATGTCAGGTCTTACTCTTTCCTCCTTACCGTTGATTTGGATCTCCTTGTACCTCACACCCTCTCTGTTGAACTCAATGTCGACAAACAGTCTTTCTTCATTCGGGATTATGGGGAAGACATTATCTCGTAGATGATTCGCGAGTCTGTGATTTATGCACACCTCATGTAGCTTCCGCTCTTCGTATTTAAGTTCTCCCTCGCGATGACACTCAAACAAGTAAGCGTCTTGATCCAGGAGTCTGATGAATGAGTTCAGTACAGCATCTCGGAGTTGATCTTTCATTGTTCCCTCGTATCTATGGCTAACATATGTTTATCTTATAAATTCTATCCATTTCAGGGTGTCTGAAATTAGTCTTTTTTACTATTTGACCTTTTAATTCATCCATTCCAGCCTCCTGTATAAACCTTAGCATTTTAATCATTTCCAATCCGGTTGTCAGGTACCTGGGCCAGCCCGCCCACCTGACCATCCGCTCACCCGGGAATTTATCAAAGTATCCGGATTCACCTGTCAGGTTCTGGATGAAAACATTTATCATGTCATCACGGGAAGGAGGGAAACCTGACAGGTGAAATTTCGTATCCGGACACTTCTTTTCCACCGCCGAACCTCAAACATGGAGTTCCGAACTGCAAACTCGGAGTACCGAACTGCTTATTTGAGTAGTTACAATACAAATTTGACTTCCAGCATATCAAACTTGAGTAGTTGCAATACAAATTTGACTCCCAATATATCAAACTTGTATAGTTGCAATACAAATTTGACTCCCAGCATATCAAACTTGTATAGTTGCAATACAAATTTGACTCCCAGCATATCAAACTTGAGTAGTTGCATATCAAATTTGACTCCCAGCATATCAAACTTGAGTAGTTGCAGTACAAATTTGAGTCTCAACATATCAAACTTGAGTAGTTACAATACAAATTTGAGTAGCCGGACTGCAAATTAACAGTTTTGGATATTTCCGCTTGGCCGGCGGGTGCGGCGGGTTGAATTCATTATGACAAAGAGCGTTTCCGGCGCCGTCCGGATATGCCGGATCAGGGCGTCGTATGGTTGCGGTATTTAAGTTTTTCCGGGCTGAACCGGGTTTTTGGGCCGGTTATAATTGTTTCTGTGAGGATTTGATGAATCATGGCGAATCTTCCCTTTTATCTCGCTATTCAATCAACAGAACAATCTTAAAAAACGATCAGGAATCAATCTCTCGGGCGTTTAACACTTTTTCGCCCCTTCCGAATAACGGATTCATATTAAAAATTATTTTACGGATTGTCAATAAGAATTTTACGGCGCTGGTTTTGGATCGGGAAGACCAGCCGGCCGGGCTGACGGGGAGGGCGCGGAGATTCTGGTCGTTTCTTTTTAACAAACTGGCTACAATGCTCTGCGTTGTAGCCCAAAAATGTCGCAACGCAGAGCATTGCGACAAGAATTTTATATATCTTTGAGTCTTTTGCAGTTTACGAATTAATCAGGTAGCCCAAAAATGTCGCAACGCAGAGCATTGCGACAAGAATTTTATATATCTTTGCGCTTTTGCAGTTTACGAATTAATCAGGTAGCCTAAATGTCGCAACGCAGAGCATTACGACAAGAATTTTAAATATCTTTGAATCTTTTGAAGTTTACGAATTAATCAGGTAGCCTAAAAATGTCGCAACGCAGAGCATTGCGACAAGAATTTTAAATATCTTTGAGTCTTTTACAGTTTACGAATTAATCAGGTAGCCTAAAAATGTCGCAACGCAGAGCATTGCGACAAGAATTTTAAAGCACTCCGCGTTCTCCCCGCCTGTTCCCGACGAACTCGGCGGACAGGTGCGAACTCCGCGGTTTATGAATTAAACAGGCTGATTCCAACCGACCGTAAAAAACAATAATTCTTGCACCTGAAAAGACCAAAAACTAAATTGCACCCGGTTCTTGTTTGAAAAATGATTATTATAGGAATTGATGAGTCCGGCTAAATTTCAGCCGGCGCGTTAATTGAAATGGAATGTTTTACAGGAGCATTAATGGATCAGGGTCAATTTGAGAATATTTTGGATTTCGCCATCGAGCGGGAATGGGAAGCCGTTCATTTTTATCACCAATTACTGCAGGAAGCGCCGTCCATTGCTTTAATGGAAGCCATCCGTGAGATCGAACTGATGGAGCGTGGGCACATCGAAGCATTGGAGCAATTTCGTAAGGTCGGGTATTCCCGGATAGCCGCTCCGGCCGTGGAAAATCTCCAGATTGGTGAGTATCTCGTGCCGCCGCCCGATAACCAGACCTACCAGAATATGCTTATCACGGCCATGCAACGCGAGGAACTTTCCTGCAAATTATATAAAACGTTAGCCGATGCCAGCCGCGAACCGGCTATGGCCAACCTGTTCAGCAAATTAGCCGCAGAAGAGGCCCGGCATAAGAATCATTTTGAGAAATTATACGACAATGACGTGCTTCGGGAGAATTAACCCGGTTGGACTGATATGATTCCAGTATCCTTGAATTTTGAGCGGGATGTAAGATGAATGATATCTCGAATTTAATTGAAAGATCTTTGGGGATCACACTCCATGTTCAGATCAAGCTCTTAAGTTCGCTGGTAGTCATCCTGGTTTTCCTGTTTCTGCGGCTGGTGACTATCAAGTTAGTCTGGCGCCGTACCGAGGATGTCCGTCTGCGCTACCTCTGGCGGAAAAGCCTTACGTACATTTTTTCGATACTAATGATTCTCATCCTGAGCAATATCTGGTTTCACGGGCTGACCAATCTCGGAACGTTTCTGGGCTTGCTTTCGGCCGGTCTGGCAATTGCCTTAAAAGATCCGGTTATGAATATCGTCGGCTGGTTGTTCATCATCGCCCGGCATCCTTTTTCTATCGGCGACCGGATTCAGATTGGCGATAACGCCGGAGATGTCATCGATATACGCCTATTCCAATTCAGTTTGATGGAGATCGGCAACTGGGTGGATGCCGAACAAAGTACCGGACGAATCATTCATGTTCCGAATGGGGTGGTGTTCGTCAATCCATTAGCTAATTACAACCAGGGATTTGATTACCTGTGGAATGAAATCCCGGTCCTGATAACCTTTGAAAGTGATTGGCGCAAGGCCAAATCCATTCTGCTCAATATCGCTTCGATGCACGCTTCCTTTCTTTCCGGCGACGCGGAAACAAAGATCAAGAAAGCCAGTAAAAAATTCATGATCTCTTATACTAAACTGACTCCCATCGTATATACAAGCGTCAAAGACAGTGGCATATTGCTGACGATCCGTTATCTTTGCGAACCGCACTCCCGGCGCAATTCAGCCGAAGTGATCTGGGAAGATATCCTGGAGGAGTTCGCCAAACAGCGCGATATTGACTTTGCCTACCCGACTCAGCGCTTTTATAATAATCTGTCCGAAGGTAAAAAATGAAGTGAAAATTGATTCTGAGATCAATGAGTTCACCGGCCAGGCGATGAGTTACAAATTAATTAATCCGAATTGAATCATTAAGGAGCAATTATGGCGGTTAAAATAATTGAAGTACAAACCCGTAAGGAATTAAAGCAATTCGTCCGATTTCCGCTGAAATTATATCGCGGCAATCCCTATTATGTGCCGCTACTTGATTTTGATGAAATGAACACGCTGGATGCCCGTAAGAATCCGGCGTTTGAATTCTGCGAGGCGCGCTACTGGCTGGCTTACAAAGACGAAAAATTAGCCGGCCGGATTGCCGGAATATATAATAAACGTTACGTCGAAATCTACGGGAAAAAATCTCTGCGGTTTGGCTGGATCGATTTTATCGATGACGAAGAGGTCGCCGGGGAATTACTTGGCGCGGTGGAAAAGTGGGCGCAGGAACTGGGCGCGGATTCCATTCACGGCCCGCTCGGCTTTACCGACCTGGACCGCGAAGGGATGTTGATTGACGGATTCCAGGAGATCGGGACATTGGCCGCGATCTACAATTATCCGTATTATGCGCAATACATCGAAAAATTCGGTTACGAGAAGGATGCCGAATGGATCGAATTCGAGATCACGCCTCCTAAGGTCATCCCTACGAAAGTTCGGGACATTTCCCAGGTCGTTAAAAAGCGCCTCAGCCTGCACACGCTTGAAATCAAAAAAACCAAAGAGGTTTTGCCTTACGCTCACCAGTTATTCGAGGTATATAACTCGACATATAATGTGCTCTATGGCTTTGTGCCGCTGACGGAAAAGCAGATCGAAGCTTATATCAAACAATATATCGGCTTTATGGATCCCGATCATATCGCGATCGTGCTGGATAAAAACGACCGGTTAGTTGGCTTTGGGCTGACCATGCCGTCGCTGTCGCGGGCTTTACAGAAGGCCGGCGGCCGGCTGTTTCCATTTGGGCTTCTGCATTTGTTATGGGCGCTCAAACACAATAAAAAAGTCGAGTTGCTTATAGTTGGCGTTTTGCCGGAATACCAGGGACAGGGCGTACCGGCCCTGATGATCGCCGAGCTGGCCGAGAAATTTGCCAAGAAAGGAATCGTGAAAGCCGAGTCCAACCCGGAATTGATAACAAACAGCAAAGTGCAGGCGCAATGGAAATTCTTCGACCTGCGTCAGCATAAACGGCGGCGTTGTTTTATCAAACACCTCTGAGATTCTCGCTACTGCGGACAAATTGTTTGCCAGGAAATACCTGAGTAAATTCGCCCTGCTTTTAATTAACCGATATTTATATGACTATCCGAAATCAACAATCGAAAAATCACATATTAGCCGACGATCATATCGGACGCCTGCTATTAAAACTGTCTCTGCCGGCTACGATCGGCATGCTTGTGCAGGCATTATACAATGTTGTCGATACGATTTTTGTCGGGCAGGGGGTCGGCACCGTCGCAATCGCCAGCCTGACGATTGTCTTTCCGCTCCAGATGATCGTAATGGCAGTGGCTCTGATGGTCGGTATGGGAGCGGCCTCAATTATCTCGCGGGCCCTGGGCGCCGGAGAAATAGCCCGCGCCAGTAAAACGCTCGGCAATGTTCTGCTGATCATTGCGGTGCTGGGTATCTTTGTGGCGATTTTTGCCAATATATTCATTGACCAGATTCTGATCGTTTTCGGAGCTTCCAGTACCGTTTTACCGTATGCCCGGGATTATGCCCGGATAATTTTATCCGGCTCGGTTCTGTTTAGTTTTGCAATGGCCACCAATGCCATCATCCGGGCTGAAGGACGCGCTACCATCGCCATGACTACCATGCTGATCTCGGCCGTCCTGAATATCATCCTGGACACAATTTTTATATTCGTTCTTCACTGGGGTATCAAAGGAGCGGCCTGGGCTACGGTGATAGCGCAGGCGACGACCGTGGTTTACCTTCTGATATATTTCATTTCGGGGAAAAGCAGTCTGAAAGTTACCAGGGCGGATTTTCGGCCGGATAAAAAGTTGATTTATGAAATGATGGCGATCGGCTCTTCAGCTTTCGTACGCCAGGTATCCGGCAGTTTCATTGCCGTAATTGTCAATCATTCGCTGAAAGTATACGGCGGCGATCTGTCCATTGCCGTCTATGGTATTGTCAATCGCACCCTGGCTTTTGTGCTGATGCCTCTGCTGGGAATTGCCCAGGGCATTCAACCGATCGTCGGATATAATTATGGCGCCCGCCGTTTTAACAAGACCCGGCAGGCCTTGCGATTGGGAGTGATATGGACTTCCGTGATTTCCATAACCGGTTTTGTGGTTTTAATATTATTTCCGGCCGGAGCGATCGGTGTGTTTACCAAGGATCGGGCGTTGATTGATATGGGAACCGATGCAATCCGGATTGTCAATCTGGTTCTGCCGATGCTGGGCTTCCAGGTTATTGGCGCGACCTTATTTCAGTCGCTCGGGATGGCGCGCAAGGCGCTGTATCTGACGCTTGCCCGGCAAATCCTTGTCATTCCGCTGATATTGATCCTGCCGATATTTTTGAAATTAAATGGGATTTGGTGGGCCCATCCGATCGCCGACACGATATTCTTCTTCGTCACTCTCGGATTGTATATCCCGCAGGTCAAAGCCCTGAGCCGAATCCCCGATCTCGTCATTCCGCCACCGGTTTTGGATATTAACCTGATCGGTGAACCGGAACCGTCTCAGATGATCTGATTCTTTCTCCGATATAAAGTAGTTTGGGATTACACCTGCTGTTTGAAGCATTTTTTATATGGCAATTCAATTCAGGGTTGCTGAAATTTAGGTGTCTATTTTCAAATTGAAATCAGGGGGTGAAATGCAAACATTAATCGTCTATGCAACTAAGCATGGTTGCACCGAAAATTGCGCCGAAAGTCTGGCGCGCAGATTAACGGGCGATGTTAAGACCGTCAATCTGAAGAAAAACAAATTACCGGATTTAGACGGATTTGAGACCATAATCGTCGGCGGGTCGATTCACGCCGGGCGGGTTCAGGGAATCATCAAACGATTTTACCAGAACCATCATGATCGTTTGATGGAAAAGCGGCTGGGCTTATTTCTATGCTGTATGGAAGAGGGCGACAAGGCTCAGGCGCAATTTGATCTCGCTTTTCCGGGCGATTTAAGGGCGCATGCCGTCGTTAAAGGTCTTTTCGGAGGAGTTATCGATTTCCAGAAAATGAACTGGTTGGAGAAGACCATTATGAAGAAAATTGCGAAAACCGATCAAAATATTACGAACATTAAAGAGTCTGAAATCGATCGCTTTACCCAATCAATTCTCAAGGTATAAAAAGAGGTTTGATAAGATGAAGAGAATAATTTTTCTTACAGTCATTTGTTTAAGCGCCCTGAGTCTGTTGAATTCCTGTAAGCAGATGGACGAATATCATCGCCGGGTTGACGCGATCGAAATTGAAAATATCGACCTGCAAAAAGTCAAGGACGGCGATTATTCCGGAGAATATAATGCTATCCTGGTAAATGTCGCAGTCCTGGTTAAAGTCCGTGACCATCGCATTACCGAAATTGAATTGGTCCGGCATAATAACGGGCGCGGTAAACCGGCCGAGGTTATCACGAGCAGCGTAATTGAAAAACAGTCGCTGGCCGTCGATACGATTACCGGGGCGACGAGCAGCAGTAAGGTAATCCTGGAAGCAATTGAATTAGCCCTGAAAAAAGGATTGGAATAAACTGACTTGGGTAGAAATAATGGCCGAGATCAGACCGCTGAACGATTGAAGAAAATCCGGCACATTGTACTGGATTTGGATGGTACGATTTATAATGGCCGAACGCTTTTCCCGTTCATCAAGGACTTTCTTGGAAGCCTTGAAAAACTGCGGATTGACTTTACTTTTATTACGAACAATTCCTCGCGGAGCGTGACGGCCTATATCCGCAAATTGCGCGAGATGGGCCTGCCGGCGAATCGCTCGCGGATTTATACTTCTTCGCAGGCTACGATAGATTTTATGCACGCGAAATTCCCGGAATTAACCCGCATATATGTTCTGGGTACCAACAGTCTGCGACGCGAATTTTCTGCCAACGGATTTGTTGTCATTGACGATCATCAGGATGTCGAACCGCAGGCCGTGGTCGTCGGTTTCGACACTACCCTGAATTTCCGGAAATTATGCCGGGCGGCTTACTGGATCAAAGCCGGGAAAACTTTCATTGCCACTCATCCGGATTTCATTTGTCCGACCGATCAACCAACTCTTCTGGTGGATTGCGGTGCGATCTGTGCGGCCTTACAGGCGGCGACCGGCAAGCCGCCCGTAGCGGTTCTTGGAAAACCAGATTCCGCCATGATTCGCGGTATTCTACAACGCCACGATCTGAGAAACGATGAGGTCGCGATAGTCGGTGATCGGCTCTATACTGATATTGAATTGGCCCGCCGTGCGAACGTTATCAGTGTGCTGGTATTATCCGGAGAAACCACTCGCGCCGATTTGCAGAATTGCACGCAATTGCCAGATCTCATCCTGGAAAATGTCAGTGAACTGGCCGCTCTGCTTGGACAGAGCCGGTAAAAGCCGAAGCAATTATCCCCGGATTATATCGAAAAACTGCAGGTGGCGGAAAAATAGCTTGCCATTGAGAAAAAATTTTTGCATTTTTACTTAACCGATAAAGTTATCGGTTAAGTAAACCGGGACCAAACACGAATGAACAAACCGCCGCATGTTACTTTGGATGATATTGCCCGACGGCTGAATGTTTCCAAAGTGACTGTTTCCAAAGCCCTGCGCGATCACCCGGACATCGGCCCGGCCACCAAACGTGAGGTTCTGGCGGTCGCCGAAAAATTGGGTTATGTGCCGAATTTTATTGCGCGTAACCTGTCCGCCCGGAAATCCCGCACAATCGGCCTGGTTGTGCCCAAACTGGCACATCACTTTTTTGCTTCCTGTATCGAAGCCATTTACAATGCCGCCTACGTCAGCCAGTACGATATCATCATGACCGTCTCGCAGGAAAACCCGGAATATGAACTCAAGCATATTCAAACCTTACTGGCGATGCGCGTCGAGGGTTTGCTGATCTCGGTGACTGAGAATACCACGGATGTTGGCATTTTCAAAGGCATTGAACAATATGGCGTACCAGTCGTATTTTTCGATCGGATTCCGACCGGTATCGAGGGCAATTATGTCGTCACTGACGACCGGGCGGCGGCCGTTCGCCTGATCGATTATGCCATTCAGGCCGGTAATCGTAAAATTGCGCATTTCGCCGGTTATAGTCACACCAATATCGGCCGTGAACGCCAGGCCGGATTTCGTCAGGCGCTGGCCGAAAACGGCCTGACAGTACGGGAAGAATGGATCATCGAAGGCGGATTCGGCGAACAGGCCGGCTACGATGCTTTTAAACAATTGATCGCGCAAAACGATCTGCCGGAACTAATTTTCGCCGTGACTTTTCCGGTGGCGCTGGGAATCTATTCCGCCGCCCAGGAACTGGGTTTGAAAATTCCGGGCGATATTGACGTGATCTGTTTTGGTGGCGGCCAGTTCAATCGGTTCATCTCTCCGGCACTGACTTATATGGATCAGCCAGCCGGGGCGATCGGCGAAAAAGCCATTGAATTATTACTGAATGAATTGCGCGATCCGGATGCTCTGCGTGAGCGCCAGATCGTCATTCCGTCCCAGTTGATTTTAGGGGAAACCTGTCGTAAGAAAAATTAAACAACCGAGGTATTTAGTATGTTTTTGAATCCAGACCGTTTTTTTGACTCCGACCCGGCGATCCGTTCGCTGGCACGCGAACTTTATCAGGCGGTCAGAAATTTGCCGATTATCTCGCCGCATGGGCACGTGGAGGCCAGAGTGCTGGCGGAAGATCAACCGTTTCCGGACCCGACGGCCCTCTTCATTCTGCCCGATCATTATATTTTTCGCCTGCTTTATTCTCAGGGCATTCCGCTGGAGGCGCTGGGAATTAAAAGTATCGATGGAAGTCCGGTCGAGACCGATCATCGCAAAATCTGGCAAATCTTCGCCGATAATTATTTTTTGTTTGCCGGGACGCCGACCAGCCTGTGGCTGGCCTATGAATTCGCGGAGGTTTTCGGCGTGACGGAAAAATTGAATAGCGCCAACGCAATGGCAGTTTACGATCACATACAGAATCAGTTACAGAAACCGGAATTCCGGCCGCGGGCTCTTTTTAAACGATTTAATATCGAAGTGCTGACTTCAACGGATGGCGCCGCTGACGGTCTCGAATATCACCGCCAGTTACAGGAATCGGGTTGGAAAGGGCGCATGATTCCCTGTTTTCGTCCGGATGCCATGATTAACATTCATATGCCGGGCTGGCCTAAAGAGGTTGAAGCGCTCGGTTCCGTCGTTGGTTTTGAAATCAGTTCTTACCAGAAATTCATTGACGCCCTCGAAAACCGGCGCGCCTTTTTCAAGAGCATGGGAGCCGTTTCGACCGACCAGGGAATTAATAGCGCTTATGCGCATCGGCTCAATGCCGCGGCCGCCGAAGAGATTTTCCAGCGTGCGCGCAACGGCCGGGCGACTGCCGAGGATGCCCGGCAATTTACCGCCAACATGCTGATGGAAATGGCGCGCATGAGCATCGCAGATGGTCTCGTCATGCAAATTCACGTCGGCGCAGACCGGAATCACAATGAATGGCTCTTTCGCAAGTTCGGTCCTGACAAAGGTGCCGATATTCCGGTGCGCTCCGAATTCACCAATAACCTACGCGAATTGCTGAATGCCTACGGCAACGATCCGCGCCTGACGCTGGTGGTATTTACTTTGGACGAAACGAATTATTCGCGCGAACTGGCGCCGCTGGCCGGACATTACCCGGCGCTGAAACTCGGTGGCGCCTGGTGGTTCCACGACAGTATTCAGGGTATGATCCGTTTCCGTGAAATGATGACCGAGACGGCCGGAGTTTACAACACGGTCGGATTTACGGATGACACGCGCTCCTTTGCGTCGATTCCGGCGCGGCATGATCTCTGCCGGCGGGTGGACGCCAATTTTCTGGCCGGTTTGACGGCGCGGCACATTATCGATAAAGACGAAGCCAGCCGGTTGATCCATGCCTTGGCTTACGATCTGGCGAAAAAAACCTATAAACTTTAAAATAAATGCAGGGGATTTTATGAAAAGAAAATTGCCAGTTGTGGTTTTATTGATGACCGGCGTTATCTGCTGTAGCCTTTTCCTGACGGCCTGCCAGCGGGAAAGCCGGGTGAAAGTCATCAAACTGGCGCACGCATTGGACGCCTCACATCCGGTGCATAAAGCCATACTTTATATGGGCGAACGGTTAAAAGAAAAATCGGGCGGCAAGTACCGGATTGAAGTCTATTGTAGCGGACAACTCGGTACGGAGCGTGAGTATGTGGAATTACTCCAGATCGGTAGTCTCGGTATGACAAAAGTATCCAGCAGTGTTCTGGAAGGTTTTGTGCACAAATTTAATATTTTCAGCCTGCCGTATCTCTTTCGCGACGATGAACATCGCGCTCATGTTTTGGATAGTGAAATCGGCCGGCAGTTATTACTGGAAGGCCAGAAATTCTGGATCCGTGGTCTCTGTTATTTTGACGCCGGGAGTCGCAGTTTTTATTCCAAAGCCAGGCCGATCAATTCGCCGGACGACCTGCGCGGTCTGAAAATCCGTACGCAGGAAAGCACGACTTCATTGCAGATGGTGCAGGTGCTCGGTGGTTCGGCCACGCCGATTGCCTGGGGTGAACTTTATACTGCCTTACAACAGGGAATCGTGGACGGCGCGGAAAATAATCCGCCTTCGTTCTACCTGTCGCATCATTACGAAGTCTGTAAATATTACGCACTCGACGAACATACTTCCGTGCCGGACGTTCTGTTGATCAGCACCGAGGTCTGGAACGATCTGCCCCCGCAGGCTCAACAATGGTTACAGGAGTCGGCCGACGAAGCCGCGGTTTATGAACGCGAACTATGGAAAATCGCGACTCAGAACGCGCTCACCGAAGTGCAAAAGGCCGGTGTGATTGTCAGTTATCCCGATAAGAAACCGTTTCAGGATAAAGTCAAAGATATTTTCGAAGGATATAAAAATGAACCGGAAATCTATGAATTGATTCAAAAAATCAGGGCGGTGCAATAATGTTAAGAATTCGCAAAAAAATCGATGTTGTTTTAAAGTGGACTCTGATCGCTTTGATGGCTTTTTCGGTGCTGAACGTGCTCTGGCAGGTTTTTACCCGCTTCGTACTGCACCATCCAAGCTCCTATACGGAGGAATTGGCGCGTTACCTGCTGATCTGGATCGGTTTACTGGGAGCCGCCTATGCCGCTGGTAATAAATTGCATCTGGCCATCGATCTGTTTAGCGCCAAATTGAAAAAAAATGCCGCTATCTGGCTGGAAATTTTCATCCAGGTTTGTATCCTGCTGTTTTCGGCTTTTGTAATGGTTTTAGGCGGTATCCGGCTGGTGACCATTACGTTGACATTGAACCAGATTTCAGCCGCCTTGCAGGTCAAACTTGGTTATGTCTATCTGGTTTTACCGGTCAGCGGGACATTGATCGTCGTTTATTCAGTTATGAATCTGATTGAACTATTCACTAATCTGTTGCGGCCTGACGAAATAACTAAAACTTCTGAAACAAGGACGGACTATCATGGAATGGACTGAGGTTATTGTATTAGTTGTTAGTTTTGTGATTCTGTTGTTAGCCGGCGTACCGATTTCTTTCAGCATCGGTTTAGCCACGCTGGCCACCATGTTGCTCAGTATCAATTCTCTGCCGGCCTTGACGACCGTAGCCCAACGCATGGCAACCGGTATTGACAGTTTTGCCCTTTTAGCGATACCATTTTTTATATTATCCGGTTTGCTGATGAGTCGGGGCGGAATTGCCCGGCGTCTGATCGATTTGGCCAAAGTGCTGGTCGGACGCTTACCGGGCGGTCTGGCTTTTGTCAATATTCTGGCGGCGATGTTTTTCGGCGCGATTTCCGGTTCGGCGGCGGCGGCCGCGGCTGCGATTGGCGGCTTTATGACCCCGTTAATGAATAAAGAAGGGTACGATAAAAATTACTCCACGGCAGTCAATGTGACTTCGGCTACGACGGGACTGTTGATACCACCCAGTAACATCCTGATCGTTTATAGTTTGGCGAGCGGCGGCGTCTCGATTGCGGCTCTGTTCATTGCCGGTTACCTGCCGGGATTTCTGGTCGGTTTGTCACTGATGATAGTAGCCGGTATAATTGCCTGGAAAAAGGGGTATCATGGAAGCGCTGAACGTTACACAATCAAGCAGGCGACTCTGCGTTTTCTGGATGCTTTGCCAAGTCTGATGTTGATTGTAATTGTGATCGGCGGAATCATCGCCGGATATTTCACGGCCACGGAAGGTTCGGCCATCGCGGTGCTGTACACATTCATTCTGTCGGTGTTGATCTATCATGAAGTCAAATGGAAAGAATTACCCCAGGTTCTGCTGGATACGGTTGCGACTACAGCCATTGTTATGTTGTTGATCGGAACCTCGATGGGCATGTCGTGGATCATGTCGTATGAGAACATTCCGCAGACGATAACCGCCTCGCTGATTGCCTTGTCGAGTAATAAAATCGTCATTTTGCTGATAATTAACCTGATTCTGCTGTTTGTCGGAACCTTTATGGACATGACGCCGGCCGTCCTGATTTTTACACCGATTTTTCTGCCGATCGTCACGGCGCTGGGCATTCATCCGATTCACTTCGGAATAATCATGGTGCTGAATCTGTGCATCGGATTATGTACGCCGCCAGTCGGAGCGGTTCTTTTCGTCGGGTGCGGGATCGCCAATACAACAATTCCAAAGGTGATCAAGCCGATTCTGCCGTTTTACGCAGCGATGATCGCGGCGCTGATGCTGGTGACTTACTTTCCCCAGATCAGCCTGTTCCTGCCGCGTCTGTTTGGCTATTGATTTAAAGGAGAGTGAAGAAAATGGAGACTGATTTAAATAATAAGACAGTAGTCATCACTGGTGGATCAGGCATTCTTGGTCGGACGATGGTTTTGGCACTGTTTGAAGCCGGAGCGAACGTGGCGGTGCTCGATCTGCGCGAACCGGTTGGCCCGGTTTTTGCAACTTCTCCGGGTAAAACCGGGAATCGGTTGCTGTTCATTCAAACCGATGTTTTGAATAAAGACAGCCTGCTCGCGGCGGCCGAAAAGGTGCATCAGGGGTTCGGTCGCATCGATATTTTGATTAATGGTGCGGGTGGCAATCGTCCAGACGCCACGACCTCCCCGGAACGCTCATTCTTCGATCTGCCGGCTGACGCTCTGCGCTTTACGATGGACCTGAACCTGCTGGGGACGATTTTACCAAGCCAGGTTTTCGGAAAAATCATGGCCGATCAGGGCGCCGGCAATATCGTCAATATTACCTCGATGAACGCTTTCCGACCGCTGACCCGCATCCCGGCTTACTCGGCCGCCAAAGCCGCCGTCAGCAATTTTACGCAATGGCTGGCCGTGCATATGGCGCAGGAATATTCCCCGAAAATCCGGGTAAATGCGATTGCGCCAGGCTTTTTCCTGACCGACCAGAATCGTTTTCTGTTGACTGACAAGGAGACCGGCGAACTGACCGGGCGCGGGCGCAAAATAATCGCCGCCACACCGATGGGACGCTTCGGCGAGACCGAGGAATTAGTCGGCACGCTGTTCTATTTGCTGTCGGACAGTTCGAAATTCGTGACCGGCGTAATTATCCCGGTCGACGGCGGTTTCAATGCTTACAGCGGCGTTTGACTTTTTACAAGATTGAAGAATATAAGGAAGAACAAAATGAATTACGGACTCGATATCAAACCAACCGGCGGTCTCGACCTGCTTTCGCTCGGGGCGCTGGTGCATCGCCTGGATCCGGGCACGATCCCGTTCCGCAAAGCCAATGAATGTAAAATCCATGTCAGCGGCGGCGAATTCAACGTCGCGGCCAACCTGGCCGATTGTTTCCGGTTGAATACCGGGATTGCGACCGCCATGTCCGACTACCCGATTGGCGATTTGATTGCCGAGCGGGTGCGCGCCATGGGCGTCAAACCCTATTACAAACATTTCGCGCATAACGGCGTGAACGGCCCGAATATGGCGACGGTTTACAGTGACCGCGGCTACGGATTACGGGCGCCGGTGGTTTTTTACAATCGTTCCAACGAGGCCGCCGCTCTGCTAAAACCCGGCGACTTCGACTGGAAAGCGATTTTCACCGGGGGCGTGCGCTGGTTTCACAGCGGCGGGATTTTTGCCGCGCTTTCGGAAACGACCGGCCAGGTCATTATCGAAGCGATGAAAGCCGCCAAAGCCGCCGGCGCCGTGACGAGTTTCGACCTGAATTACCGCGCCAAACTCTGGAATCTGTGGGGCGGCGAGGACAAAGCCGCCGAAGTCATTAACGGCATTGTCAAATACGTCGATGTCCTGGTTGGCAACGAAGAAGATTTGCAGAAAGGGCTGGGAATTCCCGGGCCGGAAGTAACCGCCAAATCCAAACTTGACCCGTCGGTTTTCTTCGCGATGATTGGCGATGTAGTTAAAAAACATCCGCAGATTAAAGTCGTTGCGACAACCCTGCGCGAAGTTCATTCGACCAATCGCCACAGCTGGAGCGCCGTGGCCTGGATTAACGGGCGGACTTTCCAGGCGCCGACCGCCGAACTGGAAGTGTTCGACCGGGTTGGTGGTGGTGACGGGTTTGCCGCGGGCTTTTTCTACGGTCTGCTGAGCGGTCTGACTCCCGAAGAAGCTGTCAAACTTGGCTGGGCCCATGGCGCACTCGTGACGACTTATCCGGGCGATACAACCATGGCGACTTTAGCCGAAGTACAGAATTTTGCCAAAGGCGGCTCGGCGCGCATTCAGCGTTAACCGGAGAACTTGCAAAATGCTGTTGTGCTTTACGAGTTCTGCGGACAACGGGTTGATGGAAAGCGAAATCCGGGATGGGCTTTTTGCCGCGCTGGAGAAATTGGGACCGCGCCGAAAAGTGCTGGCGATTCCGCCGGATTTCACCCGCTTTCATTCGCGGGCCGGGGAACTGACGCAGATGGCATTTCAGTATTATCGTGAAAATCTCAAGGCGATTCTGCCGGCGCTCGGCACGCATTTCCCAATGACCGAGCCGGAAATCAATTCAATGTTCGGCTCATTGCCGCGGGAATTATTCAAAGTGCATCGCTGGAAAGAAGATCTGGTGACACTCGGCGAAGTGCCCGGTGAATTTGTGCGCGAAGTCTCCGAAGGCAAACTCGATTATGCCTGGCCGGCGCAGGTCAATAAATTAGTGGCGGAAGGCGGTTTCGATTTGATCCTTTCCATCGGGCAGGTCGTTCCGCACGAAGTCATCGGCATGGCCAATTACAACAAGAATATTTTCGTTGGAATCGGTGGGCGCGAGGGCATTAATAAAAGCCATTTTCTGGGAGCGGTTTACGGCATGGAGCGCATTATGGGGCGCGCCGATACACCGGTGCGCCGGGTGCTGAATTACGCCTCGGATAATTACGCGCGGCACTTGCCGATTATCTATGTATTGACGGTAATCGGGAAAAATTCCGCCGGAAATCTGGTGATGCGCGGTCTGTTTATCGGCGATGATTATGAATGTTTTCGGCAGGCCAGTGAACTCTCGCTGGCGGTCAATTTCGAGATGCTGGAAAAGCCGCTCAAAAAAGTCGTCGTCTGGCTCGACCCGCAGGAATTCAAGAGCACCTGGCTCGGCAATAAGAGCATTTATCGCACCCGCATGGCGATTGCCGATGGCGGCGAGTTAGTTGTCTTAGCGCCCGGATTGCGCGAATTCGGCGAGGACCCGGACATCGACCGGCTGATTCGTAAATATGGCTATCGCACTACGCCGGAAATTTTACAATTTGTGAATGAAAATGCCGATTTGCAGAATAATCTCAGTGCGGCGGCGCATTTGATTCACGGTTCGCCGGAGAAACGCTTCACGGTTACCTATTGTCCCGGTCAGATCAGCCGGGCGGAAATCGAGAGCGTCGGTTTCCATTACGGCGAACTCGCCGCGTACCTTGACCGCTACAATCCGGAGAAATTGCAGGACGGCTTCAATGTTTTACCGGATGGAGAAGAAATCTTCTGCATTTCCAATCCGGCGCTGGGACTCTGGGCTGCCCGAGAACGTTTTAACAATTGAATAATTATTACAGGAGGAATTTCATAATGAAAAAAGCAGATATAGGTTTGGTCGGTTTGGCCGTTATGGGCGAGAACTTAGTACTGAACATGGAACGGCACGGTTTTACGGTGGCCGTCTATAATCGCACTGTGGCCAAGGTCGATAATTTTCTGGCCGGACGCGGTCAGGGAAAAAATATCATCGGCGCGCATTCGATTGAGGAATTGGTCGCATCTCTGAAGACCCCGCGGAAAATTATGCTGATGGTCAAAGCCGGTCAGGCGGTCGATGATTTTATCGAAATGCTCATTCCGCATCTGGAAAAAGGCGACATCATCATCGATGGCGGTAATTCGCATTTTCCGGACACCACCCGCCGCACCGAATATCTCGAAAGCAAAGGTTTGCTGTATATCGGCACCGGGGTTTCAGGCGGCGAGGAAGGCGCATTAAACGGTCCGTCCATTATGCCGGGCGGTTCGCCGGCCGCCTGGCCGCACGTCAAGCCGATATTTCAGGCAATTGCCGCTAAAGTCGCGGACGGCACGCCCTGTTGCGATTGGGTGGGCGAAAAAGGTGCCGGTCATTTTGTAAAGATGGTTCACAACGGTATCGAATACGGCGATATGCAATTGATTTGCGAAGCCTATCAAATCATGAAGGACCTGCTCGGCCTGAGTTATCCTGAAATGCACCAGGTTTTAGCGGATTGGAACAAGGGCAACCTCGAGAGTTACCTGATTGAAATTACGCGCGATATTTTGAATTATAAAGATGACGACGGTCAGCCGCTGGTGGAGAAAATTTTAGACACGGCCGGGCAAAAGGGTACCGGCAAATGGACCGTGCTGGCTTCACTTGATTACGGCGCACCGCTGACTCTGATCGGCGAAGCAGTTTACGCCCGCACACTCAGTGCGATGAAAGAAGATCGCGTCGCAGCGGCTAAGGTTCTGAGCGGCCCCAAGCCGGAATTAAAGGCTGATAAGAAGCAATTTATCGCCGATCTCGGCCAGGCCCTCTACGCCGCCAAAGTCGTTTCCTATGCCCAGGGTTATGTCCTGATGCGCCTGGCCGCTAAAGAGTTCGGCTGGAATCTGAACAACGGCGGCATCGCCCTGATGTGGCGCGGCGGTTGCATCATTCGCTCCGTATTCCTCGGAAAAATTAAAGAGGCTTTCGATAAAAATCCCAACTTGAGCAATCTGCTGCTCGATCCGTTTTTCAAAGAGAAAATCGAGTCCTCGCAGGCCGCCTGGCGACGGGTCATTGCCGCCGCGGTCACGAATGGTATTTGGGTTCCGGCGCTTTCTACCGCTCTGAATTATTTCGATGGTTTCCGCAACGGTCGTCTGCCGGCCAACCTGTTGCAAGCCCAGCGCGATTATTTCGGGGCGCACACCTACGAGAGGGTTGACAAGCCGCGCGGCGAATTTTTTCACACCAATTGGACTGGTCACGGCGGACAGACGGCGTCCACGACCTATACGGTTTAATGCAAAAGGAGATTGTTTTGGCGAAAAACGCTCGGATGGACTTTGAGAAACGTCATGAATTTTTAGTCGCGATCGATTCGGACGGCTGCGCTTTCGACACGATGGAGATCAAACATAAGGAATGCTTCATTCCGAATATCATCAATTACTGGAATCTACAAGCCGTTTCGAAATACGCACGCGCGGCGGCGGAATTCGTCAATCTTTACTCCAAATGGCGCGGCATCAACCGTTTTCCGGGATTAGTAATGGTGTTCGATTTGCTGAAGGAATGGCCGGAGGTGCAGGCGCGCAAAACCGCGATTCCGGTTGCGCAGTCATTGCGCGATTGGATCGCCCGCGAAACCAAACTCGGCAATCCGACCCTGAAAACCGAAGTCGAACGCACTGGCGATCCGATTTTAAAACAGGCTTTGGATTGGAGTGAAGCCGTCAATGCCGACATTGCCCGCATGGTGCATAACGTACCACCGTTTGCCTTTGTGCGCGAATCGCTCGAGAAACTTCAGGATGTCGCCGATGTAATGGTTTGTTCGGCAACACCTATCGATGCTCTGCGGCGCGAATGGGAAGAGCATGACATTGCCCGCTATGTGCGGGTGATCGCCGGTCAGGAAATCGGCAGTAAAAAGGAACAGATCGCCATGGCGGTCGATGGCCGGTACAAACCGGAAAACGTGCTGATGATCGGCGATGCGCTCGGCGATCTGTCAGCCGCGCGGGTTAATTCAGCCCGCTTTTTCCCGATTAATCCGGGATACGAAGAGTGTTCCTGGGAGAATTTCGCAAAACGATTTCTGGGCGATTTTATTAATGGCCGGTACAGTGCTGAAATAGAGGAAAAACTGATCGCGGAATTCGAAGAATTTCTGCCGGCAATTCCGCCCTGGAAGAAATAATTTTTGACCTTTAAGGAGGTTTTATGGAATCGAAAAATATTTTGGATTTATTCAAATTAGACGGTAAAGTCGCCATCGTGACCGGCGCGGCGCGCGGATTGGGACAGGCGATTGCCACCGCGCTGGCGTCGGCCGGAGCCGATGTCGTTGCGGTCGATGTTCTGCCGACCGACGAAACCTGCCAGACAATTTACCAAATGGGTCGAAAGGCGCTCAGTCTTTCCGCCAATTTAATGGAAAAAGCGAATATCGCGCCGGTCGTCGAAGCTGCCCTGAAGGAATTCGGTCATATCGATATTTTAGTCAACAATGCCGGGATTATCCGGCGCGCGCCTATAACCGAATTTAGTGAAAAAGACTGGGACGATGTCATCAATCTCAACCAGAAAGCCGTCTTTTTCCTAAGCCAGGCCGTCGCGAAAACAATGATCGAAAAGGGCAACGGCGGCAAGATCGTCAATATTGCCTCGCTGTTGTCATTTCAGGGCGGAATTCTGGTGCCATCCTATACCGCTTCGAAAAGCGCCGTCATGGGTTTGACCCGCGCCTTGGCCAATGAACTGGCGCCGCATCGTATCACCGTCAATGCGATTGCGCCGGGTTATATGGCGACCGACAATACCGCGCCGCTTCGCGCCGACCAAAAACGCAGTCAGGCGATTCTTGAGCGCATCCCGGCCGGACGCTGGGGCGAACCGGCCGACTTGCAGGGCGTCGCCGTATTTCTGGCTTCGGCGGCTTCTGATTATATGACCGGCTATACCGTCGCGGTTGACGGCGGCTGGCTGGCACGGTAAGCTGGATTGCGCCAACAGTATTGGTGTATTTCCGAACGAAACGAGGAAAGAAGATTCTGCGATCTGGCGGTTGCATGCATCAATGCTATTGATGCACTCCGGATTACACTTTTATCTTCTACAGGCTTGCGTTTGAAATCGTGTCAAGTCTCATCAGAAACCAACAAGAATAAAAATCTTGTTGTTCCTGTTAATCCTGTCTAAAAAAGCCCCGATAGAATTCGGCTAAAGTCAAAGCCGGAATCCCAGCTTCTTTAGCCTGGCGGATTTGCTGGGTGTTGGTATAGCCCCAACTGGCCAGGAACAGGCGAATGTTCAGCGCTTGCAGTTTCAGCAAAGTATCGACCTGATCGTCGACGAAATAAAAGTTTTTCGGTAGAATATTGGTCTGCTGCAGTAAGTCGCCGATGATCTCGGATTTGCTACGCCGGGTGTCGGCCGCGAACAGATTGTCCTCAGGAAAAACGATTTCGGCATTGGCAAGAATGGCCTGCACGTATTCGAGTTTTTTCGTGGTAATGATGTAAAGCCTATTGACAGGCTGGAAATTTCCGAGAAGCTCTGCCATACTTTCGTAAAATGGATTGAGACTGAGCCAGCGTTGTGGTTCCTCGCGCAGAAAGCGGCGGCGTTCGGCGTAAAACCGGGTTCGGAATCGGGTGCTGAGTCTGACATTTTCCGCTAAGTAACGGTCGAAGTCGGCCTGGCTGTGGATCGGAAAACTTTCCGAAATCGCCTGGAAAATATAGACGTAATCTTCGCCGTGGCGGATGAAATTGCGCAAGCGGCGGCTTTCTTCCTGAATGGTCGGTTGCAGGTCGCTCAGATCGTTAATACGACGACCGTTTATGTCATTCAAAAAAACATTGTGCCCGACGACCAGACATTCGGCGATGCTATCGACGATGACTCCATCGAAATCCAGCGCCAGAATATCCCGTTCCGGTTCGAATCGAAAACTGGCCGGAAAAATATTGGTTATAGCGGACATATTGCGATTGAAGAATTGATCCGGTTATTTTTTATCTTCAAGAAACTGACTGAAATCGTAGCCCAGAAGATTCAGTCGCCGCGTATTCTGGCGGATAATGCGGATCACCGTTTCGATCGGTACGATATTCGTGACGCCATACTGAATGGAAGCCTTGTTCTCGATATACATCTCGCCGTCATACGGTGTAAAGTCATCGTACTCCGAATAGTCGATTTTCTCGGGTGGCTTCAAAATGTGCTCGAATTCGGCGGCTGAGGACTTGGCGATTCCGACCAATTCAAAATTTGGCACACCGTCGCGGATAGCCAGCACAATTCCGCCACTGAATCCGCGATTGAACGGAGTGTCTACCAGAAATCCGCCGTCACGCCCACGGTTCGGATCGCTCACCAATCCGCTGGAAATCATTTTGTTGCCGCGCGGAAAGCCCATCAGGTAGACGAAATTTCCCCATTTCAAATCGCGGGCTTTGCCAAGCGGACAATTCAGGACTGGCTGGATGTCTTTAATCATCTGGGACACCTGCCGGCCAACGATTGCTACGTCGTTTTCGCGATCAAGCAGAAGAATCTCAATATCGCGACCTTCTGCCAGCTCGCTGATATAATTGGTTTGCTTTTCTTTGAAGGCGATACTTTTAACATAGGTTTTAGCCGGGCCGTCGTTCCGCACGTATTTGATAATCGTATCCGGGAAGTCGACGATATGAGCGCAAGTCAGCAAAGCCACTGCGGAAGGATTGCTGAGAATCAACGTGGCGGTTCCGGAAGCCGTGTTGTTGAAATAGTTGATCTGAACCGCATAGCGTTGCAGATAGGCACGATCGATATCTTTCAGCCGGATCAGGACGGTGTCCGGGAAAACGTACTGTTTATAATAAGCGATTGAATTGAGCAATTTGATTGCCTGGCTGAGCGTGGCGATCTGTTCGGCGCAGTTGGCCGCCGGAAACTCAGTATCGTACTGGCCGTCGGTAAAAACCTCGTGGGTAACGTTATAAATCTTTTTGGCACAGGACGAGGTGGTCAGGCTCAGTCCGATGATAAGTCCGCCTGTCAAAAGGATGTATTTAAAATGCCGGATTGGTTTCATGCAACCGTAAAATAATAAATTTTACCGAAAAAAGATATTGATATTACCAGCCGAGATTACTGCGACGGCCGCCCCGCTCTTCATATTTCAGATCGCTGAGCGACGGCGATTTGATATTTATCAGAAGGCTGTATTGTTTGCCATAGCCGGATGGTATCCAGTTGAAAGCCAATTGCCAGCAATGCAGGTCGCGGGTGATCGAGATGCTGTGGTTTACTAACTTTTTCTCCAGAAGGTTGAAACTGGCAGCATAACCGACTTTCCACTTGCTGGTCAGATTCAGTTTCAGATTCATCGACATCCAGAAGGACTCATTTTTAGTGGTCGGATTGTACTGACTAAGTGAATAGCGCAGACTGAAACTGGCGCTCCAGAGTTCGCTGCCGGTATAACTGCCTTCGCCCAGCCGTTCGCTGCTGGCCGCACTGCTGAGTTCGGGAGAGAGCAGATTCGCGCCGGTTGTATCGGACAACGCGGTCGTATCCGGCGAAGTCGTAGCCGATCGCGGTGCTCCGAAACGCTTACCTGACAGGGCAAATCCGGTGGAGGCGCTGACGCTTGTCAGGCGCGGAACCGGGATACCGTTCCAGGTCTTGTTCCATTGATTGACGCGACGCCCGTTTCGATAGGCATAAAGGTCATGGATCGCGCTGAGATTAATGGCGATTTTTTTGGTGACCTGGGTCCGGAAAGAAGTCGAAATATTCGACCAGCGCAGACTATCTGCCGCAAAATTATAACCGGTTGAGGAGTTCAGCGAAAAAAGGTCCATCTTGCGGGTTTTATCACCTTTGCCGAGTTTGGCCTGAACCAGGTTGCTGAGACCCATGGACAGGGTGCGCGTCTGGCTGGACGAGATCGAGCCTAACATGGTACTGGCGAGCGGATCGAAGGTGCGTTTGACATTGGCCGTATCAATGCCTTTGATGACATAGCCCGGATCCCAGCCGAAAACTTCTTTGGTAAAATCCGGACGGAAAGTCATGCTGAGCGAGGGAGTCATGACATGCCGGATGGCCTGCAAACCGCCGATTCGCACCGGAAAAAGGCCGTAAAGTTTGGTCTGGGCACTGAGAGATGTACTCCCGGTATGGCGGGCTTTGAAGCTTTGCACGGTTCGGGTTTTTATCGCATTGTTCTCTAATACAAAGCGGCCGCTGTCGTCGACGACTGGCATGGCGTATTCCATGACCCAGCCCTCGTCGAGATTCAAATTCTGGCTCGTCGTCAGAAAGCCGAGCAATTTCTGGGAAGTGTTGAATGAGAAATTGTGGGTCATGGCGCTTTTTTTAATATTGTATTCTTCCCATTCCAGCGAGTCGTTGCTCTGGTAATAAATGCTCTGACTGTTTTTCAGATATGAGCTGGTGCTGAAATAGATATTATTATACCATTTGGATTTGGTGGCATCCTGATTCGCCTGCAGAGCTACCAATGGCTTACTGCTGCGTGTGAAAGAAATGTTCGGCAATGAACGACTGATATAACTGATTTTCTGGTTTGAGGTGGTCGGTATAATGTTGCTCAAAGCCTTGGCCTGTAGATTGACAGTCTGGTTGAAATTGACAGAGAGCGAATACGGTTTTCCCGCCCATGATTTAGAAAAAGTCGCATTACTGATCAATTGCTGATCAAGCCGATCCGCAAGGTCGTATCTGTATTTTTTATACAGACTCTCGCTGCTGACGAATTTACCGTTGACGGAAAGTCGCGTGGTTGGATTGATCGGTTGATTATGGGAAATGTTGAAAGTCCATTGCCGTTCGGGATAATTTGTGAAAAAATCGTTTGTGAATTTGCCGCTGATTGAACCGTCGAATTTATAACGCCAGGCATAACGCAGGCGATAATCCAGAATGACGCCCTGTTTATCATAAAAATCTCCGGTTAATCTGAAATCGTAATAATCGCTCGGCGCCCAGAAATAACCTAAGCCTCTGATGAATCCGCCGGCGCTGTTGTTTTCGCCATACGCCGGCATGATCCAGCCGGATTGGCGCTGTCCGCCGCGATCGGGGATAATGAGGAATGGCAGGCCGAGCAAGGGAATGTCGTGGATATAAAAAATGATCGGCCGGGCAATGATCTTATCCTTGAAGATCAGTTTCATCTGTTTACTGCGGAAATAATAATGCGGATTTGGCAGGTCGCAGGTTGTATAAACGCCCTGCGAAACGTAGAATACTTTTTTATCGACCTTGCTGATATTTTCACCGTAGTAAAAACCGTCCTGTTCTTTGGTCTTGCCCTCGACGATACGTCCGCGCTGGGTTTTCAGATTGTAGACCATACTTTCTCCGGCAAACGGTTCGCGTCCTTTTTGATTTAAGGTCGGGAAATCGCTACCGCTGGAATCGTATGGCGGCGGATTCAGCGGATTGGCATAAAGCAGGTTTTCGTCCCAGCGCACGTTGATTTTTCCAGCGGTCAGTTCCATATCGCCGGATTGGATTGCGGCATTCCGGTAAAGATCGGTGACTTTACGGTCGACGAAGTAATTGATGCGCTCGGCAGAATAGACGACGGTCGTATCGGTATTAGTGTTAGTCTTGTTTGGCACGTAGCGTCCTTGGGTTCCGCCAATGACGATGATCGTCGAAATTTTCTTATCGGCGAACTTCATTTGAATCGTATCGCCACTGACTTCGTTGACGCCTTGAATGATACTGTCTTCCGAGACATTGTAAAGACTGGTTGCCATGCCGGAGACTAAGATCGAATCGGCCTGACCGTCCCGGAAATATATTTCCATGAACTTGCCGGTGATTTCGTCGTAGGTCGGAATTGAATCGCCGCGTGTTTTACCGGTCGAATCGGCCGGCAAATAGGCTTTGCCGGTGGCGTTGGCGCGGGCGTTTTCATCAATGAACAGCGCAGATATTTTCTCGTCCTGAAAGCGCAGACGCATGAGTTTGCCGGTCAATTCCTGGCCGTCGCTCAGAACCCGCGGATGGTCCGTCAGGGTGGCGATCTCCATAGAATCGACATAATTCAGGGTTTTCGAGTAGGCCGTAAAATCCGTGCGCCAGACCTGGACATTGCCATCGGCTAAGAAATTGCCCTCCTTTTCGGCGAGGCGGATCGTGTCGCCGCGGATGCGGAAAGATTCGGCGCCGGTCGAATCGAAACGGGTCAGAACCGGCCTGATCAACGCCTCGATATTGCCAGACGAGTTGAAATATAACAGGCTGTCGGCGGCCAGTGAAGTGCGCTTTTCGGTGTCGTGCAGAATGGCCTGGCCGAGCGCGACCGATTTTTTTTCCTGGGAATAATAATGAAGCAGGTTAGCCTGCACGGTGCGATTGCTGTCTTCCAGAAAAACCTTGCCCTGGGCATGAGCGATCTCATCCTCGACCAGATATGTCAAAACGCGGGCTTTGATCGATATGCTACTGTCTCTCAGAACCGGTTTACCGCGCGCGACAATCGAATCCGGTTCGTTGAAGTAGATCAGCGAATCGGCGGTCAGGATCTTACTACCTTTGGACGCCACGACATGGCGAAAAAAATCTGCCCGCTGGTCTTTCTCATACCAGAAGGCCAGATCGCAGGCCAACTGCAGTTCGCCTTTCTGAAAGAGAACATTGCCGGTCAGCTTCTTGACCGGTACGTCGGCGCGATAAAATTGTTCGAGTTTGTCGGCGCGAATCAGGCGCAGCGGCTCTTTCTTCTCAGCGGCGGAAGATATTGACAACGCCAGGCTGAGCAGAATAAATAGCGTGATAGTCGCCGGAATTGGATGAATATTTACCATGAGCGGCCGGACAGAATTAATCCGTATAATGCCTATCTGTTTATCCTGATCCTGAATCTGCATCGGTGTTAAATATAAAAATTCTTTTGTTTTGTTCTTAGAAATCATTTGATAGACTGTCCTTATACTCTCTCAGTTGATAAAATGTTTGACAAGGAAATAGTTTTTGATTATATTGCGGCTAACTTGTTATCAGTTCAAGAGAAATAACAGATTTACGAAAACGGGAAGAAGTTCGTTTTATGAATCAAGGGAGGTTGAAATGAAAAAGTTTGTTGCTGTATTTGGATTAATGCTGATCGCAGCCATCGGTTATGCTCAGAACTATCACATCACGGACTTTCTGCCGGACTCGCTGAAAACCTGGCAGGTTTACGGAACGGTTAGTTCTTCATTATCCGGTACTGACAGAGACGAGGAAACAAAAGATACCGGCGTCAACGAATCGAAGGAAAAGAATGAAGAATCCACTACCGGAATTACTCCGACGGTGTATTTCAAATATTGGCAGGTAACTCCCCGGCGTGAACTTAGTGTTTATTCCTACCTGAGAGGCAGTTACTCGAAAAGTACGGATGATGATGACGACGAAGATTATTTATCAGAAGCAGTCAAAGTGTCCGATGGAACAGGTAAAAACCTTGAAGGGCAGATTTATGGATTGGCGTCCTGCACGGAGTATTTGTTTTGCCAAAATCGGCTTGGTCTTTCACTCGAGGCTTATATCTCCCTGAATAAAGCCAGGCAAAATTTAATTACAACGTATAATGATCAGTACTCCAGCACCGATCGTATTAATAAAAGTGATAATGACTATCTTTCCTCATCAGAGAATTTTCGCCTGTCTCCCGGTGTGGTATTTGGCCGTACTTATAATGGCGACTACGCTGCCAAGGCCGCAGAAATAATGGATGAACTCCAAAAACAAAACCTGCTGACACGCGATCTAACCGCCACCGAATTCAAGGAGTTTTCCCGCCGCATTATGAACCGTGTTGCATCCTATCATTACGATTCGCGCATAAAAAATATTGAAGCCCTGCAGGACATCATCGGCTATCTCGAATCGATCGGAGTACTGAAAGAGCTCGACATTGCCAGTTTTGTGACTATCAACGACGTCTACCTGTTCAGTCCGGCGCGCAACATACGCAGCTTCGGCACGCAATTTTACATCCGGAACGATTTGAGTTATTCTCCTTCTACGGATAAAAATAATTATGAGTACTGGTATCGCAGATGGTATGTGAACAATGGAGTTTTTGAGCACGACAGCCTGACGTCCAATTATAAAAGGTTCACAAATGAAGAATACCGTAATCAATATCATTCATCCGGTTACGAGATCGGCTTTAACCGGTATATCGTAAAATCATGGCATTTGTGGTATAACTACGGGGCCTATTTCAGTCATTCATTTACCCCGAGAAGACATACGTATAAGAATAAGGTTGAATATGACGATATCTTATCGGATACATCCTATGTTCAGGACGAATCTTCCGTCCGCAGTTTTACCAAGAATCGCCGCGATGAGATTTCGGTATCTGCCACATTCAATTATCAATTCAACAGCCGGTCATACCTTAGCGTCCCGTTGAATATTTACTATACTGCCAGCCGCCAGCGGGTTGAGTCGGTCGATAATTACATCAGATATTACACAAGCGGTTCGATAAATGCAGAATTTACCTATTTTCTGACGCCTATATGGTCGCTGACATCCTCTGGCGGGATCGAGTATTACCGTTACCGGTATTCGTTAGACAAACGCACTTTGAAGAACACGGACGGTTCATTCAGTTTATCGATGACCTATTACTGGTAAGCCGGCCAGCCGGGCCAAAACCGCCATCTGGATTTTTACCTTGTTTTTATGCCCTGGCAATTTAAAATTAATGCCCAAATGGCGAGCAATTTAAGGAGAAATGAAATGAAGCGGCTCAATAGTGTTTGGATCTTGATTCCATTATTTATCATTGCGTTGGTTTTCTGTTTTTCATGTTCTCCGGAATCGCAGAGGCATTACGAATTAGGAAAATGGTATTACGAAAAAGGATTGATCAACGAAGCCATTCTGGAGTTCAAGGCCGCGACCCGGCAAAATCCTGACTCATATCAGGCGCATCATAGCCTGGCGATTGCTTACACCAAAAAAGGTTGGTATGATTACGCCCTGAAAGAGGCCGAGCTTTCCTTCGATTTGCATCCGTCCGATGATAATTACCGGCTGATCCAGCTTATCAAAAATAAGAATATCCTCGAGCCGTTTTTAGAGTCAGCACTGAGCGATACGCTCAAATAGGAACTCCGGATTCACCTAAGAATTTCCTGCGCACATGAAACACATTCTTTCTGTCAGCCGGCGGAGCGATATTCCGGCTTATTACGGAAACTGGTTCCAGCAAAATGTCGGCGAAGAAGCGGTGGCATTGCGCAGTCCGTTTTCTAATCAAATTCAGCAAATTTCCCTGCGCCCGGCCGATATCAGCGCGATCGTTTTCTGGTCGAAGGATTTTCGGCCTTTCCGCCCGGTGCTGACGCAGATTGCGCCGCTCTATCACGAACGCTTTTTATTCCATTATACAATTAACGGTTTTAGCGGTGCGGCCAAAAGTCTGCTGGAACCCGGCGCGCCGCTAACGAGCGAAGCCGTCGCGACCGCTAAAACCATGAGCCGGGAATACGGCGCTGAAAAAATCCTGTGGCGTTTCGATCCGATCATCTTTTCCGATCTGACTCCACCGGAGGAACGGTTAGCGGCTTTTCGGGAAATTGCCGGGCAACTGGCGGGTTCGGTACAGCGCTGTTATGTAAGTTTCGTCGATCTCTATGGGAAAGTCCGCCGCCGTTTCGAGAATCTGGAAGCGTCCGGTAAAATCCGGTTTTACAAACCCGACACCGCCCGGCAGATTGAATTCCTCGAACGAATCAAAGCCATTGCTCAGGCGGCCGACATCCAATTATTTACTTGTTGCGAGGATAATGTTGGTGCGGCGGCCGGTCTGCCGAAAGGCCATTGCATTGACGCCGAATTGCTGAGACGGCTTTTTCCGGATGAAGAATTTCCGGTCAAAATTAATCCCACCCGCCAGCAATGCGGCTGTTATGCCAGCCGCGACATCGGCGCTTATCGTACCTGCCGCCATGCCTGTGTCTATTGCTATGCTCAATAATCAACGGAACTAATGATTTTAATTACTATTTAATGATTAGATTTTGAAATAAATAAATATAGGTTAGTCTGCACATGAAGAAATTTTTACCAATAATTATGATCGCCACACTCGCGCTGAGCGGGTGCGTCACAACCGGCAAATACAATCTCAAAGTTGAAGAGGCTATGCGGTTTCAATCGGAAATCCTGACTTTGCGCAAGAATCTGTTCGAATGTGTCGAGACTCTCAAGCAAACTGCCGCCGAGCGGGACAGCCTCGCCTCCGTAAAAAACGAGATGGAAATTGCCCTGTACGGTCTGAAACAAAATATTAGTGATCTGGAGGCCAGTAGTACCGACCTGCGCAACACCTTATCATCCACCCAGAGTCAGAAGGATTCGCTGATCGCGTCCCTGTCCAACACCAGACAAAATCTCGAGTCTGACCTCGTCGATCTGAAACAGGAAGTCATGCGCCTTGAAAACCAGAGAGATCAACTGACCGCCCGGCTTCAGGACCTGGAAGCCCGGAACCAATCTATCCTGGATGAAAAGCAGGAATTGGAAACGAAACTTGCCGGACTTGAACCCCAGGTCGACAAACTCAACCAGGAAAATCAACTGCTGAAAGATCAACTCAATAAAATCTCGGCGGAAAAAGCAATAACCATCGAAAATCTGAAAAACGCCCAAAATGAACTGATAAACAGTCTGCAGAAAGAAATTCAGCAGGGACAGATCGAGATCACCCAATTGCAGGATAAACTCTCGGTCAATATTATCGATAAAATCATGTTTCAGTCCGGCCAAGCCGAAGTCAGCCCGGAAGGTGAAGCTGTGCTGGCGCGGGTCGGCCCGGTTTTGAAAAAACTCGGCAAACAGCAGATCCGCATTGAAGGCCACACCGATAATGTGCGCATCGGTCGTGACTTGCGCTCGACCTATTTCTCCAACTGGGAATTATCGACGGCCCGGGCTACGAATGTTGTGCATTATCTGATCGACAAGATGGATATCGACCCGGGTAAAATCTCGGCCACCGGTTATTCACAATTCCGGCCGCTGGTGTCCAACCGTACCAGTGACGAACGCGCCAAGAACCGGCGGATTGAGATCGTCGTCGTGCCGGTGGATGTTGACCGGGTCATTGCCCGGGAAACAAATGAGTAGTATTTTGAAATCCCGGAACGTTATAAAATCGATAAATATTTTTCCGGCCGGGCGCGGAATGTAATTCTGCGGTTGACAAAGAACAAAAATAACCTTATCTTCAATTTGATAGAAATGCCGGGAAAATAGAAAATAAAATAGATCAATGAGCAAAGAAATTAAAACAACCAACCGCGATTCCAGCCGATCTCTGAGTCGGTATCTGGAAGAAATCAGTCATTTTTCGCCGTTATCGCCCGATAAGGAAGTCGAGCTGGCGCGCCGCATTCGGAATGGCGACAAACTGGCGGTCAGAGACCTGACGCAAGCCAATTTGCGGTTCGTTGTCAGCGTCGCCAAAGATTATCAGGGACAGGGATTACCGTTGATGGACCTGATCAACGAAGGTAATCTCGGGCTGATTAAAGCCGTCGAACGCTTCGATGAAACCCGCGGATTCAAATTCATCTCTTATGCGGTCTGGTGGATTCGCCAGTCAATTCTGCAGGCGCTATCCGAACAATCCCGCCTGGTACGTTTACCGATGAATCGCGTCGGAACTCTGACGAAAATTGCCCGGGAAGCAGAGACGCTCGAAAAACAGCACGAACGCTCGCCGCGCCACGATGAAATTGCCGCCGGCCTGGATGTCGATCGTGATGTCGTTACGGCAACTTTACGGATTGCCCGCCGTCACCGCTCGCTGGACGAGCCAATGGCGGACGCCGACAGTAACAGCCTGATGGACGTTTTGACTGACGAGCAGGCTACCAATCCGGATCAGCAGTTGATGATCGAGTCTCTCAGTCTGGATATTAGTAGTTCACTGGGAGCCTTGAAAGAGCGCGAACGCGAAGTGCTGAAAATGTATTTCGGGATTGGCAGTGAATATGCTTTGACCTTGAATGAGATCGGTGAACATTTCAGCCTGACGCGCGAACGGGTACGCCAGATCAAAGAACGTGCGATTCGGCGTCTCCGTCATAAATCGCACAGTACATTATTAAAAACTCACCTGGGTTAAAATTTATCGCAGTTTATATTTGGTAATGGTAATTTCCCACGTGCCAGAACCGTTTCAAAATATTGTTCGGGCCAGTCGTATTATGAAGTGTATAATCCCGGACAACTCGGGAAATAGTCAGAAACATTTTTACAAATACGGACCTTATTATGCTGATTGAAAGTCTGTCAGGCGTACGTGGCTACGATACGGCCTTAACCGGGGAACTGATTCAGTCGTATGCCTGCGCATTGAAGGATTTGCTGGCCTGCCGGAAAGTCGTGATCGGGCGCGATTCACGTGCCAGCGGCATCCGGATTCAGGAACAATTGACTGTGGCATTGCGGCATTGCGGAATAGCGGTGATCGATCTCGGCGTTTGTCCGACTCCGACCGTCGAAATGGCCGTCGTCCGGCACAGAGTTAACGCCGGTATCGTGATCACCGCGAGTCATAATCCGTTGCCCTGGAACGGGCTGAAATTCATCGGCGCCGACGGGCTTTTTCTCAGTCCGGACCAAATGGCGCAGATCAGGGACACCCGGCAAAACCTGTTCGCCAAATACACAGACTTTAAAACCAGCATTGGTGATTTCGAGCAGTACGATCAGGCCAACCACGATCACATTGCGGCAATTCTGGATCTGCCTTATTTAGACATTGCGGCCATTCGTCAGCGCCATTTCAAAGTGGCGGTCGATGCCGTCAACGGCGCGGCCTCGCTAATAATCCCGGATTTGCTTCGCGAACTCGGTTGTGAAGTAATCACGGTTAACTGCGACCCGCATTTGCAGTTTCCGCACCCGCCCGAGCCATTGCCGGAAAACCTGACCGATCTGATGCAAACCGTCCGGGACAGTTCTGCCGATCTGGGGCTGGCAATCGATCCCGACGGCGACCGCCTGGCAATCGTCTCGGATAAAGGCCTGCCGATTTCAGAAGAGTATACGCTGGTGCTGGCGACCAAATTGGTTTTATCTGAAACAAAGGCAAAATCGCGGCTGGTCGTCGCCAATCTTTCCACGACCCGTGCGCTCGAGGATTTAGCCCGGCAATATGCGGCGGAAGTAATCCGGACACCGATTGGTGAAATCAACGTCGCCCGTAAGATGCAAACAATCGGCGCGTTAATCGGCGGGGAAGGCAATGGCGGTGTCATATTGCCCGAGGCGCATCTGGGACGGGATTCGCTGGTCGGGACCGCCCTGGTTCTGCAATTACTGACCACAGAAAATCGCCGGCTCTCGGAGGTGATGCAAAGCCTTCCGCAATATTTTATGTCAAAGCGCAAAGCGCCGCGCGGCCAGGCCGATTTTAACGAAATCTGTAAACGCTTGCGCCAATTGGTAACCTCCGCCGAGGTTAATACCGAAGACGGTTTGAAATTCAGCTGGTCGGACCGCTGGGTGCATATCCGCACTTCCAATACCGAACCGATCGTCCGGATTTATGCCGAGGCGCCGACCCGGCCGGAGGCTGATCAATTAGCCGAACATTTAGTCAGGATCTTGCAAACTTTAAACTGATCTTTTAACCGATTGATAAGGAAAAATCATGACATACGCATCGATTATTAATCCCGGGGAAGCGCGTCTCAACATTGCCCGCCTGATAGATCACACATTGCTGAAACCGGAAGCCATGCCGGCTGACGTCATCCGCCTGTGCGAGGAAGCCGTCGAAAATGAGTTTGCGGCGGTCTGTATCAATCCGGATTATGTCGAACTGGCGGCCAATTGTCTCTATAACTCCAAAGTGTCATTGGCGACCGTGATCGGTTTTCCGCTCGGGGCGAATACCATGGAGATCAAGGCCGCCGAAGTCGCTCATGCAATCGACCAGGGCGCAACCGAACTGGATATGGTCATTAATATCGGCCACCTGAAGGCCAACGATCTGGAATATGTCGGGGATGACATTCATGCCGTCGTAGATGCCGCCAACGGTAATTTAGTCAAAGTCATAATCGAGACCGCGCTTCTTTCCGACGAAGAAAAACGAACCGCCTGTCAATTGGCTTTGAAAGCCGGCGCGCATTTCGTGAAGACTTCGACCGGCTTCAGTAAATCCGGGGCGACTGCCGAAGATGTGCGCCTGATGCGGATTGAGGTCGGCGACCGGATGGGTGTCAAAGCCTCCGGCGGAATTCGCACCTTCGCCGATGCGATGAAAATGATTACGGCCGGTGCCAATCGTCTGGGAACCAGCGCCGGCGTCCAGATCGTGCGCGAAAGTAAAATTAGTTAACTTTTGTCCCGATATTCCAAATATCGAATGCTTCTAACCTCGTCTCGACGCTCCCGCGTCGAGACGAAACAAACCATAAAATCCACTTTACACATTTGGAACATTATTGGTTTTCTGTTTCTCTGTTCGTTGACTTTATTTGCGCAACAATTAGAGATACACCATATCGATGTCGGCCAGGCCGATGCCACATTAATCATCTCACCAACCGGAAAGACGATGCTCATAGATGCCGGAAATGCGGGTAATGGAACGAATATCATCTGTCCGTATCTGACCTCGCTTGGCATAACGAAATTTAATTATGTCGCCTGCTCTCATTATCATGCCGATCATCTTGGCGGACTCGATGAAGTCATCTACGGTCTCGGGGTGTCTAACATCGATACTGTCTATGACAGGGGAAGTGACGAACCGCTTCCAACCACGCAGGGATTCGATCAATACGTAACCGCGGCGGATTCAACCGGCCGGCGTTATACGATTACTCTCGGTCAGGTATTGGATCTTGGGGGTGGAGTTACAATGAAGTGTGTCGCTACTGACGGAGAAGTCATTAACTATGGGGTTGTTGCCGGAGCGACATCAAGTGAAAATGACCTTAGCATCGGTTGGCTGCTGAACTATAACTCATTCCAGTATTTCACCGGCGGCGACCTCGGAGGAGAATCGTCGTCATATGCGGATAGCGAGACCCCGCTGGCGTCTCAGGTCGGCGATGTGGATGCCATGAAAGTTAATCATCACGGCAGTCAGTATAGTACCAATCAAACATTCGTGGATTCTCTGAGGCCCGAAGTTGCCATTATTGAGGTTGGTAATGGCAACAGTTACAAGCATCCGACCCAGGGAGTGCTGGATCGCCTGGCCACTGCCAATTGCTATATCTACCAGACCGAATTAGGAACGGGCGGGACCATTCCATCCGGTAAAGGAGTCGTCGCAAACGGGAATGTTATTATCAAGACCTCCGGTACGAGTTATACAGTTACTTATGGCCATACCACGACGACTTATCCCGGAGACGGCCCTGTGTCAATTAAAACCGAAGACGGCTTTGTCCCCGGAATATTTTCACTTTACCAGAATTACCCCAATCCGTTTAATCCGACGACAACCATATCGTATCGGCTGCCTAAATCGGCATTCGTTAAACTTGCGATTTATGACATCGGCGGAAGATTGATTGAAACCCTGGTGAGTGAACCTGAAAATGCCGGCTATCATTCGGTTATCTGGAATGGATCTGCTGTTCCTTCAGGCATATATTTCTATCGGATCGATGCGGATGAATACAGCAGTACGAAGAAATGTCTGTTGATTAAATAACACTCCGGCATCGCGTCAATACGGGATCGTCGACACGAGAATGAGAAGGCCGCCTTTTTATGGAAATTCTGATACCAATTAACACTGAATAAACATGATAATTTACAATGTCAGTAGCCCATGGATTTATCCATGGGATAGAAGAATCCCCCCGACCATTTATCTTTATCGTCTCAGCGCGGAGCACTGAGACGAGATAAGGTTGGGCAGAGCGTCCCCGAGGTCGGACAAAGCGTACCCGAGATTGGGCAGAGCGTCCCCGAGGTTGGGCAAAGCATCCCCGAGGTTGGGCAGAGCGTCCCTGAAGTCGGGCAGAGCGTCCCCGAGGTTGGGCAAAGCATCCCCGAGATTGGGCAGAGCGTCCCCGAAGTTGGGCAGAGCATCCCCGAAGTAAGAGAATGAATCCCTAAGACTCAGGAAGTCATCATTCAAATCGGAGAGCATAATTTTACGTGTTCCGTTAGGTCATCAGACATGATAGAGAGATTCGGTGTCAGATATGAGCATCTGACGCAACCGCCGCTTGACAAATGGTCAGGAAATGATTAAAATGAAGCGGTTTTTTAAATGAGAGAATGAGGGATTCGATGAAATGGGAGGGTAAAAATTTCGCACTGCCACAAAATTACAGAATAGTTTTTATGTGTAGAAACCGAGTAGGATGCCAAAGATGCAGGGTAGATATTTGATAGGGAAGTATTAACATGACACTAGATACAATCTTTAGTGTATTGGGTATTCTATTGGCTGCAATAGCTCTCATGCCATCGATCAAAAGACAAGAGATGTCGCTTAAAATACGAATGCTTGATTGGTTGATTATTTTATCCGCAGTGCTTTTAATTCATTACCTGACTTTTTTTAGTTTTTTTCGTTTTTGGGGAATTAGCCCGGGTCTAGGTCTCCATAAATATGGATTATCACCCTCAATATTATCGTACCTCATTTTATATTGCTCCGCAATTTTCATCATATTACGAGTTAGATACTATAGGCTACAATCTTCAGAGATACACAAATTTAAGTCCTTCATAGATCAGTTGATATCAAGAAGGATGTATTCGGAATTATCAACAATATTTGAAAAGAATATTGAGAGACTGATTCAATTAGCAAATAATAAATATTCCATG
>Ga0074199_1000847_pt1 | contig 36880 bp, 33 predicted proteins | sample EPASupsiteSAE347_FD_64528 | JGI IMG/M metagenome (GOLD analysis project Ga0074199, IMG submission 64528) | Bioremediated contaminated groundwater from EPA Superfund site, New Mexico - Sample SAE3-47 | ecosystem: Environmental > Aquatic > Deep subsurface > Groundwater > Contaminated ... | reverse complement strand
GTCCTTGTCGCATTCGCAACCGGCCTTGTCCTTGGCGGCAGCAGCCGGGGTCCAGTAGCCATCACGCCAGCACAGGCCGAAACCGCTCTTGACGACGGTGTCGCGTTGGTCGATGGCGTAAACGCGTTCCTGGGCAACAGCGGAGAAGCCGATACCGGCCAGCAGTGCGACAACCAGTGATTTCTTGGCGATGTTCTTGATCATTGTTTTCCCTCGTTGAAGAAAATTTGAAAATCTCTTTGACCCGCGAATTGACCTGAAAACAGGACGCCTAGCGGACTTCCAACCTATTTTGCCATAGGGCAATCGCTGATTCCAAGTCATTTTGGCCGTTGGAGAGTAAAGTTTTGTGCTCTACGCAACACTTTCCGGCCACCCAGACGTGAGTAACGCATTCTCGTCCTGCAACATGTACGAGATGTGACACCGGGTCGAAACAGGGTTGGGTTTCCAGGGCGCCAAGGCTGACTGCGCAAAGATCGGCGGCCTTGCCTGGGGTGATGGAGCCGATTTCATGGCCGAGTCCCAGAGCGATGGCGCCGTTCAGGGTGGCCATGCGCAGCGCGGCATGGGCGGGCAGGGCGCTGGCGTCGCCGGTGCTGCCCTTGGCGAGCAGGGCGGCGAGGCGCATTTCACCGAACAGGTCGAGGCGGTTGTTGCTGGCTGCACCGTCGGTGCCGAGGCCAATGTTGATGTCCAGTTGTCTCATTCTTGCCACAGGGGCAATGCCGCTTGCCAGTTTCAGGTTGGAAGTCGGGCAGTGCGCGATGCTGCAGCCGGTCTTGGCGAGCAGTTGCAGTTCGTCTTCCGTGAGGTGCACGGCGTGTACGCCAATGAAGCCCGGGCCGAGCAGGCCGAGTTTGTGCAGGCGGGCGAGTGGGCCTTGTTGGTGCTGTTGTTGGCTTTCCTCGATTTCATGGCGGGTTTCGTGAATATGGCAGTGGATGGGCAGGTTCATTTGCGCCGAGAGCGTCAGGATGCGTTCGAAGGTCGCGTCTGACACCGTGTACGGCGCATGTGGCGCCAGGCAGAAGCTGATCAGCGGGTTGTCCAGCCATTTTTCGCGGACTGCCAGTCCCTTGTTGATGTAATCGTCGGCGTCGCTGGCATAAGGAGTCGGGAATTCGAGTGCCGTGATGCCAAGTGCGGCGCGCATGCCGAATTCGGCAGCGGCGGTGGCGGCGGCATCCGGGAAGAAATACATGTCGTTGAAGCAGGTGATGCCGCCCTTGAGCATTTCGGCGCAGGCGAGGCGCGTGCCATCGAGCACGAACTGCGGCGACATGTGGGCGGCTTCGGTTGGCCAGATGTGCTTTTGCAGCCAGTCCAGCAGCGGCAGGTCGTCGGCGATGCCGCGCATCAGCGACATTGCGGCGTGGGTGTGCAGGTTGATCAGGCCGGGAATCAGGATGTGGTCATCGAGCTGGACGCGTTGTTCGGCTCGATAGCGCAAGCGAGCTTCACCGCTGGGTAGCACGGCCAGGATGCGGCCGTTATGCACGGCGACGGCATGGTTTTTGAGCACAACATCGGGGTCGACCGCTGCGACCCAGCGGGATTCGATCAGGAGGTCGATGGATTCAGGTGTTGTTGTCATGGAAAACGGCGTCTGCTCATTGGTTGGGGCGTGGTAAAATAGCAAATTACGCTCAATTCAACCAATAAGGCATCGCGCAAGCGGTGCGATTGTGAGACATGGACCAATTCGCCAAAGAAACTCTGCCGATCAGCCTCGAAGACGAGATGCGGCGTTCCTATCTCGATTACGCGATGAGCGTGATCGTCGGCCGGGCGCTGCCAGATGCGCGCGACGGCCTGAAACCGGTGCATCGGCGCGTGCTGTTCGCGATGCACGAGCTGAACAACGACTGGAACAAGGCCTACAAGAAGTCGGCGCGTATCGTCGGCGACGTGATCGGTAAGTACCACCCGCACGGCGACTCCGCAGTCTATGAAACCATTGTTCGCATGGCGCAGGATTTTTCGTTGCGCTACATGCTGGTCGATGGTCAGGGTAACTTCGGTTCGGTCGACGGTGACAGCGCGGCGGCAATGCGTTACACCGAAGTGCGCATGGCCAAGATCGGGCATCAGTTGCTGGAAGACCTCGACAAGGAAACCGTCGATTTCGGACCGAACTACGACGGTTCGGAAAACGAGCCGCTGGTCATGCCGGCGCGTATCCCCAACCTGCTGATCAACGGCTCGTCCGGGATTGCCGTGGGTATGGCGACCAACATCCCGCCGCACAATCTCAATGAAGTGATTGCCGGTTGCCTCGCGCTGCTTGAGAACCCGGCGATTTCGATCGACGAGTTGATCGAGCACATCCCGGCGCCGGACTTCCCGACTGCTGCGCTGATCTACGGCGTGATGGGCGTGCGCGAAGGCTACAAGACCGGCCGTGGTCGCGTCATCATGCGTGCCCGCACCCACTTCGAAGACATGGACAAGGGCAATGGTCGGCAGGCGCTGATCGTCGATGAAATTCCCTATCAGGTTAACAAGAAGTCGCTGATCGAGAAGATCGCCGAACTGGTCAACGAAAAGAAGATCGAAGGCATCTCGGATATTCGCGACGAGTCGGACAAGTCCGGCATGCGCGTCGTCATTGAGCTGAAGCGCGGCGAAGTCGGCGAGGTCATCCTCAACAACCTGTACAAGCAGACGCAGTTGCAGGACACCTTCGGCATGAACATGGTGGCGCTGGTCGATGGCCAGCCGCGCCTGCTCAATCTCAAGCAGCTGCTTGAATGCTTCCTGTCGCATCGCCGCGAAGTCGTGACCCGGCGTACCGTGTTCGAGCTGCGCAAGGCGCGCGAACGCGGCCACATCCTCGAAGGTCTGGCTGTCGCGCTGTCCAACGTCGATGAAATCATCGCCCTGATCAAGGCGGCACCGACGCCGCCGGACGCCAAGCGCGGCCTGATGGAGCGCCAGTGGCGCAGCCCGGTGGTCGAGGAAATGCTGGTGCGGGCTTCGTCGGATGCCTCGCGCCCGGACGGTCTGGCGCCCGAGTTCGGTCTGTCGGAGCAGGGCTATCGCCTGTCCGATGCCCAGGCCCAGGCCATTCTCGAACTGCGTCTGCAACGCCTGACCGGTCTTGAGCAGGACAAGATCGTCAGCGAGTACAAGGACGTCATGGCCAAGATCCTCGATCTGCTCGACATCCTGGCCAAGCCGCAGCGCATCACCGAGATCATCGTTACCGAACTGACCGCGATCCGCGAGCAGTTCGGCGACGAGCGTCGCTCCGAAATCGTGCTGCACACGCAGGAACTCGGTATCGAAGACTTCATCACGCCGATGGACATGGTGGTTACCCTGTCGCACGGTGGTTACATCAAGGCCCAGCCGCTTGCCGATTACCGCGCCCAGAAGCGCGGCGGGCGCGGCAAGCAGGCGGCAGCGATCAAGGACGAGGATTTTGTCGATCACCTGTTCGTTGCCAATACGCACGATTACATCCTGTGCTTCTCGAACCGCGGCCGCTGCTACTGGCTCAAGGTCTACGAAGCGCCGCAGGGCAGCCGGACCAGTCGCGGCAAGCCGATCGTCAATCTCTTCCCGCTCGAGGAAGGCGAACGCATCAATGCCGTGTTGCCGGTCAAGGAATTCTCCGACGACCAGTACATCTTCATGGCGACCGTGATGGGTACGGTCAAGAAGACGCCGCTGTCCGACTTCTCCAACCCGCGCAAGGCCGGCATCATCGCCGTCGCGCTGGACGAAGGTGACATCCTGGTCGGCGTTGAACTGACCACCGGCCAGAGCGACATCGTGCTGGTGTCGGATGCCGGCAAGGCTGTCTGGTTCGACGAAGAAGACGTCCGTCCGATGGGCCGTGGTGCCCGTGGCGTGCGCGGCATGAAGCTGCAGGAAGGCCAGGCTGTCATCTCGCTGCTGGTTGCCGAGAGCGATCAGGCGACGGTGCTGGTGGCGACCGAGAATGGCTACGGTAAACGTACCGTTTTGGCCGATTTCCGTCATTCCGGCCGCGGTACCCAGGGCGTGCGCGCCATTGCCGACAGCGAGCGCAACGGCAACGTGGTTGGCGCCAAGCTGGTGGGTGATGACGACGAAATCATGCTGATCACCACCGGCGGCGTGCTGATTCGTACCCGCGTCGCGGAAATCCGCGGCATGGGCCGGGCCACGCAGGGCGTGACGCTGATCTCGCTCGATGAAGGCGAAAAGCTGGCCGGCCTCGAAAAGGTTGCCGAATCGGTTGCCGAGGTTGATGCCGAAGCCGAAGGTGAAGTTGTTGCCGAGGCAGCTGCTGAAACGCCGGCCCCGGCTGGCGATGAAGCGGCAGCAAGCGAAGGTGAGAGCAACGAAGGTGGAGAGGTCTGATGACTCGAATCTGGAATTTCAGCGCCGGTCCGGCTGCGCTTCCTGAAGAAGTTCTCAAGCAGGCGCAGGAAGAGCTGCTCGACTGGCATGGCGCCGGTTGCAGCGTCATGGAAATGAGCCATCGCGGCAAGGAATTCACGTCCATCATCGAGCAGGCCGAAGCCGATCTGCGCGAGTTGATGGGGATTCCTGCCGGCTACAAGGTACTGTTCCTGCAGGGCGGCGCGACGCAGCAGTTCGCGCAGATTCCGATGAACCTGCTGGCCGGACGTTCGGCCGATTACATCGTGACCGGCTCGTGGTCGAAGAAGGCCTACAAGGAAGCGCAGCGCATCGGTACGGTACGTTGTGCCGCGACCACCGAAGAGAGCGGTTTCACCCGTCTGCCGACGGCCGAGGAAATCAAGCTCGATCCGTTTGCCGCCTACCTGCACGTCTGTACCAACGAGACCATCCACGGTGTCGAGATTCCCGCGCAGCGCATCGCCGATACCGGTGTGCCGCTGGTGGTCGACATGTCGTCGCATATCCTGTCGCGGCCGGTCAATGTCGAGAAATTCGGCCTGATCTATGCCGGCGCGCAGAAAAACATTGGCCCGTCCGGCCTGACTTTGGTGATCATTCGCGAAGACCTGCTCGGCATGGCGCCGCTGAATATTCCGACGGTCATGGACTATGCGGTGATGGCCGAGAACGGCTCGATGCTGAACACGCCGCCGACCTACGGCATCTACATTGCCGGTCTGGTTTTCCAGTGGCTGAAGAAGCAGGGCGGTCTGGCTGGCATTGATGCGGTCAACGCCGAAAAAGCACGCATTTTGTACGACGCCATCGATCAGTCGGGCGGCTTCTACCGCAATCCGGTCGATCCTGACTGCCGTTCGCGCATGAATGTGCCTTTCGTGCTCGCCAATCCCGAACTCGATGCTGCCTTCCTGGCCGAGTCGAAAGCGGCTGGCCTGGCCTCGCTGAAGGGCCACAAGTCGGTTGGCGGCATGCGCGCCTCGATCTACAACGCCGTGTCGCTGGAGGCCGTGCAGGCGCTGGTGGCCTTCATGAACGATTTCGCCCAACGCAAGGCTTGACCCCGCATGAGTGACGCTCTTACCCAGGCCCTGGCCGGCGTCCGCGCCGAAATCGACGGCATCGATGCCGAGTTGCTGCGCCTCTTGAATGCCCGCGCCCGCTGCGCCCAGAAGGTCGGCGAAATCAAGGCCGAACATGGTGCAGCCGGCCATATCTACCGTCCCGAGCGCGAAGCGCAGGTGCTGCGTCGTTTGCAGGAGGCCAATCCCGGCCCGCTGCCGGGCGAGAACATCACCTTCTTCTTCCGCGAAGTGATGTCAGCCTGCCTGTCGCTCGAAGAGCCGCTCGGCATCTCCTTCCTCGGGCCGCTCGGTTCCTTTACCGGCAGTGCCGCGACCAAGCATTTCGGACACGCCGCCTGCCTGCTGCCGCAGGCCTCGATCGACGACGTCTTCCGCGAAGTCGAATCCGGGCATGCGCATTACGCCGTGGTGCCGGTCGAGAACTCGACCGAAGGTGCGGTCGGTCGCACCATGGATCTGCTGCTCGGCACGCAACTGAAGATCTGCGGCGAAGTGGTGCTGCGTATCCACCAGAACCTGCTCTCGAACGAGACGGATCTCGGCAAAATCACCAGGATTTATTCGCACGCCCAGTCGCTGGCGCAGTGTCACGAATGGCTGAATCACCATCTGCCGGGTGTGCCGCGCATTTCGGTGGCGAGCAATTCGCTGGCGGCGCAGATGGCGGCTGAAGAGTCCGGTGTCGCGGCAATTGCCGGCGAGGCCGCGGCCGAGCGCTTCAAACTACCCAAACTGGTCGAGAACATCGAGGACGAGCCCAACAATACGACGCGCTTCCTGGTGCTCGGCAAGCACGATGCCGGCCCGTCCGGGCGCGACAAGACCTCGCTGATCATGTCGGCGCCGAATCGCACCGGCTCCCTGCATGAACTGCTGCTGCCCTTCTCGCAGAGCGGCGTTTCGATGTCGCGCCTTGAGTCGCGGCCGGCGCGCAATGCCTTGTGGGAATACGTTTTCTACGTCGATGTTGAAGGGCATCGCGACGAGCCGGCCGTCAAGGCGGCGCTCGACGGGCTGGCCAAGAACGCCGCCTATCTGAAAATTCTCGGGTCCTACCCGCTCGCCGTTTACTGAGGAATACCGCATGAGTCTTGTCGAACAAGCGCTGCCCTACGTGCGCGCCATTTCCGCCTACCAGCCGGGCAAGCCGATCACCGAACTGGCCCGCGAAATGGGCATTCCGGTTGAAAGCATCGTCAAGCTGGCTTCCAACGAGAATCCGCTCGGCATGAGCCCGAAGGCCAAGCTGGCCGTTCAGGCGGCGATTGATGGTATCGAGCGCTATCCCGACCAGTTCGACCTGATCAAGGCGGTAGCGACCCGGGCTGGCGTGGCGCAAAGCCAGGTGGTGCTCGGCAATGGTTCGAATGATGTGCTCGACCTGATCGCCCGCGTCTTCCTGGCGCCCGGCCGTTCGGCGATCTTTGCCCAGCATGCCTTCGCGGTTTATCCCCTGGCGACGCTGTCGACCGGTGCGGAACTGATTGCTGTGCCGGCCAGGGATTACGGTCACGACCTCGCCGCGATGCGTGCCGCGATCCGCCCCGATACGCGCCTGATCTGGATTGCCAATCCGAACAACCCGACCGGCAACTTCCTGCCTTATCCGGAAGTGCGTGCCTTCCTCGAAAGTGTGCCCAGAGATGTCGTCGTCGTGCTCGACGAGGCCTACAACGACTACCTGCCGCCGGCCGACCGCGTCGATGTTGCCGGCTGGATCAAGGATTTCCCCAATCTCGTGGTCTGCCGCACGCTGTCCAAGATCTACGGCCTGGCCGGCCTGCGCGTTGGTTACGGGCTGGCTTCGGTGGAAGTGGCTGACCTGATGAATCGCATCCGTCAGCCGTTCAACGTCAATAATCTGGCGCTGGCCGGAGCGATTGCGGCGCTTGATGATGACGAATTCCTGCAGGCGAGCTACGAGCTGAACCGCAGCGGCATGGCGCAGATCGTTGCCGGTCTGGAGAAGCTCGGTCTCGAATACATCAAGCCGCACGGCAATTTCGTCACCTTCAAGGCGGGCGACGCTGCTGCGGTGAACCAGAAGCTGCTGCAGCAAGGCGTCATCGTCCGGCCGATTGCCGGCTACGGCCTGCCCGAGTGGCTGCGCGTCACGATCGGTACGGCGGCCGAGAACTCCAGGTTCCTGGAGGCCCTGGAAAAGGCCCTTTGAATGGCGGCCGGCATGCCCGAGTTCGGCAAGGTCATCATCTTCGGCACCGGCCTGATCGGCGGTTCCTTTGCGCTGGCCTTGAAGGAGGCCGGGGCGGTCGAGGAAGTTGTCGGTTTCGGCCGCACGCCGGCCACCTTGCGGGCGGCACAGCAGCTGGGCGTGATCGATCGTGCCGGGATCAACCCGACACATGAAATCGAGGAAGCCGACATCGTGCTGCTTGCGACGCCGGTCGCCCAGATGCCGGAAATTTTCGAAAAAATCGCGCCGTATCTCGGCCCGAACACCATCGTCACCGATGGCGGTTCGACCAAGGGCGACGTCGTCGCCGCGGCGCGGGCCGGGCTCGGCGACAAGATCAGCCAGTTCGTGCCGGCGCACCCGATTGCCGGTGCCGAGAACAGCGGCCCGGCGGCGGCGCGCTGGGATCTCTATCAGGGCAGGAAGGTCGTTGTCACGCCCCTGCCGGAAAACAGCGACGACACGCTCGATCGCATCAAGCGCGCCTGGTCGCTGTGCGGCGCCGACATCTATGAACTGACGCCGGAAGCGCACGACCGCGTCTTTGCCGCAGTCAGCCACCTGCCGCACCTGCTTTCCTTCGCGCTGGTGCATGATCTCGCCGTGCGCGAGGATGCCGACATCTTCTTCACCTTCGCCGCTTCGGGCTTCCGCGATTTCACGCGCATTGCCGCGAGCCATCCGGAAATGTGGCGCGACATCTGTCTCGCCAATCGTGCGGCATTGCTCGGCGAACTCGATTCCTACCGCGCGCAGCTCGACGAATTGCGCACGGCCCTGGCGCGCAACGACGGGGCGCGTCTTGAAGAAATCTTCGGCATCGCCCGCCAGGCGCGCCGCGACTGGGCCGGCGAGGACTGATGCGACGCCTGCTGAGCGCCTTGCTGCTCGGCGTGACGCTGCTGCTGCCGGCGTTCGCGGCAGGCGAGGTGCCAGTCATTTTGCTTGCCGAAATCTATCGCGGTCAGGTCGATGTTTCCCGCTATCTGGTCAGCGAAAAACTCGATGGCGTGCGGGCGATCTGGGATGGTGAAGTCCTGCGGTTTCGCAGCGGCAATGTGGTGCCGGCACCGGCCTGGTTTCTGGCCGGTTTGCCGAAAACGCCGCTGGACGGCGAGTTGTGGCTGGGGCGCGGCCAGTTCGATCGCCTGTCCGGCATTGTCCGGCGCGAGCAGCCCGATGACGCCGAATGGCGGGCGGTGCGCTACATGATCTTCGAACTGCCCGGCGCGCCCGGCAGTTTCAGCGAACGCGCCGTGGCAATCCGGCAACTGGTGGCGCAGGCCGATGTGCCCTGGCTGGCTGAAATCGGGCAATTTCCGGTGGTCGACCGGTCGGAACTCGAAAAACGCTTCAAGACCGTCGTTGCGGCCGGCGGCGAAGGCCTGATGCTGCATCTGGCGGACGCACCCTATGTCGGCGGGCGCAGTGACGTGCTGCTCAAGATGAAGCCCTGGGCCGATGCCGAGGCCGTGGTCATTGCGCATCTGCCGGGCAAGGGCAAGTATCTCGGCCAGCTCGGCGCCCTGCGCGTGCGCACGCCGGACGGACGCGAGTTTGCGCTGGGCAGCGGCTTGAGCGATGCACAACGGCGCAACCCGCCGCCGCTGGGGGCGACCGTGACTTATCGCTACCGTGATCTGACGGCCAGGGGGCTGCCGCGTTTTGCCAGCTTCCTGCGGATACGTCAGGAATGAGGGCGGGGCGCGTTAAAATTCGGGATTACTTCAGGGTGGACTGTTTCTCATGATCCTCGTGACTGGCGGTGCCGGCTTCATCGGCAGCAATTTCGTCCTCGACTGGCTGGCCGGCAGTTCAGAGCCGGTCGTCAATCTCGATGCGCTGACCTATGCCGGCAATCTCGAGAACCTGGCCAGTCTCAAGGATGATCCGCGTCACATCTTCGTCCATGGCAGCATCGGCGACACAGCGCTGGTCGGCCGCCTGCTCGCCGAACACCGGCCGCGCGCCATCGTCAATTTTGCCGCCGAATCGCATGTCGACCGTAGCATTCACGGCCCGGAAGATTTCATCCAGACCAACATCGTCGGCAGCTTTCATCTGCTCGAAGCCGTGCGTGCCTACTGGAACGGCCTGCCAGCGGTCGACCAGGCGAATTTCCGCTTTTTGCACGTGTCGACCGATGAGGTGTACGGTTCGCTCGGCAAGGACGATCCGGCCTTCGCCGAAAGCAACCGCTACGAGCCGAACAGCCCGTATTCGGCAAGCAAGGCGGCAAGTGACCACCTGGTGCGTGCCTATCATCACACCTACGGCCTGCCGGTGCTGACCACCAATTGTTCGAACAACTACGGCCCCTATCATTTCCCGGAAAAGCTGATCCCGCTGGTCATCCTCAACGCGCTGGCCGGCAAGGCGCTGCCCATCTACGGCGACGGCCAGCAGATTCGTGACTGGCTCTACGTCAAGGATCACTGCAGCGCCATCCGCCGCGTGCTCGAAGCCGGCCGGGTTGGTGAGACCTACAATGTCGGCGGCTGGAACGAGAAGCCGAACCTCGATGTCGTGCATACGCTGTGTGCCATTCTCGATGAACTGCAGCCGCGTGCTGACGGCCAGCCTTACCAGACGCAGATTACCTACGTTACCGACCGCCCCGGGCATGACCGCCGCTACGCGATCGACGCCTCCAAGCTCGAACGCGAACTGGGCTGGAAACCGGCCGAAACCTTCGAGACCGGCATCCGCAAGACGGTGCAGTGGTATCTCGCCAACCAGGCCTGGGTGAATAACGTCACCAGCGGCAGCTATCGCCAGTGGCTGGACAAAAACTACGGAGCACGCGCATGAGCAAACGCAAGGGCATCATCCTCGCCGGCGGTTCCGGCACCCGGCTCTATCCGGCGACGCTGGCCGTCTCCAAGCAGTTGCTGCCGATCTACGACAAACCGATGATCTACTACCCCCTGACCGCGCTGATGCTGGCCGGCATGCGCGACATCCTGATCATCTCGACGCCGCAGGACACGCCGCGCTTCGCGCAACTGCTCGGTGACGGCAGCCAGTGGGGTATCAACCTGAGCTACGCCGTGCAACCCAGTCCGGACGGCCTGGCGCAGGCCTTCATCATCGGCGAGGACTTCATCGCCGGCGACAATGCCGCGCTGGTGCTGGGCGACAACATTTTCTACGGCCACGAGTTCTACAAGCTGCTCGCCAATGCCAGCGAGCAGGAGCAGGGCGCGACGGTGTTTGCCTACCACGTCACCGATCCCGAGCGTTACGGCGTGGTTGCCTTCGATGCCGCCGGGCGGGCGACCAGCCTGGAAGAAAAGCCGCTGCAGCCGAAGTCGAATTACGCGGTGACCGGCCTCTATTTTTACGACAAGCAGGTGGTTGATGTTGCCAAGAGCATCCGGCCGTCGCCGCGCGGTGAACTCGAGATCACCGATGTAAACCGGATCTACCTCGAGCAAGGCAAGCTTAACGTCGAGATCATGGGGCGCGGCTATGCCTGGCTTGATACCGGCACGCACGAGTCTATGCTCGAGGCCAGCCAGTTCATCGCCACCATCGAGAAACGCCAGGGTCTGAAGGTCGCTTGTCCTGAAGAGGTGGCTTTCCGGATGAAATGGATCGATGCTGCGCATCTGGAAAAACTGGCGGCGCCGCTGGCCAAGAATGGCTACGGGCAGTATCTGCTCGCCTTGTTGCAGGATCGGCCGTTCTGATGCGAGTCAGCCCGACGGCCCTTGACGGTGTGCTGCTGATCGAGCCGAAAGTCTTCGGCGATGAGCGCGGCTTTTTCTTCGAAAGCTTCAACGCGCGGGAATTCGCGGAGGCCACCGGCATCGACTGCCGGTTCGTCCAGGATAACCACTCGAAATCGGCGCAGAACGTGCTGCGCGGTCTGCATTACCAGGTCGGCAAGCCGCAGGGCAAGCTGGTGCGGGTCGTGCAGGGCGAAGTCTTCGACGTAGCGGTCGACCTCCGGAAAAGTGCCAAAACCTTCGGGCAATGGGCCGGGGTCAGGCTCAGCGCGGAAAACAAGAAGCAGTTGTGGATTCCCGAAGGCTTTGCACACGGTTTCCTGGTACTCAGCGAAACGGCCGAGTTCCTCTACAAGACCACCGACTATTACGATCCGGCCAGCGAGCGCTGTCTGCGCTGGGACGATCCGGCAGTCGGTGTCGCCTGGCCGCTGCCGGCCGGTGGCCCGCTGCTCTCGGCGAAGGACCGGCTGGGCCTGGATCTGGCGGCCTGCGAAAAATTTTCCTGAAGCGGCTGGCCATGCGGCCCGGCCGGTAACGAATCAGGTGGGCGCCCGGTGCGGTGCCGCCATTGCAAACGGAGTTGTCCTTGAGTACTGAATTTCTCGATCTTCCCCAGTTGATCTCGGCCGGCGGCACGGTGCGCCTGCCCGGTTCGAAGAGCATTTCCAACCGCGTGCTGCTGCTTGCGGCGCTGGCCGAGGGCGCAACCGAGGTGCGCGACCTGCTCGCCTCCGACGATACCGAACGCATGCTTGATGCACTGAAGACGCTTGGCGTCGGTGTCGCATCGCTGGGTGGTGAAAACTGGGCGATCACCGGCTGCGGCGGGCATTTTCCGGTGCGCCAGGCGGAGCTTTTCCTGGGCAATGCCGGCACCGCCTTCCGGCCGCTGACCGCGGCGCTGGCGCTGGCCGGCGGCGATTACGTCTTGAAGGGCGTCGCCCGCATGCACGAGCGGCCGATCGGCGATCTGGTCGATGGTCTGCGTCAGCTTGGCGCCGACATCAGCTATCTCGGCAACGACGGCTTCCCGCCGCTGCAGCTCAAGCCGGCCGCGATCCAGCCGGGCGGTGTGGTCAAGGTGCGTGGCGACGTCTCCAGTCAGTTCCTGACCGGCTTGTTGATGGCCTTGCCGCTGACCGGCGAAACGGTAGCGGTCGACGTCGTCGGCGAGCTGATTTCCAAGCCTTACATTGAGATCACGCTGGCGATCATGGCGCGCTTCGGCGTCGTCGTCGAGCGCGACGGCTGGCAACGTTTCACCGTCAAGGCGGGCAGTCGCTACGTCTCGCCGGGCACGGTCTACGTCGAGGGCGATGCTTCGTCGGCTTCCTACTTCCTGGCGCTCGGCGCCATCGGTGGCGGGCCGGTGCGCGTCGAAGGCGTCGGCAGTGAATCGATCCAGGGCGACGTCAAGTTTGCCGAAGCGCTGGCGCAGATGGGCGCCGTCATCACGACCGGGCCGAACTGGATGGAAGCGCGCGCGCCGCAAGGCGGCCTCGTCGCGGTCGACCTTGATTGCAACCACATTCCCGACGCGGCAATGACGCTGGCCACCGCCGCGCTGTTCGCCAGGGGCACGACCACGCTGCGCAATATCGCCAGCTGGCGCGTCAAGGAAACCGACCGCATTGCTGCGATGGCGACCGAACTGCGCAAGCTCGGTGCCGAGGTCGAGGAGGGCGCCGACTACATCCGTGTCACGCCGGCCAGCCTGCAGCCGGCCGCGATCGACACCTACGACGATCACCGCATGGCGATGTGCTTCTCGCTGGCGGCCTTCGGCACGCCGCTGCGCATCAACGATCCGAAATGCGTCGGCAAGACCTTCCCCGATTACTTCGCCTGCTTTGCCAAGGTGAGCAAGGCGGCGCCGGTGATCGCCATCGACGGTCCGTCGGCGTCCGGCAAGGGCACGGTCGCGGCGCGCGTCGCGGCAGCCCTGGGCTATGACTATCTGGATTCCGGGGCGTTGTACCGGTTGACCGCGCTGGCGGCACAAAAAGCCGGCGTCGACTGGGCGGACGAAAGCGGTGTCGCCGCCATCGCGACGCGGCTTGATGTCGAATTCACGGCCGGCGATATCCGCCTTAACGGCGAGCTGGTCGGCGACTCGATCCGGACCGAGGAAATCTCGGCCGGCGCCTCGAAAGTCGCTGCCCTGCCGGCGGTGCGCGACGCGCTGCTGTTCCGGCAGCGCACCTTCAATCGCGCACCGGGCCTGATCGGCGACGGGCGCGACATGGGTTCGGTGGTTTTCCCGCGAGCGCCGCTCAAGGTCTTCCTCACGGCCAGTGCCGAGGCGCGCGCCGAACGCCGTTATAAGCAGTTGATCGAAAAAGGATTCTCTGCTAATCTCGCGGACCTTCTGTTAGACCTGCAGCAACGTGACGAACGGGATTCCCAACGTAGCGTGGCGCCGCTCAGACAGGAGGCAGATGCCAAGTTGCTTGATACGACAGGCCTCACCATCGAACAGGCGGTGAACCAGGTGCTGGCGTGGAGCAAGGAAGCAATGTAGCAAGGTGTTGCCGGCCGACGGGCCGGCGATATGTTTTTCAACTCTAACCCGCTGTGGATTTAGCGATTCGCGGCATGAAAGCTCTCTCCGTCAATGGAATCTTTTGCTCAACTATTTGAAGAATCCCTGGCTCGCCAGGAAATGCGTCAAGGCGAAGTCATCACTGCAGAAGTGGTGCTCATCGATCACAACTTCGTTGTGGTCAATGCCGGCCTGAAATCGGAATCCTATGTTCCGCTCGAAGAATTCCTGAATGATCAGGGCGAACTGGAAGTTGCCGTTGGCGACTTCGTCCAGGTCGCTATCGAAATGCTGGAAGATGGCTACGGCGCAACGCGCCTGTCGCGCGATCGCGCCAAGCGCATCGCCGCCTGGAACTTCCTGGAAGAAGCCCTGAACAACAACTCGCTGGTCACCGGTACGATTACCGGCAAGGTCAAGGGCGGTCTCACCGTCATGTCCAACGGCGTCCGTGCCTTCCTGCCGGGCTCGCTGGTCGACATGCGTCCGGTCAAGGACACCACCCCGTACGAAGGCAAGACCCTTGAATTCAAGGTGATCAAGCTCGATCGCAAGCGCAACAACGTCGTGATGTCCCGCCGTGCCGTGCTCGAAGCCACCGCTGACAAAGATCGCGAAAAGCTTCTCGAGAACCTCAAGGAAGGTACCGTCGTCAAGGGTATCGTCAAGAACATCACCGACTACGGCGCATTCGTCGACCTCGGCGGTATCGATGGCCTGCTGCACATCACCGACCTGGCCTGGCGCCGCGTCCGTCACCCGAGCGAAGTGCTCAATGTTGGTGACGAAGTTACCGCCAAGATCCTCAAGTTCGACGCCGAGAAGAACCGCGTCTCCCTGGGCATGAAGCAACTGGGCGACGATCCGTGGGTTGGTATTGCCCGCCGTTACCCGGCCGGTACCCGCCTGTTCGGCAAGGTCACCAACCTGACCGACTACGGTTCATTCGTTGAAATTGAACAAGGCATCGAAGGCCTGGTTCACGTTTCCGAAATGGACTGGACCAACAAGAACGTTCATCCGTCCAAGGTCGTTTCCCTGGGTGATGAAGTTGAAGTCATGATCCTGGAAATCGACGAAGAGCGTCGCCGCATTTCGCTCGGCATGAAGCAATGTGCCCCGAATCCGTGGGATGACTTTGCGATGAACCAGAAGAAGGGTGACAAGGTCAAGGGCGCCATCAAGTCGATCACCGACTTCGGTATCTTCATTGGTCTGCCTGGCGGTATCGATGGTCTGGTTCACCTGTCCGACCTGTCCTGGTCTGCCACCGGCGAAGAAGCCATCCGCAACTTCAAGAAGGGTGACGAAGTTGAAGCCGTCGTCCTCGGCATTGATGTTGAAAAGGAACGCATCTCCCTGGGCATCAAGCAGCTCGAAGGCGATCCGTACACCAACTTCATCGCTACCCACGAAAAGAACAGCATCGTTAACTGCACCGTCAAGACCGTTGATGCCAAGGGTGCCGTGCTGACGCTGGACGGTGAAAACGAAGGCTACCTGCGTGCTTCCGAGTTCTCGCGTGATCGTATCGACGACCTGTCGCAACACCTCAAGGTGGGCGATGTGGTTGAAGCCATGATCATCAACGTGGATCGCAAGACCCGTGGTATCAACCTGTCCATCAAGGCCAAGGATCAAGCCGAACAGCACGAAGCCCTGCAGAAGTTCTCTGCCGAGTCGAACTCCGCTGCTTCCGGTACGACCAATCTGGGTGCCCTGCTCAAGGCCAAGCTCAACCAGCAAGGCTGATAGGCAAAAAGCATGACCAAATCCGAGCTCATCGCCCGGCTGGCGGAGCGATTTCCGCAGTTGGTGGCGAAGGATGCTGATTTCGCGGTCAAGATGATGCTCGATGCGATGTCCGACGCCCTGGTGCGTGGGGATCGTATCGAGATCCGCGGCTTCGGCAGCTTTGCGCTCAACTACCGGCCGCCGCGCACCGGTCGTAACCCCAAATCGGGGGACAAGGTCAGCGTACCTGCCAAGTGGGTTCCCCACTTCAAGGCAGGCAAGGAACTGCGTGAGCGGGTCGATCAGTCGATCTGACGTCGCGCAGGCGCAATGTGGTAGATTCGGGGCAGTGAGTCATTTCACTGCCCCTTTTTATTTGAATCCATGACTGCAATCACCTGGGCCGTACGGCTCGTCATTTTTTCGTTTCTGCTGCTCTTCGCGCTGCAGAATACCGATCCGGTCAATCTGAATTTCATTTTTGGCCAGATCTGGCAGGCGCCGCTGGTCATTGTTCTGCTTGCCTTTTTTGCTGGTGGTGCGCTCCTGGGTGTCCTGTCGCTGCTCGGGGTGATTTATCGCCAGCGCCGCGAAATATCCCGCCTCAAGCGCGCGGCGAGTGAAACCAAGGCTGCCGCCGTTGTTGTTCCCGAGCCACCTGCCGTATGAATGATCTGTTCGAATACTGGCAGCTGCTGCTGATCCCGGTTTTTTTCGCGCTGGGCTGGGCGGCGGCACGGGTGGATATGCGCCAGGTGGTGCATGAGTCGCGCGCCTTGCCGCGCTCCTATTTCCAGGGCTTGAATTTCCTGCTCAACGAAGAGCCGGACAAGGCCATCGATTCCTTTCTCGAGGTTGCCAAGGTCGATTCGCAGACCGTCGAGCTGCATTTTGCGCTCGGCAACCTGTTCCGCCGGCGCGGTGAAACCGAACGGGCGATCCGCATGCACCAGAACCTGATCGATCGGGAAGATCTCGATGAAAAGGTCCGTCTGCATGCCCTCTCCGAACTGGCCCAGGATTACCTCAAGGCCGGCCTGCTGGATCGGGCCGAGGAGATGTTCAACAAGCTGCTCGGCACCTCGTTTGACGCCGAAGCCAAGCGCAACCTGCTCGAGATCTATCAGGTCGAGAAAGAGTGGCTGAAGGCGGTCGAGATTGCCCGCGAGTTGCCGGAAATTGCTTCGCAGCGCGATGTGGCCGAGTATTACTGCGAACTGGCCGCCAATGAAATCATGCGTTCGCGCCCGGATTCGGCGCGCGAATATCTTGAGCAGGCGATGCAGCAGAACCGCAAGTGCGTGCGCGCCAGCCTGCTGCAGGGCGACCTGCTGCTGCAGGAAGGCAAGCTCCCCGACGCCATCGAGGCCTGGCAGCGCATCGAGCAGCAGGATCCGGCCTACCTGGCCCTGGTGGCCCAGCGCCTGCTCGAAACCTATCGCAAGCTCGAGCGGCGCGACGAAGGGGCGGCGCTGCTGCGCGCCTATCTCGAGCGCTATCCTTCGCTCGATCTGCTCGATGTCGTCTATCAGTTGATTCTCGAAGGCGAGGGTACCGAATCGGCTTACCGTCTGGTGCGCGACGAGTTGCAGCGCAATCCGACCCTGCTCGGCCTGGAAAAGTTGATGAGTGCGCGTCTGCCGCTGGTTGAGCCGGAAGTGCGCGTCGATGTCGAGCTGGCCAAGGCCATCATCCAGGGCTACACCAAGCGCCTGTCGCGTTATCGGTGCGATAATTGCGGCTTCAAGGCCCGCCAGTTCTACTGGCGCTGTCCCGCCTGCGGTGGCTGGGAAACCTATCCGCCACGGCGCAGTGAAGAATTCGATCAAACATTGTAGGAAGCATCCATGAAAATTACCGTTGTCGGCACCGGCTATGTCGGTCTGGTCAGTGGCACCTGTCTTGCTGAAGTGGGTAACGACGTTCTCTGTCTGGACGTCGATCCGGAAAAGATCCGCATCCTTGAAGAGGGCGGTATTCCCATTTACGAACCGGGGCTGCAGGAAATGGTCCGGCGCAATGTCGCCGCCGGTCGACTGCATTTCACGACCGATATTGAAAAGGCCGTGCAGCACGGCACCATCCAGTTCATCGCGGTCGGCACGCCGCCGGATGAAGACGGTTCGGCCGACCTGCAGTACGTGCTCGGCGCCGCCCGTAACATCGGCCGCCTGATGACCGATTACAAAGTCATCGTCGACAAGAGCACGGTGCCGGTCGGTACCGGTGCCAAGGTCAAGGCGGCGATCGCCGACGAACTCGCCAAGCGCGCGGTCGACATCCCTTACAGCGTCGTTTCCAATCCGGAATTCCTCAAGGAAGGTGCGGCGGTCGAAGACTTCATGCGGCCGGACCGCATCGTCGTCGGCGCCGAGGAAGAACAGGCCATCCACCTGATGCGCGCGCTCTACGCGCCCTTCCAGCGCAATCACGAACGCCTGATCATCACCGACGTGAAGAGTGCCGAGCTGACCAAGTACGCCGCCAACGCCATGCTGGCGACACGCATCAGCTTCATGAACGAACTCGCCAACCTGGCCGAAGTGCTCGGTGCCGACATCGAAATGGTCCGCCAGGGCATCGGTTCCGATCCGCGCATCGGTTACCACTTCCTGTATCCCGGTTGCGGCTACGGCGGTTCCTGCTTCCCGAAGGACGTCAAGGCGCTGATCGCCACCGCCCAGGATGATGCCGGTATCTCGCTCAAGGTGCTGACCGCGGTCGAGGAAGCCAACGATGAGCAGAAGCACATCCTGACCAAAAAACTCAAGGCGCGCTTCGGCGACCTCAAGGGCATGCATTTCGCACTCTGGGGCCTGTCCTTCAAACCGAATACCGACGACATGCGCGAAGCGCCGAGCCGCGAACTGATCGCCGACCTGTTTGCCGCCGGTGCCACGGTGTCTGCCTACGACCCGGTCGCCATGCACGAGACGCAGCGCATCTTCGGCGACGACAGCCGCCTGCAATATGCCGAGAACCCGATGGGCGCGCTCGACAAGGCCGACGCGCTGATTATCGTCACCGAGTGGAAGGAATTCCGCAGCCCGGATTTCGATGCCATCAAGCAGGCCCTGAAGCATCCCGCCATTTTCGACGGGCGCAATCTTTACGATCCGAAGTTCGTGCGCGAGCAGGGGATCGAATACTTCGCGATCGGACGATAAGCGCATGCTGGACAAAGTCTTGCAGGTGCGCCTGCTCGTGGTCGGGGATGTCATGCTCGACCGTTACTGGTTTGGCGAGGTCAACCGGATTTCGCCGGAAGCACCGGTGCCGGTGGTCAAGGTCGAACGCATCGAGGAGCGCCTGGGCGGCGCCGCCAACGTCGCGCGCAATGCCGCGGCGCTCGGCGCCCGGACGGCCTTGCTGTCGGTGGTCGGCGATGATGATGCCGGGCGCAGCCTGCGCAGCCTGCTTGCCGAAGGTGAAATCGATGCCGGTTTGCACGTCGACCGGGCGATCGACACCACGGTCAAGTTGCGCGTCATTGGCCGGCAGCAGCAACTGCTGCGCATCGATTTCGAAACGACGCCGTCGCATGAAATTCTCGATGCCAAGCTCGCCGAGTTCGAGCGCCGGGTCGCCCAGTGCGACGCGGTGATTCTCTCCGATTACGGCAAGGGCGGCCTCACCCATATCGCCGAAATGATCCGCCTGGCACGCGCTGCCGGCAAACCGGTGCTGGTCGATCCGAAGGGCGATGATTACGCCAAGTACACCGGCGCTACGGTGATCACGCCGAATCGCTCGGAACTGCGCGAAGTGGTCGGGCGTTGGGCGTCGGATGACGAACTCTTCGCCAAGTCGCAGAAACTGCGTGCCGAACTGGGGCTGGAAGCCTTGCTCGTGACGCGCAGTGAAGAAGGCATGACGCTGTTTGCCGCCGACGAGATTCACCACCAGCCGGCGCAGGCGCGCGAGGTGTTCGATGTCTCCGGTGCCGGCGATACCGTGATCGCCACGCTTGCCGTCATGCTCGCCGCCGGTGCCGACTGGGCGGAAGCCATCCGCGCCGCCAATGTCGCCGCCGGCATTGTTGTCGGCAAGCTGGGAACCGCCGTCGTCACCCGTGAAGAACTCGCCGCTGCCCTGTAAGGAATAGCCATGTACATAGTCGTTACCGGCGCAGCCGGTTTTATCGGTTCCAACATCGTCAAGGCGCTCAACGAGCGCGGCGTGACCAAGATCATCGCGGTCGACAACCTGGCCAAGGCCGAAAAGTTCAAGAACCTGATCGATTGCGAGATCAGTGACTACATCGACAAGAACGATTTCATTGCGCGCATCCAGGCCGGCCACTACGACGGCGAGATCGACGCGATCTTCCATGAGGGCGCCTGTTCCGACACCATGGAAACCGACGGTCGCTACATGATGGAGAACAACTACCGTTACTCCTGCATCCTGCTCGACTGGTGCCTGGACCAGGACGTCCAGTTCCTCTACGCGTCGAGCGCGGCGACTTACGGTGCGTCCAGCACCTTCAAGGAAGAGCGCGAGTTCGAGGGGCCGCTCAATGTCTACGGTTACTCGAAGTTCCTGTTCGACCAGATCGTGCGCCAGCGCCTTGCTGAAAATCCGTCATCGCAGATCGTCGGCTTCCGCTACTTCAATGTCTATGGGCCGCGCGAACTGCACAAGGGGCGCATGGCCTCGGTGGCGTTTCACAACTTCAACCAGTTCCGCGCCGACGGCAAGGTCAAGTTGTTCGAAGGCTCGCACGGCTACGAAAACGGCGGCCAGATGCGCGATTTCGTCTATGTCGGTGACGTCGCCAAGGTCAATCTGTTCTTCCTTGATCACCCGGAAAAATCGGGCATCTTCAATCTCGGTTCCGGCCGCGCCCAGAGCTTCAACGATGTCGCTGTCGCAGCGGTCAACGGCTGTCGCAAGGCAAAAAGCGAGGCGCCGCTCGATCTCGCCCAGTTGCGGGCACAAGGCTTGCTGGAATACACCGCCTTTCCCGAGGCGCTGAAGGGCAAGTACCAGGCATACACGCAGGCCGATCTGGCCAAGTTGCGCGCTGCCGGCTACGTTGCCCCGATGGCCACGGTTGAGGAAGGCGTTTCCCAGTACATCGAGTGGCTGCAAAAGCATGTATAAAACCCTGCAGGATTTTGTCGGAAACACGCCGCTGGTTCGTCTGCAGCGCATCCCCGGCGCCGACAACGACAGGCGTGGCAACGTCATTCTCGCCAAGCTTGAAGGCAACAACCCGGCAGGTTCGGTCAAGGACCGGCCGGCCCTGTCGATGATCGTGCATGCCGAAGCGCGTGGCGAGATCAAGCCGGGCGATACGCTGATCGAGGCAACCTCCGGCAATACCGGCATTGCGCTGGCCATGGCAGCGGCGATCAAGGGTTACAGGATGATCCTGGTGATGCCCGAAAACCAGAGCATCGAGCGCCGCCAGAGCATGCGTGCCTACGGCGCCGAACTGGTCCTGACGCCCAGGGATGGCGGTATGGAGCTGTGCCGCGACATCGCCGAAAAGATGCGCAACGAAGGCAAGGGCATCATCCTCGACCAGTTTGCCAATCCGGACAATCCGCGTGCCCACATCGAGGGCACCGGCCCGGAAATCTGGCGCGACACCGACGGCCGGATCACGCATTTCGTTTCCAGCATGGGCACCACCGGTACCATCATGGGCACCTCCGCCTTCCTCAAGTCAGTCAATCCAGCGATCCAGATTGTTGGATGCCAGCCGGAAGACGGCAGCCAGATCCCCGGCATCCGCAAATGGCCGGAAGCCTACCTGCCGAAGATTTACGATAAAACCAACGTCGACCGTATCGAATACGTCAGCCAGGGCGATGCCGAAGCGATGACGCGCCGCCTGGCAACCGAAGAAGGCATCTTTGCCGGCATTTCCTCGGGCGGTGCGCTGGCCGTGGCGCTGCGCCTGGCACAGACGCTGGAGAATGCGACGATCGTTTCCATCGTCTGCGACCGTGGTGACCGTTACCTGTCGACCGGCGTCTTTCCGGCATGACAACCCCTCCCGACCTCCCCTTGTCAGGGGAGGGGCGCATCTTCACGCGCGATTCGTGCTCCCCCCTGACAAGGGGGGCTGGGGGGGTTAAGTTTGCTGCCGATCCGCGCTGCTGCGGAGAAAGGTCAATATGAAACCCGTCCTCGTCTTTGACATCGAGACGATTCCCGATGTCGCCGGCCTGCGCCGCCTGAACGACCTGCCGGCCGGCCTTTCCGACGACGAAGTCGCTGAGCTGGCCTTCCAGCAACGGCGGGCGCGCACCGGCAATGATTTCCTGCAACTCCACCTGCAGCGCGTCGTCACCATCTCCTGCGTGCTGCGCACCGGCGACGGTCTCAAGGTCTGGTCGCTGTCCGAACCTGACCTGGACGAAGGCGCGATCATCCAGCGCTTCTTCGATGGTATCGAGAAATTCACGCCGCAAATCGTCTCCTGGAACGGCAGCGGTTTCGACCTGCCGGTGCTGCACTATCGCGGCATGCTGCACGGCGTCGCCGCGCCACGCTACTGGGACATGGGCGAGGGCGATTACGCCGATTCGCGCGAGTTCAAGTGGAACAACTACATCAGCCGCTACCACACCCGGCATCTCGACCTGATGGACCTGCTGGCGCTCTACAACGCCCGTGCCAACGCGCCGCTCGACGATCTGGCCAAGCTTTACGGCTTTCCCGGCAAGCTCGGCATGGACGGCAGCAAGGTATGGGAAGCCTGGCAGGCCGGCAAGGGCGGCGAGATTCGCGACTACTGCGAAACCGACGTCATCAATACCTATCTGGTGTACAACCGCTTCCGCCGCCTGCGCGGTGAACTGAGCGCAGCCGAGGAAAAGGCCGAATGCGACTTCGTCAAGGCGCAACTCGGCAAGATCGGCGCGCCGCACTGGCAGCAGTTTCTCGCCGCCTGGGGCTGAAGAAGCGTAGTGCAGCGGTATAATGTTCCGATTTCAACCCAAAGCGCAGAGAGATAAAAATGGCTCTTAACAACGTTCCTTCCGGCAAGTCCCTTCCCGATGATTTCAATGTCATCATCGAAATCACTGCCCATTCCGATCCCGTCAAGTACGAAGTCGACAAGGAAAGCGGCGCCATTTTCGTGGATCGTTTCATGTCCACCTCGATGCACTATCCGTGCAACTACGGCTACATCCCGCACACCATCGCCGGTGACGGTGACCCGGTCGACGTGCTGGTGATCAGCCCCTTCCCGCTGCCGCCGGGTGTTGTCGTGCGCTGCCGTCCGCTCGGCCAGCTGTCGATGACCGATGAAGGTGGTGAAGATGCCAAGCTGCTGGCCGTGCCGGTCGACAAGCTGACCCCGCTCTACAAGGACGTCAAGACCTTCGAAGATACGCCGGAACTGCTGCGCAAGCAGATTTCGCACTTCTTCGAACACTACAAGGATCTCGAGCCGGGCAAGTGGGTCAAGGTCAATGGCTGGGAAGGCATCGATGCCGCCCGCAATGAAGTGATGACCGGTGTCCAGCGTTTCAACGACGCGAAAGACAAGCCGAACTACTAAGATGCTGCGTATCGCCGTTGCCCAGTTCAACGCCACCGTCGGTGACCTGACGGGCAACGTCGAACGTATCGTTGCCTGTGCTGCCGAGGCGAAAGCCCGCGGCGCACAGGTGCTGCTGACGCCGGAATTGGCGCTCTGCGGCTACCCGCCGGAAGACCTGCTGCTGCGCCCGGATTTCTACCGCGCCTGCAGCCGGGCACTGGCCGATCTGGCGACCCGCGTCGATGGCATCAGCATCGTTGTCGGTCATCCGGAAGAACACGAAGGTCGCTGTTACAACGCGGCGACGGTCATTGAAAATGGCCAGCAAAAGGCGGTCTATCGCAAGATTCGCCTGCCCAATTACGAAGTTTTCGACGAAGTCCGCTATTTCGAGTCCGGCAGCGAGCCGCTGGTTGTCGACATTGCCGGTGTGCGTTGCGGCATCAACATCTGTGCCGACATCTGGGAAGCCGGTGCGGCCGAACTGGCGCATGGCGCCGGTGCCGAACTGCTGCTCGTCCTCAACGCCTCACCCTGCCACCTGGAAAAGCACCAGACGCGTGTCGAGGTTCTCGGCGAACGCGTCGCCGCGACCGGCATGGCAGCGATCTACTGCAACCTGGTCGGCGGTCAGGATGAACTGGTCTTCGATGGCGCCTCCTTTGCGCTCGATGCCAAGGGCGTCTGCCGCATGCGTCTGCCGGCTTTCGAAGAAGCGCTTGGCATCGTCGATTACGAGCATGGCCAGCTGCAGTCTGCGCAAATGGCCGAGGAATTGTCGCTCGAAGCCGAAGCCTACAAGGCGCTGGTCCTTGGCGTGCATGACTACATCGGCAAGAGCGGTTTCAAGGGGGCGCTGATCGGCCTCTCCGGCGGCATCGATTCCGCCCTGACCCTGTGCGTTGCGGTCGATGCGCTCGGTGCCGACAAGGTGCATGCGGTGATGATGCCGTCGCCCTACACCGCGCAGATGAGCCTCGACGACTCGCGCGAAATGATCCGCCAGCTCGGCTGCTCGTATGACGAGATTGCCATCGCGCCGGCCATGGCCACCTACGAGACGATGCTGGCAACGCTGTTTGCCGGCCTGCCGGCCGATACCACCGAAGAGAACATCCAGGCGCGCATCCGCGGCAACATCCTGATGGCGCTCTCCAACAAGACCGGCAAGCTGGTCCTGACTACCGGCAACAAGTCCGAGATGGCGGTCGGCTACTGTACGCTGTACGGTGACATGGCCGGCGGTTTTGCAGTGATCAAGGATGTCTACAAGACCCTGGTCTATCGCCTGTCGCGTTACCGCAATACCTTGTGCAGGGGCGCGCCGGTCATTCCGGAGAACATCATCGTGCGGCCGCCCTCGGCCGAGTTGAAGCCTGACCAGAAGGACCAGGATTCGCTGCCCGAATACGAGGTGCTGGACGCCATCGTGCGCGCCTACATGGAAGAAGACCGCAGCCCGCGCGAGATCATCGCCGCCGGACTGCCCGAGGCCGATGTGCGCCGTGTCGTGCGCCTGCTGCGCATCGCCGAGTACAAGCGGCGTCAGTCACCGGTCGGCATCCGCATCACGCCGCGTGGTTTTGGCAAGGATTGGCGGTATCCTATTACCAACCGTTATCAAGACGAATTTTAAGAAACTGTATCTAGAGAGAGGAACAGACGATGAAGAAAATTGAAGCCGTCATCAAACCCTTCAAGCTCGACGAAGTGCGCGAAGCCCTGTCGGAAATCGGCATCGCCGGCCTGACCGTCACCGAGGTCAAGGGTTTTGGTCGCCAGAAGGGCCATACCGAGCTTTATCGTGGTGCCGAGTACGTGGTCGATTTCCTGCCCAAGATCAAGATCGAGATCGTTGTCGCTTCCGACAACGTCGAGCCGGCCATTGACGCGATCATCAAGGCAGCCCGTACCGGCAAGATCGGTGACGGCAAGATCTTCGTCACTTCGGTCGAACAGATCGTTCGTATTCGCACCGGCGAAACCAACGAAGCCGCAATTTGATTTCTACCGCATGCCAGCCGTAGCTTTGTCGACTTCGCCTTGCCGTGCAGGTTGCACTGTCTGCGGCTCGTCTTCGCGCTACGACTGACCTGCGGCAGAAATGGTTTTGGCAAAAAGGGACAGCTCAGGCTGTCCCTTGTTTTTTGGCCGAACGCAAAAGGACGAGCAGGGCGCCTTCGCCGCCGTCCTGCGGCTTGGCCTGGCAGTAAGCGAGCACTTCCTGGCGTTGGGCCAGCCAGCCGCGCACCAGCTGGCGCAGGATGGACAGCTTCTGTGGTGAGCCGTGTCCCTTGCCGTGAATGACGCGTACGCAGCGCCGGCCGTGCTGCAGGCAGTCGGCCAGGAAGCCGGCGAGCAGATGACGCGCTTCGTCGCGGTTCAGGCCGTGCAGATCGACTTCATCCTGGGTCACCCAGCGGCCCCGCCGCAGATCGCGCAAAACCGTATTGGCCAGGCCGTCACGCAGGTAATTCGGCTCGTCGCCGCCTTCCAGGCGGTCCTGCAGGCCAATCGGGCCGTGCAGGCTCTCATGCAGGGCGGCGCGTTCATCGGCGACGAATTGTTGCGGCCGGGGCGGCGGTGGTGGTTTGCCGAGCACGACCCGATTGACCTCGGGCAGGGGGGCAACGCCGGCCATCGCCTGCACGAAGGCGGCGGCATCCGGATCGCTCGGCAACTGGCGGCGCGGAACGGTGCCTTCACTGTGCCAGGAGGCGGGTAGTTCGCTCTCGTCGCGGCGTTGGCTGGTGGCGCTTGCTTGCTCGGTATTGCGGAGCGGACGTGGCGGGATGCGTCGTGCGGGTGCTTTCGCCAGCTGCACGCGATTGTCGGGCGGCAAGGGCGCCACGCCGGCAACGGCCGCCAGGAAAACGGCACTGTCGTCGGCGGGGGCGGGCATGGCCGTCGCCTCCGGCACTTCCTCGCGTCGTTTTGCCGGTGCGGCCTGGACAGCATTGCGGGCAGTCTTCCAGACTGCCCGCAAACCGTCCTTGAGCGGGTTGTGCTTAGCCCTGGTGGCCAAGATTGTCGAGGTAGCGCTCGGCGTCGAGTGCCGCCATGCAACCGCTGGCCGCCGAGGTGCAGGCCTGCTTGTAGATCTGGTCCTGCACGTCGCCGGCTGCAAAGACGCCTGCGATGCTGGTCTGCGTCGCATTGCCGTTGCGCCCGGCCTGGGTCACCAGGTAGCCGTGATCCATCTCGAGCTGGCCGGCAAAGATGTCGGTATTCGGCTTGTGGCCGATGGCGATGAACACGCCATGCACGTCAACGTTCTGTGTGCTGCCGTCCTTGGTGCTCTTGACGCGCAGGCCGGTGACGCCGGAGTCGTCGCCGAGCACTTCGTCTAGGGTGCTGTTCCACAGGATGGTGACCTTGCCGGCCTTTTCCTTCTCGAACAGCTTGTCCTGCATGATCTTCTCGGCCTTGAACTTTTCGCGGCGGTGAATAACCGTTACATGGCTGGCAATGTTGGCAAGGTAAAGTGCTTCCTCGACCGCGGTGTTGCCGCCGCCGACCACGGCGACCGGCTTGTTGCGGTAGAAGAAACCGTCGCAGGTGGCGCAGGCCGAGACGCCCTTGCCGGAGAAAGCTTCTTCGGAAGGCAGGCCGAGGTACATGGCGGAAGCGCCGGTGGCGATGATCAGCGCGTCGCAGGTGTAGGTGCCGGCATCGCCGGTCAGCGTGAACGGGCGTTCGGTGAGCTTGGTGGTGTGGATGTGGTCGAACAGGATTTCGGTTTCGAAGCGGCGGGCATGCGCCTCGAAGCGGGCCATCAGTTCCGGACCCTGCACGCCGTCGGTGTCAGCCGGCCAGTTATCGACTTCGGTCGTCGTCATCAGTTGGCCACCCTGGGCCATGCCGGTGATCAGCAGGGGCTTGAGGTTGGCACGGGCAGCATAGACAGCGGCGGTGTAACCGGCCGGGCCGGAGCCGAGAATGATGAGGGGGCTGTGACGGGTGGTTTGGGACATGACGATCCTCTTTAAGTGGCTGATCGGAAAATTATAGCCTTCTCAGAGGCGGGCTTTTCCGCCAAGTTCCCATGTTGTTTGGGAAAGCAGTTTATAATCATCGCGTAACTGTATGACTGGAAAGTGATTTGTGTCTTCAGGATTTTTTGGCTGCAGCCTGTTTTCCGGGCGCGGCGCTTCTATTGTTGGCAAGGATGATCGGCCGATCATCGCCGGAGTTTGAACATGGTTAGACGCAATATCGAGCGCAACACGGCAAGTCCCTTGCCGGAAAAAATCGGCACCCTGCTGCAGGAGTCGCGCTGGCTCGCCGTCGGCGCTGTCGCCCTGTTCCTGTCGATGGCCCTGTGGGGCTTCAGCCGCGAGGATCCGGGCTGGTCGCACGCCATCGTCGGGCAGGGCATGCATAACCCGGCCGGGCGCGCCGGCGCGTGGATTTCCGACCTGATGCTCTACATGTTCGGTTTTTCCGCCTGGTGGTGGATCGTGTTGCTCGGCATGTTTGTCTGGTGGGGCTTTCACAAGCTCAATACGCAGGATGCCGCACAAAGCCGGCCGCTCTATGTGGCGCTGATCGGCTTTGTCTTCCTGCTGGTCGCCAGTTCGACGCTGGAAGCCCTGCGCTTCTACTCCCTGAAGCTCGAATTGCCGCTCAGTCCGGGCGGCATGCTCGGTATCGAGGTCAGCCGCGTCCTTGCCCATCAGATCGGCTATACCGGCTCGACGCTGCTGCTGCTCGCCGTGATGGCGGCCGGCTGGAGCGTGTTCTCCGGCATGTCCTGGCTGTGGGCCTTTGAGAAGCTCGGTGCCGGGCTGGAGAATTTCGTCGGCTTCTTCTACGGCCGTGTCGATGCCTGGCGCGATCGCCAGATCGGCAAGGAAGTCGCGCAGCAGCGCGAAGTCGTCGTCGAAGAAGAGAAACGCCGCGTCGAATTGCACGAGCCTATCATCATCGAAACGCCGGCCCCGGTCGAAGTGCCGGTCTCGAAAAAGGCCGAGGCCCGCGTCGAGCGCGAAAAGCAGGCGGTGCTCTTCCCCGAGGCGGTATTCGGCGGCCAGTTGCCGCCGCTGCACCTGCTCGACCCGGCGCCGCCGGTCACCGAGACGGTCAGTGCCGAAACGCTGGAATACACGTCGCGCCTGATCGAGCGCAAGCTCGCCGACTTCGGTGTCCAGGTCAAGGTGCTGGCGGCCTTGCCCGGCCCGGTCATCACGCGCTACGAAATCGAGCCGGCAGTTGGCGTCAAGGGCGCCCAGATCGTCAATCTGGCGCGCGACCTGGCGCGTGCGCTGGCCATGGTGTCGATCCGCGTTGTTGAAACGGTGCCCGGCAAGTCGTGCATGGCGCTCGAACTGCCCAACCCGAAGCGGCAGATGGTCAAGCTCTCCGAAATCATCTCCAGCCGGCCCTACAACGACATGAGCAGCCCGCTCACCGTCTGCCTCGGCAAGGACATCGGCGGTCTGCCGGTGGTCGCCGACCTGGCCAAGACGCCGCACCTGCTGGTCGCCGGTACCACCGGTTCCGGCAAGTCGGTCGGCGTCAATGCGATGATCCTGTCCATGCTCTACAAGGCCGAGCCGGATCAGGTGCGCCTGATCATGGTCGACCCGAAGATGCTCGAACTGTCCATCTACGAAGGCATTCCGCACCTGCTGGCGCCGGTCGTCACCGACATGAAGCAGGCCGCTAACGCGCTGCACTGGTGCGTCACCGAGATGGAAAAGCGCTACAAGCTGATGGCAGCGATGGGCGTACGCAACATCGCCGGCCTCAACACCAAGATCCGCGATGCCGAGAAGCGCGGCGAGCACATCCCGAACCCGCTCAGCCTGACGCCGGAAACGCCCGAGCCGCTGAAGACCATGCCCTTCATCGTCGTCATCATCGACGAACTGGCCGATCTGATGATGGTGGTCGGCAAGAAGGTCGAAGAGCAGATCGCGCGTCTGGCGCAGAAGGCGCGTGCTTCCGGCATCCACCTCGTGCTGGCGACGCAGCGTCCGTCGGTGGACGTGATCACCGGCCTGATCAAGGCCAATATCCCGACCCGCCTGTCCTTCCAGGTGTCGAGCAAGATCGACTCGCGCACCATTCTCGACCAGATGGGCGCCGAAGCGCTGCTCGGCCAGGGCGACATGCTCTACCTGGCGCCCGGTACCGGCTACCCGACCCGCGTCCATGGCGCGTTTGTCTCCGATGACGAAGTGCACCGCGTCGTCGAACATCTCAAGGCAACCGGCGCGCCGGAATACATCGAGGACATCCTCAACGGTGGCGGCGGCGATGACGAAGAGGGCGGTGGCGATGCCGGCGAAAGTGGCGATGCCGAGGCCGATCCGCTCTACGACCAGGCGGTCGACATCGTTTTGAAGAACAAAAGGGCCTCGATCTCGCTGGTCCAGCGCCATCTGCGCATCGGTTACAACCGCTCGGCGCGTCTCATCGAAGCCATGGAAAAGGCCGGCCTGGTTTCTTCCATGGACGGCCGTGGTGGTCGCGAAGTGCTGGCCCGCAAGGAAGCTGAATGAAATTTGCCCGTAAAACCCTGTTGACCGTTGCGACGGCCATTTTTCCGCTGCTCGCCGAAGCCGGCGCAATCGACCAGTTGCATCAGTTCCTGCAGAGCACGCGTACGCTCAAGGCCGATTTTGCGCAACTGGTGGTCGCCAAGGGGGGCCGCAAGCCGCAGCAATCGTCCGGTGTCGTCGCCATTTCGCGGCCCGGCAAGCTGCGCTGGGAAATCCGCAAGCCTTCGCCGCAACTGATCGTCGGTGACGGCGAGAAGATCTGGATCTACGACACCGAACTGCAGCAGGTCACCGTGCGCCCGGTCGGCAAGGCGATCGGCGGTTCGCCGGCGGCGCTGCTCGCCGGCAAGAACGATCTGGAAAAGAATTTCACCCTGGCCGAAGCCGGCAGCGCCGAAGGCCTGAACTGGGTTGAGGCGACGCCGAAGAGCGGCGACAGCGGTTTCGAGAAAGTGCGCCTCGGCTTTGCCGCTGCTGATTTGAAGGCCATGGAGTTGCATGACAGCTTCGGCCAGACGACGCTGATCACCTTCTCGGCGCTGGAGCGCAACCCGGCCCTGCCGGCAAATGCCTTCAAATTCACGCCGCCGGCCGGCGTCGATGTAATCGGCGAGTAATTTTGCCTTTTCCGGGCGGTCGACCGCCCGGAAATGCCGATTTTCAGTTGCCGCGTCCGATCGCCCAGACGATGGGCGCATTCTGCAGGTATTTACGCAGCGCGGCGTTCACTTCGGCCGTGCTCAGCCGGGCGATCTTCGCGTCGTACTGCGCCACCCAGGCGTAATCGTGGCCGGTGTACAGGCCCTGTGCCAGCGTGCCGGCGAAGGACTTCTCGGCGCGCAGCATGTTCTTGCGCTCTTCCGCCCAGGCCTTCTTGGCGCGGCTCACTTCCTGCTCCGTGAAGCCTTCCTTGAGTGCCCGTACCAGTTCCTCCTGCAGGGCGGCGAGGGCGGCTTCCGACTTGTCGCTGGCGGCACTTGCCTGCAGCGTCACCCGGCTACGCGGCTCGAACGAACTGCCGGCCAGGGAAACACCGGCGCCGTAGGCGAGGCCCTCGGTTTCGCGCAGGCGCTTCCAGACGCGGCTGTCGGCATCGCCACCGAGAATCTTGACGGCAATGCGCAGGGCCGGGAAGTCAGGCGACTCGTCGGTCATCGCCAGCAGTGCGGCGCCGCTGATGCTGGCATTCGGCTTCTCCGGCATGGAAATGCGGATCGGCGTGGTGTCGACCGCTGTCGGGACGGCCACATCCCTGACCCGGGCGTAGGGAATCCGGGCGGCGGGCAGCCGGGCGACCTTGCTCCAGGTGGCGCTGACGTCCTGCGGCGTGAAGGCGCCAACCATGGCCAGCCGGACCTGGCCGATGCCGGCAAAGTCATTGACGCAGGCGGTCGCGTCGGCCAGCGTCACGGCGCGGCTTTCGGCCAGCTGCTGTTCGAGCGGGCGCGGTTGCAAGGGGTGGCCGGCCGGATAGTTGTCAAAGCGCAGGCCGCTCTGCGTGGCGGCAACATTGCCGGGGTTTTTCAGGGCCGCTTCGAGGCTGGCAATGCTTGCCGATTTGATGCGTTCAAACTCGTTGACCGGTAGCGCCGGTGCCGCCCAGGCGGCGAGCAGGATGTCGAGCGCGGCATCGATGTTCTGGCGCGGCGCTTCGAGCACGATGCCGCCCAGACCGAGCGACCATTCGGCTTGCAGGGCTTCGAGTTTTGCACTCAGCTGGTCGCGGCTGAGGCCGGCGCCGCCGTAGGCGAGCAGGTTGTTGCCCATCGCGCAGGCAGCGCGGCGGCCGCTCAGCGTCGCTTCGTTGCCGTAATCATTGGCCAGAACTACCCACGCCAGATTGCCCTGGGTGCGACGCGAAATCAGCGCGGCGCGGGCTTTGTCGCCATCGAGGGCGATTTTCTGCGTGGCGCGTGCCAGTTCGCTGACCGACGTCGGGATCGGGTCGGCGCTCTTGGCGACCGGCGCCCAGGTCTTGCCCCAGACCAGCCCGGCGGCCGGCGTTGCCTTGCCGATTTCCGGCGCGCTGACCCCGTCGGCGTGGCGCAGCAGCACGTCGCTGCGATTGACCGCCACCAGCCATTTCTTGAGCGCCGCATTGGCCTCGGCCAGCGTCACCGCCTTGACCATGTCGCGCTGCCAGAAGAACAGGCGCCAGTCGCCGCCCAGCTCGGCCTGCGAGAGCAACGGCGCCAGGGTTTCGTGATCGCTTTCCAGGCGCTCCCAGGCGGTCAACTCGTTTTGCCGGGCTCTTTCCAGTTGTTCGGCGCTGATCCCGTTCGCTGCGGCTTTTTCCAGATGCCCACGCAGGGCGGCGGAAAGCGCTTCGGCATCGGCGTCCTTGCCAGCCGAGGCGGAGGCGATCAGCAGGCTGTAGTCGCTCTGGATCTGCGTGCCGCAATAAGCCGAGACGGCCAGCTTGCGCTCCAGCACCAGCTCCTTGCGCAGGCTGCCCCAGTCCTCGGCGCAGATCGCGCTGCTTGCGAGGTCCAGGGCGTAGGTTTCACGCTCGGTCATGCCGGGCAGCTTCCAGGCGCTGGCGGCGATGGTCTTGCCGGCGGGCAGGGTCAGTTCGCTGCGGTTGGTCGTGGCGCGGGCTTCTTCGCGTGTCCAGCTGGCAATCTTCGGGCTGGCCGGGTTACGCGCCTCGGCAAATAGCTTGCCGGCCAGCGCCAGCACGCGTGCCGTGTCGAAATTGCCGGAAACGATCAGGGCGGCGTTGTCCGGGCGGTAGTGCTTCTTGTGGAAGGCCTGCAGCGCGCTGAACGGCGCATCCTCGATATCGCTGCGCGCACCGATGGTCGGGCGCGAATAGCCGTGCCAGAAATAGCTCTGGCGTTGCAGGGCGCGCATGACCAGGCTGCCGGCGTCGCTGTCGTTGCGCTCCAGCTCGTTGCGCACTACGGTCATTTCGCTGGCCAGATGCTCCCTGGTGAAACTGGCGCGGATGAAACGGTCGGCCTCGATACGGATCGCCGCATCCACCTTGTCCGGCTCGGCCGCCACTGTCTCGAAATAGTTGGTGCGCTCGGCATTGGTCGTGCCGTTCCAGCTGGCGCCCAGCGCCGTCAGGTCGCTCTTGATGTCCTTGCGCGGGCCGGCGCTCTTGAACAGCATGTGCTCAAGCAGATGCGCCATGCCCGTCTCGCCATAGCCTTCTAGTTTCGAGCCGGTCTTGACCAGCAGCTCGACCCGCACATTGGCCGCCGCCGGGAAGGGCGCCAGGATGATCCGGAAGCCGTTCGGCAACACGTAGGACGAAAAGCCGCCGGCCTGCGCCTCCAGCGTGGCCGGCGCCGCAGCCTTGCCGGGCGCAGCGAGCAGCGGCCCGCTGCCGAGCAGGAAGAGGGCGGAAATGGCGAGGGCGGAACGCTTGAGATGCATCATGACGGAAGGGCCTTGCGGGAGTGGATACGACGGGGGCCTATCTTAAAGGCTGCCCTGAAAAAAAGCTGTACGCTATCGCCAGCGGTCGACCGGGAAAATCAGGCAAAAATGAGATTTTGTTGTTTGCGCGGAGTGCAGCCGCTTCGGACAGGAACTCAGGGGCGGCAAAAGTGGGGGCTGTTGTTAAAACTCTTGAAGCGATAGGCAAGCGTTCCGGGCCGGGCTGGCTGCCTTTGCTGCGTTATTACACATGATCACGTGCGCGATTCCGGCGCGCGACAAAGTAGCTCAGCCCGCCATAAATAATCCAGATGCTTGGCAAGAACGGCAACAGAAAACTCAGACTGTTTCCCAGATTCCGCATCGGCGAGCCGACCAGAGTGGCTACTAGCAAGCCGCCCGAAACCAGCGCTGCCGGTATCGCAAAAGCCATCCAGAGCGGATGTCTCGTTCTTTCGCCCCAAAACAGGCCGAAAAACATCGTGGCAAAAAGAAGGAAAAACGGCAACAGCCCGGTCACGGCGCTCACCTTGGTAGTTGAAGTCAGTCGTTTTGAATGTCGCGACGCATGACAATTCCGTCTTCGCGTGTCGAGCCATGGGGATTGAAAAAATCCCCGAAACGCACCACTTCGCGAAAACCCGCGGCAGCATAGATGCCGTGCGCCGCGTTCCAGTTTTCATTGACCAGCAGCAAGGCCGACCTGAGCTGCGGAAATGCCGCCGCAACGTGCGCGATGCCGCCAAGAAAGAGTGACTTGCCAAAGCCCCGGCCGCGAAAGGCCGGGTCGATCGTCATCGAGGCAATATAGAGCTCACTTCCTCGCGTCGGGTCATGCCGGTCGAGGATGTCGTGGTCCAGCGCAAAATGTGCCGCAACCGGCAGCGGCGCGGCCTGCCAGATTTCGCCAAAGAAGCAGCCGATGCAGTCTGCGCTGGAATGGGCCAGCAGCGATCCCTCCGGGAAGGCGCTGATGCGCGCCGCGTAGACGTCGCGCTGTTCCCTAATGCCGGCGGCAAACCCGCGGGCCTCCATGTCCATGATCCGGTCAAGGTCGTGCAGTGTGGCGTCAGTAAAGCTGAGGGATTTCATGTTTTAGCGGACGGGGTGAGAAAGGGCAGGTTCAAAAATACCGGACGAAGGCAAGCGCAGCTTGCCTCCGTCCGGTGGATTGGAGTGTTGGGCGTCATGGCGTGTTACTTCCGGCTCGTTGCCGGCTACGGAGCCCATCCACCAATCCCTCGTTCCGTTTGATATCCGCTACTTTGCGTCTGGCGCCGGAAACACGCGTCGCCAGGTCTGGCCTCTGTCCAGCGTGGAGTAGACATAGTTGCGGCCCTGCAGCAGTACTTCGTCCTTATCGGCAAAGATGATACGGGCTGCGGAGTGTTCGGTTTCGATGGGGGTTCCCTGCGCCGTCCAAGTCTTGCCGCCGTCGCGGGTGCCGCGCAACTGGTTGCCCACCATCTTGAAGCCGGGAGAGGGTTCTATCGAGAGCGCGTTTTGCGCATCAAGCCACCAGGAGCTGAAGCTCGCGCGATCCTCGCTAAGCACCCACTCACGCAGGCCATTCACCCAGCGCGAAGACCGCAGCGAGAGGCCATTCATGCGCGTCGCGGCTACCGTGCCATCCGGTAGTAAAGACCAGTCCATGAGCCAGAACCTCTCGTTCTCGGTGGTCACCGCAAGAGTCTGCTTGTCGATGCGGGTGAGTACGGTCTCCCGTGAAATACCGGAGATATTGCCAGCTAGGATCAATTCCTTGCTGGTGACCAACATCGGGTCGGGCGGCTGCTTCAGGTGTGCAATCTGGCGCGGCGCTTCGCCGCCATCCACTGACGGTAGTAGCCAGACGCGAGTCTCCTGCAGTTCCGCCGTCACGACCACTGCACTGCCATCTGCGCGCGGCTCTATGTGCACGACTCGTCCCGTTTCCAAAGGCAGGCGATGCTCCCGCCACTCACCCTTGGCCTCCTTAACAAAGTAGCTGCCGTAATCGCTACCTACCATCAGTCGGCCATCGGAAGCGCGGGCTACCGAATTGATCCGGCTGAGCGTATCGATAGCCTCGTGGTTCCAACTCTGCGGGCCGGTTCGCCGTAACAGCACACCCAGGTGCGAGCCACCGAGCAGTTCTCCATCTCGCTGCCAGACGCCTTGTAACATCACATGCTGCCGTGCCTTTGCCAGCACATTTGCTTCCGCCTCCGCCGTGACCGTGCTGTTCCAGCCACCGCCTTCTGATAGCGGCACATCGGTCCGTTTTGCTTCCGAGATCAGTGTCTGGTAAGCAGCCCTCTTGCCGGATGGCCCATCCAGTAGGAATAGGCGCTCGCGCTGCTCAGTACCGATTCCCGGAACATAGACAATAGTACCCAGGTTGGCTAATTGCCCCGCGCGCACGGTAAAGCGCGGCAACTTGTGATTGCCGCCCGAGTTGTCGGCCATCATCAAGGCCAATAGCAGGCCCGGCCCAGGGCCGATACTTCCCATGCCGGTCACCTCATACTCACCCGCTTTGAGCTTGGCGAAGTAGAGTGACTCCGTGGGCACAAACCTGCCCATCAGCATGTTGTACATCGGCGTGATGTCCGTCATCTCGTCGCTCTGCGAGTCGGAACTAATCTTGATGCTCTGCCACTTCGGGTTGAGCAGGCTGATTGGCTGAGTGGCAATCACTTTAAGCACCACGAATCCTTCGCTGTCCTTGGTAACAAGGTCTAGATCAAGGCCTGCGCTGGTGCGACGGGCCGCGGTGTTGGCGCAGCCCGAGAGAACGAAAACGATTAGAAACGCGAGGAGGTAGGTTCTTAAGAAGTTCATGGCGAATGGAGCAAACAGGTGGCTGAAACTGGATATGCGAGGGAACTGTCGCCGCTCAACGTTCAAGGTGAGGGACGCTACGCGGCTTCATCGCGCAGCATCCAGCGACCGAAGGGAGTGAGGTTGAGCGCCATGTTAGGAGTCTTTTGGAGTATCAAGAATTCCGAATGGGTCGGATTTGGCTTCACGGCGGAATTTGTACGCATAGTAACCACCAACCGCAACTGGCAATGAAAACGCCCCCACCAATTCAGCAATAAGATTTCCTACATCAACCCCTTGTGGAAGATTGAAATTTAGGACCCTGGTTACGTAACCAGCGAAACATAAAATCGCAATGATTAAGTAGGCTAACGCCCCATTCCATTTCCTCATGCCAATTACCCGGTTGGCCATTCCAGCAAGCCCTAGGCATAAAAGGAATAGGAAAAGTTGCATGTACATAATTGGTGTTGTGTTGAGCATATATTGACTCCTAACGATGGAGGTCAGGAATGGTCAGACAGCGCAACTGGCTGACCATCCCCTGGGTCGGCTTGTTAGCTCTGATGCACATTCTTGGCCTCGTTGCAGCTATTTGCCTAAATCAGCAAGCCGACTACGAAGTGCCTCGTAATGCTTCGGTATGGCAATTTCTTTATACATGCTAAGCAGTACGAGGTCAGCTTTTGCACCAACTCGCCTAGTTATTGTTTGGATGTCCTGCTTTATTTCTGCCGATATACATTTGATCTTTCGTAATTCGTCAAGAACCATTGCGGAAAAACATATCGAGAAGAATATCGCTTCACCCTGCAATTCATTAGACAATGGATCTAGGTGACCTTCGTTACTTACAACTAACTGAAGGCTTGTGAAGGATGGGTGTGTATAGTCTGATAAGAAGCTGTACAAGTAATCAAAAAGTGCGAGATCGTCCTTGTGGTCACTATTTTCTGCCATCTTGTAGTTGGATATTTGTCCAATAAATACAGTCCCATCTGATTTTCTAATA
>Ga0074199_1000846_pt1 | contig 36894 bp, 36 predicted proteins | sample EPASupsiteSAE347_FD_64528 | JGI IMG/M metagenome (GOLD analysis project Ga0074199, IMG submission 64528) | Bioremediated contaminated groundwater from EPA Superfund site, New Mexico - Sample SAE3-47 | ecosystem: Environmental > Aquatic > Deep subsurface > Groundwater > Contaminated ... | reverse complement strand
CCCGAACCGGTAGAGCTTGCCGTGCAACCCCTGAATGGACTGGGTGAGATCGGCCTGCCCGAAATCCACCTGATAGCGGTACGGCTTGTCCAGCACCGTGAGGAAGGCAAAGCACGGCTTGTTGTAGCGCGCCTCCGCTCCAGCGGCGTACCAATCCTTGAACCTTTTTTCAACCTCGGGCAGATCCTTGGGATCGGCCTCTTCCACATCGAGCCAGATTTCTGCTTCCACGCCTTTCTCCTTTCCTGAAACTATCGCCCCTCAATTACGGGGCAATCTCCGTAACCAGATGGTGTTCGACCAGATCCTTGAGCTGTTGCAGAGCCTTGCCGTACTGGTCGTTGAGCTGGCCCTGAATCCTGGCCCACTCCTCCTGAAACTTGGGGTGCTGGGAGGGTTGCAGCTTCATGGCCATGCCGGTCTGCTTGGCCAGATTCTGCTCCATCATCGCCATCTGCTGGGTGAACTGGGCTTCAAGCTGTTCCTTGAGCTGCTCGCCATGCTGCCGGTAGCCATCGAGGATCTTTTTCAACTCTCCCAGAATCTTGAGCAGCTGGCCATCGCCCTGGCCGACCTCAACCAGGCCCTGCATGGCTTTGTCAGCCAAGGCCTGTTTTTCCAGCTCGCGGGCCAGGAAGATATTGCGCAGCAGGGATTGCACCACCCCTTTCCGCACCACCCCTTTCGCCTCCGGCGGCAACGCGGCAAGCCTTTCTCCCATGCCCGGTTCCCCGCGCATATAGGCGGCGCCGATCCGCATCCCCTCTTTAAGGTGCTCCTCGCCGAGATAATCGCCTTCCCCGGCTCCGGCGGCCATCCGTGCCGCCCGCTCCATCACCATATCCATGGTGCTCTTTATTTCCGCCATGGAAAACAGCCTCCTTGAGTCGTCATTTTTTTCACATGTCCTTCGGCCAAACATACACCAAGGATGGCGCCATTTCCAGCCCTGTCTTTACCTTAACGCGGGAAGGCGGCCATGATCCCGCCATCCACCGGCAGGGTGGCGCCGGTGGTGGGGGTCTGCTCGCTGGCGAAAAAAACCACCGCGTTGCCGACATGGTCGGCATGCACCGTGGTTTTCAGAAGATTGCGCTGGCGATAATAGTCCTTGAGCCCTTCCGGATCGAGATTGCGGGAGCGCATCCGCTCCGGCCCCACCACATCCCAGAGCCCGGAGGAAACGCCCCCGTCATCGAAGATTGCATCGGCGTTGATCATGTTCACCCGCACCCCGAACTCGGCCAGCTCCAGGGCGGCGATCTTGCCCAGCTGGTGCGCCCCGGCCTTGGAGGCGCTGTAGGCGCCAAAGGCGGCCCCAGGGGCAAAGACATTTTTCGAACTGTTGATCACGATGGAGCCGCCGGTACCCTGACGCTTGAAAATCGGGATCGCTCCCTTGATCACCTGAAACACCCCAAGACAGTTGACCTCCATCACCTGCCTGAAGGCCGGTTCGCTCAGCTCGGCAAGCTTTGCCACATGGGCGATGCCCGCGTTGGGCACCAGAATATCCAGGCCGCCGCATTGCATGACCAGCTGCTCCAGGCCAAGTTGCACCGATTCCTCGCTGGTCACGTCCATAACGAGCGGAGAAACCATGCGGCTGCCAAAGGTGTCGGCCAGATTATGGCAGACCGTCTCCAGCCGCTCCTGATTGATGTCGGTCATGAAGACCCTGGCTCCGGCCTCCAGCAGCTTGCGGCCGATGCCCATGGCAATGGCCCCGCCCCCGCCGGTGACCAGCGCGGTCCTCCCTTCAAGCGGCTTTGGTTTTGCCTTGCCCAGCTTGGCCTGCTCCAGGGCCCAGTATTCCATGTCGAAAATAGAATCCTGCCCGAGTTCGCGGTACGGGCCGAGGGGCGCGCCCAGCAACTTTGCCGCGATGGTATGCTCGGCGATATCCGCTCCAATCCCGGCATCCTTCCCGGTGAACCCGGCCGCCACCAGCCCCAAACCCGGCACCAGCACAACCCGGGGCATGGAATCGAGTTTGGTGCGGGCAACCTTTTTCGCCGCAACCTGGGTCGCGAAGTACTGGTCATACTCCTCTTGGTACCGGGCAAGCCCGGTCTGCACCGCGGCCAGGGTTGCTTCTTCATCGAGATCCGCCACCTCAAGCCACAGGGGATAATTCTTGGTCCGGATCACATGGTCGGGAGTGAGCACCCCGCCCGCGAAAAGCTCCTTGGCATCGGGCCGGGCAAGGGCGGCGAGGATTTCCTTATTGTGCCGGACAGCCAGTTGCATGGTGCGGCGGCGGCCCGACTCCTCGACAAAACTCAAGGCCCCCCGCAGGATGGGCAGCACCACCGAGGGTTGCACCACCCCCGGATCGACAACAGGGCTTGGCGTTACCGCGGCGGTGCGCTTGGCAAGATACGCCTCGGCCCGGCTCACATAGTCGATCATCCGGTCGTAGGCGGTTTTCGCATCCTCGCCAAAGGTGAAGATGCCATGGTTTTTGAGAATGATGCAGTCGATTCCAGGGTTGCTTTCATGGAGTTCCGCCATGGCCATGGCCAGGGGCAAACCCGGCATGATGAAGGGCAGGATGCCGATATTGTCGCCCAACGCCTCGCGAAGACGGGTTTCCGCGTCTTCCCGGTTGGTCAGGGTGACAATGGCGTCGGCATGGGTGTGATCGATGAACCGCTGCGGCAGAAAGGCATGCACCAGGGTTTCGATGGAGGGATTGGGCGACCCGGCGTCAAGGAGATGGGTGCGGAACTGGTTGACCATCTCCGCATCGCTCAACTCCCCGACCTGCCGCAGTTTCCGGAGATAGGCCAGATCAAGGCCGGGAAAGCCCTGGGGCGCGATGACCCCCAGATCCCAGCCGCTCCCCTTGATATAGAGGATCTCCTGCGCTTCCCCGACCAGGTTGGTGATGGTGCATTTCACCGAGGTGTTCCCCCCGCCGTGCAAAACAAGATCCTCTTCCGCGCCAAGAAGCCGTGAGGTATACACCCGGAGGGCAAGCTCCGGCGGGCACTGGTGATAGGCGCCAACAAAGGCCTGGGCCTCTTTTTCATCATAACGGTTTTTCATGAAACAGCTTCTCCTAAGGATAGAGCGCGAGCCGGAAAAACCCCTCAAGGGTTTAATTATTTAATAAAATCTTTACGCCAAAAACAACCTAAAAAGTTGACTTTTCTACGTTTTTCACTTGACACCCCCCTCAGATGGATTACACAGAAAGATGGCTGTTATCATACAACAGTTGTTGCGGATCGTGCACCTTTCCTTTTTGCTGCAAGGAGTCTTTTTGACGGTATGGCTGTAAATCAGAACGACGATACAGTCCAACTCATCAAGGACGCCGCGGACATCGCCGAGATCATCGGCGAACACGTCTCCCTCAAGCGCGCCGGCACCAACCTCAAAGGGCTCTGCCCCTTTCATTCCGAAAAAACGCCCTCCTTCACCGTCAATCCCGACCGCAAAACCTACCACTGCTTTGGTTGCGGCGAGGGGGGGGATGTCTTCAGCTTCATGATGAATTTTCACCGCCTGAGCTTTGCCGAGGCGCTGAAGGAGCTGGCCCGCAAATACCAGATCGCCCTGCCGGAAAAGCCCCTGAATCCGCAGGAACGGGAAAAAGCCCAGAAGCGGGAGGCGCTGCAGAGTGCCAACGAAAAGGCGGCCGAGCTCTTCCACCAGCTCCTGCTTTCCGATCCCGGCGCGCAAAAAGCCCGCGAATATTTGAGCAAACGGGGCATTCCCGAGGAAATCACCAAGGAATTCCGCCTGGGGTTTGCCCCGGACAGCTGGAATTTTCTGGTCAACGGTTTGCCCAAGCAGAAGATCACCACCGAGACGGCCAAGGACGCCGGGCTGCTCGTGGTCCGGGACAACGGCGGCTTTTATGACCGCTTCCGCAACCGGGTCATGTTTCCCATCGTCGGCCTGACCGGCAGGGTCGTCGCCTTTGGCGGCCGCATCCTGGACGATGGCCAGCCCAAATACATGAACTCGCCGGAATCGCCGGTCTTTGACAAAAGCCGGACCCTGTTCGGCCTCTATCAAAACCGCGAATACATCCGCCAGGCCAAGAACTGCCTGGTGGTTGAAGGCAACTTCGACCTGTTGTCCCTGGCCGTGCATGGGGTGCGCAACGTGGTCGCCCCCCTGGGCACCGCCCTAACCCAAGCCCATGTCCGCTCGCTCAAGGGCTACACCGATGAGGTGATCCTTCTTTTTGACGGCGACCAGGCCGGACTCAAGGCGGCCATGCGCTCGGTCCCGCTTTTCTTGAGCGAACAGGTCACGGCCAAGGTTGCCGTGCTGCCCGAGAACCACGATCCGGACACCTTTGTCCGGGAGTTCGGCAGGGAAGGGTTGCATAAACACCTTGAAGCCGCCATGCCCCTGCCGGAATTCGTCTTTGACAAGCTCGTTGCCCAATATGGCATGACCGTGGCCGGCAAGGCCAAGATCGTCGCGGAGCTGCAGGAATTGATCAAGGCCATTGGCGATCAACATCTCCAGCGCACCCTCTTTGTCGCGCATTTCGCCAAAAAGCTGGATCTTGCGCCCCAGCAGCTGCTTGAGGGGATCATCCCGGCCCAATCATCAAGCAGCCCGACCGCAAAACCAGCTTCAGCACAGGGAAAAGGCGAGGCCCAGCTCCCGATCAAGCAACGGCAGCTGCTTGAATTCCTGGTGGCGTACCCGGAATACCTGCCCGCCTTTCTGGAAGCCGGCCTGGAAGAGGTCATCATGAACCAGTTCGGCCTGGCCATCCTCCATCTGCTCAAGAGGCAGCCGGACCTTTCCGGCGGGCCGGAACAGCTCCTTGACCTTGCCACCGGGCCGGAACGGGCTTTTATTTCCAGACTGCTCATCTCCACCCCCTCGTATTCCGAAGAGTTGCGGGAGCAGATGGCTCAAGAAATGCTGAACTGGCTCACATCAACCAGCCTGAAGGCAAAAAAGGAACGGCTTATGCGCCAAATCCGCGAGGCCCAGCACACCCAGAACAACCAGCTCCTGATGGAGCTGATGACACAAAAAATCCAGATGGATGAGGCGCTGCATTCTTAGGGCCTGTACTCCTTTTCGACGGCTTTTGTTAAGTTAAAGAGGTGGGGCGAATTAACTTAGGAGGATGAAAAAGCTATGGCGAGGCAAGAGAAAGGATTCAAACAACCAAGGATAACCGCCGCCAAGGAAATGGCAAGTGTGCTGCTGGCCGAGGACGCCTTGCTGGAAAGTGTGGAGGAAGAGGAGAGCAGCTGGTCGGTTGAGCGCCCGAATAACCTGACCGCCATTTTTGATCTGGATCTGGACAGCGAGACCGATCTCGAGGAAAACTTGCATCCGGCCGAGCCGGAGGATGACAGCCCGCACGAAGGATTGATCACAAAAACCCGCGATCTTTCCGGCAACCAGCTGGATCCGGTCAAGGCGTATCTCCAGGAAATGGGCTCTGTCGGCCTGCTTTCCTCGGAGGCGGAAACCGAGATCGCCAAGAAAATCGAGGACGGAGAAAAACTCATCCAGGACACCCTCCTGACAACGCCCCTGGCCATTGAATACCTGCGCGAAGTGGCGGACAAGATGCTCGCCGGGAAACGGACCATCGCCGACATCCTGCGCGGCCTGGATGAAACAAACAACCAGGTCAACGAAGAAAAAAAGGAGCACTTTCTCTGGCAAATCGGCGAGGCGCACCGGCTCAACGAAGAACTCTCGGCCTTCCGTCTTGACCTGCTTGATCCCGCCATTACCAAGGGTGACGCCCAAAAGATCAAGATCCGCGTCAAACGCAACACCAAGGCCATTGCCAAACTTTTTGAAAACGACCGCTTGAGCGCCAAGCATCTCTCCACCATCATCACCCGGCTGCGCAAACAAGGGGCCAAGCTTACTCCGCCGGCCCAGATCCGGGAAGACAAAGCCAAGTATGCCCTTTTTCTGCAGGGATGCGCCAAAACCCATGGCATCGACCATGAATCCCTGACCATGCTGCTTGCCGAAATCAGCGCCGGAGAAAAAGCCAGCCGTGAATCAAAAAACGCCTTGGTGCAGGCCAACCTGCGCCTCGTGGTCAGCGTGGCGAAAAAGTATGCCAACCGGGGGCTGCAGCTGCTCGACCTTATCCAGGAAGGCAACATCGGCCTGATGAAGGCCGTGGAAAAATTCGAATACCGGAGGGGCTACAAATTCAGCACCTATGCCACCTGGTGGATCAGGCAGGCCATCACCCGGGCCATTGCCGACCAGGGCCGCACCATCCGTATCCCGGTGCACATGATCGACACCATCAACCGCCTCCTCAAGGGCGCCAAGGATTTCCTGCGGGAAACAGGCAGGGAACCCACCCCCGAGGAGATGGCCGAACGGCTCGATATTGACCTGAGCAAGGTCAAAAACATCCTGAAAATCGCCAAGGAACCCCTGTCGCTCGACACCCCCATCGGCAGCAGCGAGGACAGCTACCTTTCCGATTTCATCGAGGATGTGGACTCACTCTCGCCGGACGAGGCCACCGCCATGGAAAGCCTGCGGGAGAATCTCCGCAACGTCCTGCGCACCCTCTCCCCGCGCGAGGAGCTGGTCCTGCGCATGCGTTTCGGCATCGACACCTCGGTCGACCTGACCCTGGAGGAGGTTGGCGACAACTTCGCCGTCACCAGGGAGCGGATCCGTCAGATCGAAGCCAAGGCTCTGAAAAAACTCAAACACCCCACCCGGCGCAATCTGCTGTTCGCCTTTTATAACGATTAGCCGGCGTACACGCCCAAAAAAACAGGATGCCGTTGCCGGTCGTCCTGTTTTTTTTGGCTCCAGTGCCTGACAATAACTTTGCCCAGACAAACAGGGGCACAATTTCCCTGAGCCCGTGGCCCTTATCATGGTTCCCGACACACATCCTTCCATCCCTTGCGATCTTGCTGACATGAACACCAGACACCAGTGGCTCTCCCTCGCCTTTACTCCGGGGCTTGGCCCAGCCACCCTCAAGAAACTTGTCGAACGGTTCGGCTCCGCCCACCAGATTCTCGCGGCCAGCCGCAAGGAGCTTGAGGAATGCCCCTTTTTGCGCAAGGATTCCCTTGCCTGCCTGTGCGGCCAGAGAACCATTGCCGAGGCTGCGGCGGACCGAGAGCTTCGCCTGGCGGAAAAAACCGGAACCACCCTGCTTTGCTGGGACGATCCGCTCTTTCCTCCCCTGCTCAAGGAAATAAACGACCCGCCACCGATCCTCCATGTCCTGGGAAATCCGCAACTCCTCAGCCTGCCTGGCATCGCCATGGTCGGGGCACGGGCCGCCTCGTTGTACGGATTGCAGGTGGCGGAGCGGCTGGCCACGGAGCTGGCCCGCGACGATCTTGTCATCACCAGCGGCTTTGCCCTGGGGATAGACACCGCCGCCCACCGGGGAGCACTGGCGGCTGGGGGCAAGACCATCGCGGTCATGGGCTGCGGCCTGGACATCGTCTATCCGAGCCAGAACAAGAAACTCCATGGGCAGATCGCCGCCCGCGGCGCGATCATCAGCGAGACCCCTCTTGGCACCATGCCGGAAGGGTTTCGCTTTCCCGCCCGGAATCGGATTATCAGCGGCTTGTCCTTGGGCGTCGTGGTGGTGGAAGCCGCCCACCGTTCCGGCACCCTGATCACCGCGCACCAGGCCCTGGAACAGGGGCGGGATGTTTTTGCCATCCCCGGCAGGATCGATTCCCCGAAAAGCGAAGGGTGCCACCGCCTGATCCAGGAAGGCGCCAAGCTCGTGCACAGCGCGGCCGACATCCTTGGGGAACTCTCCCTGACCACGACCACTCCTCCGGAAACAAGGGTGCAGGCTCCTCCCCTGCCCGAGGAAGAAGGCAAGGTCTTCTCCCTTCTTGAGGTATACCCCAGAAACATCGAAGAAATTATCCAGGCGGCGCAACTGCCGCCCCACAGGATAAGCGAGATCCTCCTGCACCTCGAACTTCAGGGTTTGGTGGCATCTTTACCGGGCAAACAGTACCAAAGGCTTGCAGAACCACATTCGTCCAGTGTATAAGGCCCCTAGAGAAAGAGTCGCAGCTGCGCCAGCTTAACAAAAACGCACGGGACACCATGTCACAATCGCTGATCATTGTTGAATCTCCGGCCAAAGCCCGGACCTTGCAGAAATATCTCGGCAAAAACTTTACGGTCAAGGCTTCGGTGGGCCATATCATCGATTTGCCGGTTACAACCCTGGGCGTTGATATTGCCAATGATTTCGCCCCCCAATATGTCACCATCCGGGGCAAGGGCAAAATCATCAGCGACCTGAAAAGCGCGGCGGAAAAGGCCGACAAGATATACCTGGCCCCAGACCCTGACCGCGAGGGGGAGGCCATTGCCCACCATATCGCCGAAATTCTGCAATCCACGCACAAGCCCATCCACCGGGTTCTTTTCCATGAACTCACCAAAAAAGCGATCCTCACCGCCATCGAGCAGGCAACCGAGGTCAACCAGCAACGTTTCGAGGCCCAGCAAACCCGCCGCATTCTGGACCGTCTCGTAGGCTACCAGATATCCCCCCTCTTGTGGGACAAGGTCCGCCGCGGCTTGAGCGCGGGAAGGGTGCAGTCCGTCGCGGTGCGCATGGTCTGTGAGCGCGAGCAGGCCATCGAGGCCTTTGTTTCGGAAGAATACTGGTCCATCCACACCACCCTGGAAGGAAAAACACCCCCGCCCTTTGTCGCCCAGCTCGACCAGGCATACGGCAAAAAGATCGACCTCAAGAAAAACAAGATCGGCACCGACGGTGAGGCGCAGGCCATTGTCGCTGCCGTGCGGGACGCTTCTTTCCTGGTGGAGAGCCTGGAGAAGAAAAAGAAAAAACGCAACCCGAGCCCGCCGTTCATCACCAGCACCATGCAGATGGACGCCAACCGCAAGCTCCGTTTTTCCGCGAAAAAGACCATGACCCTGGCCCAGCGGCTCTATGAGGGCATCGAATTGGGCGCCGAAGGCCCCACCGGCCTGATCACCTACATGCGGACCGACTCCACCCGAATCAGCAACGAGGCCCTGGAAGAGGCCCGGGGGTATATTACCGAGGCCTTTGGGGAACAATTCCTCCCGGCCAAGCCGAATATCTTCAAAACCAGCAAATCCGCCCAGGACGCCCACGAAGCCATTCGCCCCACCGATGTGCGCAACACCCCGGAAAAACTCGCCCCTTTTCTGGAAAAAGACATGCTGGCCCTCTACTCCCTGATCTGGAAACGCTTTCTCGCCTGCCAGATGGCCCCGGCCGAATATGACCAAACCACCATCACCCTGCTGGCGGCCCAGGACTTTGTTTTTAAGACCGTGGGCTCCATCATGCGTTTTCAGGGCTTCATGGCCCTGTACGAAGAGGCGGTGGATGAAAGCGCGGGGGATGGCGCGGAAGGCGACAATGCCACCCTGCCGGATCTGAAAAAAGGCGACAGCGTTTCACTCCTGGCCATCGAACCAAAACAGCATTTTACCCAGCCGCCTCCCAGATACACGGAGGCAACCCTGGTGAAAGCCCTGGAGGAGAACGGGGTGGGCCGGCCCTCCACCTATGCCTCCATCCTCTCCACCATCCAGGAGAAGGAATACGCCCTGCTGGTCCAGCGTAAATTCATGCCCACCGACCTGGGCAAGCTGGTCAATGAACTGCTTGTCGCCCATTTTCCGGATATTCTGGACATCGAATTCACCGCCTCCATGGAGGAAAAGCTCGATGGGGTGGAGGCGGGCGACACTCAGTGGCTCAAGGTTCTGCGGGATTTTTACGGGCCGTTCAGCAAGACCCTGGACGCAGCCAAGGAGGAGATGAAATCGATCAAGAAAACAGCCATCCCCACCGACCTGCCCTGCCCGCTCTGTGATGGAAAAATGGTGATCAAGTGGGGGAAAAACGGCGAATTTCTTGCCTGCGAGAAGTATCCGGAGTGCAAACACACCCAGGATTTCACCAGAAACGACGAGGGCAAGATCGTGCCCGTCGAAAGGGAGCAGCCAGCCGAATCAGGCGAGCTTTGTGAAAAATGCGGCAAGCCCATGGTCTTTAAGAATGGGCGCTATGGCAAGTTTTTGGCTTGTTCCGGCTACCCGGCCTGCAAGAACATCCGCGCCACCACCACCGGGGTCCCTTGTCCGGAACCAGGGTGCACCGGAGAACTCATCCAGAAGATCTCCAAGCGCGGCAAGGTCTTTTACAGCTGCAACAAGTATCCCAAATGCACCTTTGCCCTGTGGGACAGGCCGGTCAACGAGCCGTGCCCGCAGTGCGGATCCAGCTATCTGCTTGAGCGGGAAACGAAAAAAAGCGGACTGCAGCTGCATTGCCCGAACAAGGAATGCGGGTATACAAAGAAGATCGGCGAAGAAGAATAACAGCGAAGGCTACAGATTCCCCCGGATCAAGTAAGCGGTGTAGCCGACAAGCTCATAGAGCATCCCGTAGGTATCCTCCAACCCGTCGCCGGAAGGAACGAAGCTCTCCCGGGTTACGGGGGTTTTGTCCCTGGACACAGAAAGCAGATCCGGATTCAAGCCCTGCTTGCGAAAAAGCGCCGCCGCCCTCCGCATATGATTGGCCGAGGTAATGAGCAGGATTCGCTTGATTCCATTACTCTCGCAATATGCCTTAACGCTTTTTGCCTCGGCCAGGGTATTACGCACCTTGCCGTGGACCGCGATCTTTTGAGGATCAATCCCCTGCCTTTCCAGAAGACCAAGAAGGATTTTGGTCTCGTTCACCCCTTTGATGCTCACATTGCTGAGAAGCAAGGTGTCGGCCAAGCCGCTTTTTATCGCCGCGGCCCCCATAAGGATCCGCGCGGAACTCTGCCCCAGCTGCTGGTAGTCGGAGACATACTTGAAGATCTCTTCTTCATTCTCCGCCGCATGCAGCACATACCATTTATAGTCAACCATCCCTCCCAGCACCACGGCAGCATCATACCGGCTCTGCCGGTCCACCGTATCGGCCACCGCCCATCTGGCCATGACAATCTGTGACGTGTACGGAATGCTGACCCCATAGAGATACACCAGAAGGAGCAGCAGACCGAAACGTGTCCGCTCCTTTTTGAGCAAAAGGATCAAACCGATAAAAAATACCGGGAAAAGGGGATTGAGAAAAAACCGGGCCACATCCTGAACAGTATAAAAAGGCATGACAACCCTCATCGGACAGCATCAGCGAAAGCAGGCACCGTGCCTACCGTGTTCCTTTTAGATATACCTGCAAAGCCGGTCCATTGCCAGCGACAAAATAAAGCTGCTTGCCAAACAGACCGATAAGGAAATATGATAAGGGATACCCTACGCGAGGACACAAGGAGGCAAGCCCATGATTTCCGGCATCCATTCGGCACTTTCCGGCCTGACCGCCATCCAGAAAAAGATTGAATCAAATGCCAATAATGTGGCCAACGTCAATACGGATGGCTACAAAAAAACACGGGTTACCCTGCACGAACAGGAACCGCAAGGCATACAGGCGGTGGTGCAGAAAATCGAGCCGCCCGGGCCCATGGTGTACGAACAGACACCTGCGGGAGAGACATTGGTTGAAAAATCAAACGTGGAGCTGAGCGAAGAGTTGCCCAACATGATGTTGAGCCGCCGCTTTTTTCAGGCCAACCTGAAAACCGTACAGGTCGAGGATGAAATGCTTGGAAGTCTGCTGGACATCAAGAGCTGAGACCGTTTTCCTGCCAGGTTATCCTACCGTCCAGGATGGTCAACACGGCCTTTCCCTGTAACTCCCAGCCAAGAAACGGAGAATTCCTGCTCTTGGAAAGAATGGACTCCTCGCTAAAAACAAACCGCTTCTCCGGATCAATCACCGTAATATCCGCCGGTGCCCCCACCGAAAGCGTCCCGCCTGACACCCCGAGAATCCGGGCCGGATTCACCGAAAGCAGTTCCACCATCCTCCGGGCATCGAGCTGTTTCTCCCGGACAAGTTGCAAGGTTAACGGCACCGCTGTTTCCAGGCCGATGATCCCGTTGGCTGCCAGATCAAACTCCTTGTCCTTGTCAAGATCGCCATGCGGGGCGTGATCCGTGGCAATGGCGTCGAGGGTTCCGTCCCGCAAAGCCTCACACACCGCAGCCACATCCGCCTCGGTGCGCAAGGGAGGATTCATTTTCGCCAGGGTGTTATACCCATCCACCGCTTTCTCGGTGAGGGTGAAATAATGCGGCGCTGTTTCCGCCGTCACGGCCACCCCTTTTTCCTTGGCTCTCCGGATCAAAGACAGCGACTCCCTCGTGCTGACGTGGGCAATATGGATGGGCCGCCCGGTAAATTCAGCCAGGGCCAAATCGCGATAGACCATAATCTCTTCTGCCACATGGGGGATACCCCGCAACCCGAGCCGGGTGGCCAACGCACCATCGTTCATGGCGCCGCCGTGACTGAGCGTCATCTCCTCGGCATGGGAAATAACCAACAGATCGTGGTTGCCCGCATACTCAAGGGCCCGGCGCATGAGCTGACTGTTGCCCACCGGCAGACCATCATCGGTTACGGCAACCGCCCCGGCCTGGCGCAATTCGCCGAACTCGGCGAGGTGTTCCCCGTTACTCCCGCTGCTGATCGCGCCCACCGGGTAGACCCTGGCAAACCCTGCTTCCGCCGCCTTTGCCAGAATAAAAACGGTCACGGTCTGATTATCGTTGACCGGCTTGGTGTTCGGCATGGCCGCCACGGCGGTAAAGCCCCCGGCGGCTGCGGCGCGGGTTCCGGTCTCAATGGTTTCCTTGTACTCCTGCCCTGGCTCGCGCAGGTGCACATGCATGTCGATCAGCCCCGGCACCACCCACTTCCCCTGCAAGTCATACACAAGCTCTCCCTGTTCGGGAAGAGAGCCTGGCTGGGCCACCGCGCTTATTCTGCCGTCTGCGATCAACACATCATGCGTCCGATCGATCCCGTTCGCCGGATCAATCACGCGCCCATTTTTCAGAAGAATACTTCCGGGCATGCTAATCGCCTCCCATTATCAGATAAATCAAAGCCATCCGCACCGCCACCCCGTTGGTAACCTGCTCCAGGATCACCGAACGGCTGCCATCGGCAAGCTTGGGATCGAGTTCAACCCCCCGGTTTATCGGGCCGGGATGCATGATGATCGCCTCGGGCTTGGCTGCGTCCACCACCTTTTGCGAGATGCCAAAAAATTTCGCATATTCGCGCAGGGTCGGAAACAGGGGATCCTGCTGGCGCTCTTTCTGAATCCGCAGGGCCATGATCACATCGGCCCCATCAACCGCCTCCATCACGCTCCGGCTGACCCGGGCGCCCAGCTCCCCAATACCTGGAGGGATAAGAGTCGCCGGACCGCTCACCGAAACGGACGCTCCCATCTTGGAAAATCCGATAATGTTTGAATGTGCCACCCGGCTGTGCGCTATGTCGCCGATAATAGCGATTTTTAGCCCCGCGATCCCGCCCTTGGCCTCCCGAACCGTCATCAGGTCGAGAAGACCCTGGCTTGGATGCTCGTGGGTTCCGTCCCCGGCATTGATCACGGACACGTCGACATGATCGGCCAGGAGACGGGCCGAACCCGAGCGCGGATGCCGGAGGATGATGCAGTCGGGATTCATGGCCGCGAGATTCCGCGCGGTGTCGATGAGGGTTTCCCCCTTCACCGTGCTGCTGCCCGAGTTGGAGATATTGAAGGTGTCAGCGCTCATGCGCTTTGCGGCAACTTCAAAGGAAAGACGGGTTCTGGTGCTTGGCTCAAAGAAAAAATTGATGATGGTTTTGCCGCGGAGAGTCGGAACCTTTTTTATGGAGCGAGCGGATATTTCCTTGAACGATTCAGCGGTCTGTAAAACGGCCTGAATATCTTCCGGGGAAAGATCGGCAAGCCCAAGGACATGTTTATGGCTGAATCGGTACTCGGGGTCCATACGATTCTTTCCGTGGAAATGTCAGCGCGGCCAAAGAGAACTTCCCGCGCCAAAATAATGAAGAGCAACAACGCATCAATTCAGAATAAAAAAAACAGAAGCCAATGGTCCAGAACTTTTTCAAGGAATTATTTTGCCAAGCCGATTCCAGCGCACCGTGAAATTCTCACTGTCCCACGACCAGTAGAGCATAAAAGCCTTGCCCCTGATGGCCTTGAGATCAACAAACCCCCAAAATCGGCTGTCGTGGCTGTTATCACGGTTGTCCCCCATGACAAAGACGGAACCCGGCGGCACGGTTACCGGCGCCATATTGTCCCTGGGAGACGGAAGAACCTCCGCTTCCAGATTTACGGCATTGGGCTCGACAAAGGGTTCCCCATTGACAAACACCTTTTTGCGCACAACCTCAACCCGGTCTCCGGCAACCCCCACAACCCGCTTGATAAAATCCTGGGAAGGGTTTTGCGGATACTTGAAGACAATAACATCATGCCGCTGGGGATCTCCCACGGTAATCCAGGTCGCCCCGCTCAGAGGGTTTTTCACGCCATAGCCAAATTTGTTGACCAAGATATGATCACCGATCAGCAAAGTCGGAATCATGGACCCGGAAGGGATCTTGAAAGCCTGCACCACAAAAGTTCTGATGAAAAATGCGAGCAGTAAGGCAATAATGATTGCCTCGACATATTCTCGCACAACAGATTTTTCCATCGTCTTGCCAGGAGGGTTCTTCACACGCATGATCCTCGCATCACAATCTGTTCATCCAGGGAAAACAAGAGTTGCCGGTCGGCAGATCCATTGCCTGGAAAGATGGCCGCAAAATAAGCGAAGACCGAAATAAAAACAAGGGGCTGAATGCGTCTGGCCAAGAAATTCTCTTTAACTCCAGCCTGGAATAATTCTGAATTTTCTCCAACGGCGCGAACCACCTGTAGTAGAGGCCATTTACAAAAAACACAACATATTGATTTTTTTGAGTTTTTCAAATCATCCATCCCCGGATCCTCTCTCTCGGTTACTCAATTTTTATGAGAAAAATCCATGAGCTATCGCTGACTTTATGCTTGACACCATGTTTTTTTTGTGTCTCTAATGCAATAAAATAGATAAAATTATAATTAACAAGCGCAGTTAGAAAATATTCCGCGCAACAACCGGATATCGGTCCGCGGATATGCACAGCCGGAAAACCTTGGTTACGGGGAGCTCATGGGCAAATCGGGTTTTAAAAAATTACAATTGCCATCCTTGCATATCCCTTTTCTCAAAAGGCAAACTCTCTCCCTCGGCCTTGATATTGGCTCTCATGCCGTAAAGATCTGCGAACTGGAAGAAACGAGCCAGGGGGGGTATAGGCTCGTGGCCCTGGGAAGCGCCCGGCTTCCTCCCGATTCCCTTGAAGACGGCGCCTTGCAGGATCCGGCGGCCGTGGGCAAGGTCATCACCTCATTGGTCAGCAATCTGAAAATCAAGAACAAAAAGGTCGCCATCTCCATTTCAGGATACTCCGTCATCGTCAAAAAAATAAATTTGGCCGTGATGACCGAAGAGGAACTTGAAAAACACATCGAATCAGAGGCGGAGCAATATATCCCCTTCGATATTGAAGACGTTTACCTTGATTTCCAGGATCTGAAAACGAACACTGCGTCCGAAGCCCGCACGGATGTCATGCTGGTCGCGGCCAAACGGGATGTCGTGGATGGATATCTGAACATGCTGCGGGCAGCAGGACTGCAGCCGGTTGTCGTTGACGTGGACGCCTTTGCCTTGGAGAACGCCTTTGAAGCAAATTTTGGCCTGGCGGACAATGTCGCCCTGGTGGATATTGGCGCCTCAAAGATGAACATCAATATTATCTCCCATGGCGCTTCAATTCTTGCCCGTGACGTTGTCCTCGGCAGCCGGCAGCTGACCGAACAGATAGAAAATCTTTTTGGCATCAGCTTTGAAGAGGCAGAAGCCTTGAAAACAGGGGAGATTGCCGCTAAAGAAAAGCAGGAGGAACTTGGAACCCTTTTTGCCAATACCTGTGGTCAGTGGGTAACAGAGGTAAAACGCGCCATTGATTTTTATTATTCCAACCATCCGGATGAAACGATTTCAAAAATCATCTTGAGCGGTGGCGGCGCCAAGATACAAGGCCTTACCGATTTTTTTGAAAAAGAAACCGATATCCCCGTCGAAATCTTCAACCCTTTCAAGCAAGCCGCAGTGGATAGCAGAACCATCGACCCTGCCTACCTGAAAAGCATTGCTCCGGAAATGACCCTTGCTGCCGGCCTGGCAACAAGGCCGGTGGAGGTATAACATGATCCGCATCAACCTCCTGCCGATCAGGCAACTAAAAAAAAGACAGCGTCTGAAAACCGAACTTCTGGGATTTTCCGTTTCTCTTGGCTTGATCTTGCTTGTCCTTGCCGTCAGCTGGTTTGCCCTGTCCGGGAGGATTACCAACCTCAAGGATGAACTCATTGCGCTTGAGAATAAAAAACAGTCCTATCAGCCCATCATAAAACAGATTGATACCCTGAAAAAAGAGAAACAGATGGTGGAACAGAAACTGGACTCCATCAAAAAACTCCAGGCTGGCGCCCAGGTTACGGTGCGCGTCCTCGATGAGGTAGCTTCCCGCACCCCAACAAGCCGCATGTGGCTCACCTCCTTGCAACAGTCAGCAGGACGCTTGCAGTTGCAAGGCACTGCTTTGGATAACGAAACCATTGCCCAGTACATGCAGCAGCTGGAAGCCTCCGAATATTTTGAAAAGACGGAATTGACCAGCTCTGCCCAGACGGACGTTGCCAAGCAGAAGCTGAAATCTTTTGCTCTCACCATCAATGTTATTGTACCGAACAGTTAATACCTTGGGCGGGAGAAGCCATGTCTCTTGACATAAAAAAAATACAGGCGGGCCTTGAGAAGCTTCTCGACAGCAAGGTAAGCCGGCTTGACATGAAGCAAAAAATGCTGATCGCCGGCGCAGCCTGCATCCTGCCGTGTGTAGCCTTCTTTTTTCTTGCCTATTCCCCGAAAACCAGCGAGCTGAAAATTCTTGAAGCACAAAAGGGGCAACTCCAAGAGGAAATTCGAAAAGTAGAAAAAATCGCCAGCGACCTTGACAAGCACAAGGCCGAAATGGCTGAGATGCAACGGTTGTTTTCCGAGGCATCACTGTTGCTGCCCGATCAAAAGGAAATCCCCTCGCTCCTGGCCACGATTTCCGGGCAGGCCACCGCTTCGGGGTTGGATGTTCTGTCCTTCAAACCGCTCGCCGAAAAACCGCAGCAATTTTACGCGGAAATCCCGGTGGATATCTCGGTACAGGGGCCATACCATGATGTGGGCGTTTTCCTTGACAGAATCAGCAAGCTTCCCCGTATTGTCTCCGTGAATAACATCAATATGGGCGGCCCAAAGCTGGCGGGAGGGCAAATGATCCTGAGTTCAACCTTTCAGCTTGTCACCTACCGCTTTCTCGATACGGCTGAAGTTGCTGCCAGCACAACTCAAGATGCAAAAAAGAAATAGCTGGTCCGCTATACAAAACAAAATAAAGGGTTACAGAGCGATAACCGTTGCCTTGGACGAGAACCTCTCATCATGATGAACAGCGTGTACTCAAAAAATAGATTTCTCGCGCTTGCCCTTACTGCATGTGTGCACTGTGCCTATGCATGGGATATTGCTTTTGCCCAAAACGAGACTGTCACCCCAGAAACCACCACCAGCGCTACAAACCAGACCTTGGAAACAGCCCTTGCAAACGGACAGCCCCCACCCTTTATATATAACAGCGAAAGACCTGATCCCTTTTTCCCTTTTCTCACCCAGGAAATTATAAAAGCCGATGCCAAAGCCAAAGCCGAACTGACGGGGACACAAAAATATGAACCCTCCCAGCTTACCCTGGTCGCCATTGTTTCTGGCAAACGCGGGTTCTTGGCCATGGTGCAGGATTCCTCAGGCATTGGCTATGTCCTCCGTAAAGGTACAAAAATCGGAGAAACAGGAGAAGTTGTACAAATAGCTCAAGACAAGGTAATCATCGAGCAATCACTTAAAAATATTGCCGGGGAACGCACATCCCGCAAAATTGAGATGATATTAAGCAAAGAGGGAGAAAAATAATGACATCCCCTATTACCCGCCTGAAATGTATCTCTGCCGGGCTGATGATATTCTGTTTTCTTTTGGCCGGGACAGCCTTTGCCCAAAAGACCGCATCCCAGGCAAAAGCGACTTACATAATATCAGGCATTACTCTTGACCAGACTGGTGATGGCATGCAATTGGTTGTCCAGGGACGGACGCCACCCACCTACACCATGTATGAACTCTTTGACCCCCTGCGGATCGTGCTCGACATAGCCGACGCAAGCCTCATCGATTCCGCGGCCCTCCCGGTAAATTTGCCGCAAGGTCCAGTACAGGAGATTAAAAATATCGCCTTGACCGACCAGGATCCGGCCATAGCCAGGTTGGAGATCTATCTCTCCGGCGACCCTGCCTATACCATCGAGAGAAAGGGGAACAATATTGTCGTCAGTTTTGCCAAGACAATGTCCATGCCTCCCCAGCTCACCCAGACGGCTCCCGAACCCGAGGCGGAACAGCAGGCTGTGGCCGTAGCCAGCCAGCCAGCTTCTTCGGCATCCATGCTCCAGGACATTGAAATTGACACCACCAACCCGAACGAAACCCGCGTCTTTATCAAAACAAACGGACCGATCAAAGATTTCCAGAAGGCCCATCTCGTTAAGAGGGGCGCCCTCCCTGCCAGAATGTATATTGACATCGCCAATGTTGCGCTGCCTGGAAAGATGCTGCAGCACACCGTTGGCACTGCCTTGGCAAAAATCCGTGCTGCCCAGCGCAATTCAGCGGTTCGCATCGTTTTTGATTCCGGCCTCAAAGATCTATTCACCTATGAGGTGGAAAACAAACCCGATGGATTGTTGGTAAAGATCGTTGAACCTGGGGCAACCAGTGCCGCACCAAGCGTAGCGGCTGGCATCGTGAAGCAAAATACGTCTAAAAAAGCAGAGGCCAGACAACCTGAGGCCAAAACTCTTCCCTCGCAGCCTGTCCCTGCTCCTTCCCAACCCGCTGAAATTGCACTTCCCGAGACACCCGCGCCAGCACCTGCCCAGGAAACCATCGCTTCGGAGCTGATCGTTCCCAAGTTCAGCAGCGCAAAAGCCAAACCAAAATCCGTTGCAGCCAAACCGTCTCAGGAGCCCAAGACAGCCAACGCTGCCGCTCCCGTTGCATCTCCGAAAGCATCTGAAAAGACCGCCAAGGCGGACTCCTTTGCCTTTGCCGGATATGAAAAACAAAAAATTACCGTGGATTTCTTTAAAATTGATCTCCACAATGTGTTCAGGCTGTTCGGTGAAATAAGCGGCCAGAATATCGTCGTTGACGAAGGGGTCAGCGGGACGCTGACCCTTGCACTCAACGACATCCCTTGGGACTTTGCTCTGGACATTATCCTCAACCTCAAGGAGCTGCAGAAAGAGGAACGTTTCAACACCATCGTCATCTCGCCAAAAAACAAACAGTTCCAGTGGCCGAAAGCCGCCACGGAAGCAGTTTCCGTCAAGGGAGGGGAAAAGATTGAGGCCATCTCCGTAAAAAAGCGACTCGAAACGCCTAAAGGGGTTGTCGAAGCAAAAACCCTCATCCAGCAAGCAAATGCGGCAGAAAAAAGCGGCCACCTCGAGAAGGCCTTGTCTCTTTACGAGTCAGCTTTCAACAACTGGCCGGAAAATGCTCAGCTTGCAAGCCGCATCGCCTCGCTGTGCCTCACCCAGCTTGGCTTAAATGCCAAGGCCGTCCATTATGCCAAGGCAACCCTGACCCTTGAGCCAGCGAACGCAGGGGCCGCCCTCCAGGCTGCCATCGGCTCGGCCAACATGAAAAAAACCGAAGCGGCCAAAGCATACTTTGACTTGGCCATCAGCGGAGAGGCGCCTCCCAGCGAAGCTCTGATCAGCTATGCTTCCTTTGCCGAAGAATACCAGAGTTACAATGGGGCCATGGCGCTGTTGGCCAGACATGAAGCTTTGTACGGGGACACCCTTGACACTTTGGTGGCCAAGGCCCGCATTCTTGACAAACTCGGGCATTCCGCGCAGGCCGTCGCGGCATACAATGCGGTCTTGCTTTCAGGGTACAATGTGCCGGAAGATTTACAGCAATTCATCAAAGGAAGAATTGCGGCGGCAAATTAACTTACCAGGTTGAGGCGTTTTCGGTTTTTACCTGAAATTTGATAGTCTCGTGAAAAGGGAACGATAACACAGGTCCGTAACATAATTAAAAAAGTTACAGAGTGACCACGGTTGTAAGCGCGGCTTTTTGCGATTTCAACAAATTTCTTTCACCTCAAAAAAAGTAGAAAGACTGCCATCATGAAAAAGAAAACTTTAAGCCTAGCCAACTTCTTTGTCTGTGCAGCAATCAGCCTGCTGCTCACTACCGCTTGCGCACCTGTCGCCAAAACCGAGGCAACCCAAGACTCGCTTGCCGCAGGAAAACAGGCAAGTCCTCAGGGAACTGGCCAACTGCCGGTCCGCTTTCAGAAACCTGCTTATATGCTGAGAGAGAGCTCTGCCCAAAATATTGGCACATCGGGATCTGAAGGACTGGCAATACCCGTGGGTGCCGATATTTCCTCCAATACCGGCCCGGTGGCGCTACGCGATACCATGAAACGCTTAGCCGCCCTGAAAGGCATGAACATCAGCTGGGCAAGCGATGTTGATCAGATGGCCATGGTGGATGTGGATATCCGGGCCGAGGATGATTTTTTCAAATCAATGGAAGGCATCCTCAGACAAAAGGATTATTTCCATGAAGTCCAAGGTAATTCCATTGTTATCAAGTACAGAGAAACCAAAAAATTCCATGTGGCCATGCCGTTTGCCAAATCCACCTATGAGACAGGAGTTGGCGGTGACGTCCTTGGCGCTGGCGGCGTCAGCGGTCAATCCAGCAATAAAATGAGCGGGACCATCCAACTCAAGAGCACCGGAAACGAATTTGACATTTGGGAAAACATCCGGAAGAATCTTGACCAAGTTCTTGAAATATGGGAAGAAACCGTTGTTACCCCCACCGATACCACAGCTGCCGGCCAGCAGCCTACAACCACACCGCCGAAAACGACCTCAACTACTAAACGCAATGTGCAAGGCGGGAAAGGGTACTACACCATCGATAAACCCATAGGCTTGATCACGGTCACAGCCCCTCGGCCCCTTGTCGAAAAAATCAACACGTATCTCGAGAGCTTAAAAAAAGAACTCTACCGCCAGGTCACCATTGAAGCAAAAATTGTTGAGGTAACCATCAACGACACGGAAAAGAAAGGCATTGATTGGTCCAGCTTACTGAGTACATCCATCAATATGGAAATGTTCGGGCCATCAGGGATTGTATATCAACAAAAATCGCTCCCGCAGATTTTGACTACCGCCACCACATCAGATGACGGCACAACCTTAACGACACAGACAGATACGGAATCAAGCTATACAACTAATGCGGCGGGCCGGAGGATGGTCAGCAAATTAGCCTTGGCTGGCAGCCCGTTTGCCGTACTCATCAGTGCCCTAGAAACCCAAGGACCGACCAATATTTTAGCCAACCCAAAAATCAGCGTCCTGAACGGCCAACCAGCCCTGATCAGTATTGGTGAAAATGTTCGTTTCATTGAAAAAATAGAAACCACCGCAACCGATACTGCTGTTACCACCGCCGTAACAACGAACAACGTTATGTCCGGTCTCGGCATGTCGGTTATCGCCAGTATCATGGACAACGATGAAATCATCTTGAGCTTGACTCCTGTCACGTCAAGCCTTTCCAGGATGGATGAACGCACCTTCGGAGCAGGTCTCATGGTCCAATTACCAACAGTCAATGTTCGCGAAATGAATACCTTGGTCCGGGTAAAAAATGGGGACGTGCTTATGGTGGGAGGGCTTATCGATAATATCGAAACGAGTGATATTAAAAAAGTTCCAGTCCTCGGGGATATTCCGGGAATCAGCCGCCTTTTCTCTCACACGACAAAAACTACCAAAAAGAAAGAACTCGTTATACTCCTCCAGCCAAAAATTCTTTGATTATTAGTTGACCATGCTCTACAAAAAAAGCCCGGCATCTGCCGGGCTTTTTTTTCATTAACTTTTCAAAACGTCTATTGCTGTTCCGCCGCCTTCTGCCTCTTCGAATTTTCATACAGGGCGTGAAAATTAATCGGCTCCATGAGAAAGGGGATAAAGCCGCCGTCCACTGAAACCTGACTGATTATCTGGCGAGTGAACGGGAAGAGCAGGGCCGCGCATTCCACCGACAATACCGGCGCCATATGCTCCTCCGGGATGTTTTTCAGCAGGAACACCCCGGCATGCTCGACTTCGATGATAAAAAGGGTTTTCTCGCTCTGGCTGTTGGTCACTTTGGCGGTAATGGCCAGGGTGACCTCATAATGGTCTTCCGTCTCCAGCTTCCGGTGCTTCAAGGCAAGATTCACATCAACCTTGGGCTCGCCCTTGGCGAGAAAGACATCCGGAGCTTCGGGATTTTCAAACGATAAGTCCTTAAGGTACATTTTCTGCAACCGGAAAACAGGTGGTTGCGGCGCCTGGACGCCCTCGTTATTCTCTTCCGTCATGATTCGCTTTTTCCTTGTCTGAGTTTCTGTATGGCACACGCCACGGTTCAACCTGCTGCTGCACGACACTCCATTCTTTATAATGAAATATGCCGAAACTTCAACGGGCTTTTACAATTTTCGTCGAATCGCGGGAGTATTGCGGTTAGGCTTTTTCGCACATACCGCGCCTACGCTCCACCGGCCAGTATCTTTTTGAGAAATTGCCCGGTGTACGATTCCTTGACGCGGGCCACCTCCTCCGGGGTACCCTGGGCGACAATGGCGCCACCCTGATCCCCGCCTTCAGGGCCCAGATCGATGAGATGGTCGGCTGTTTTGATCACATCGAGATTATGCTCGATGATAACCACGGTGTTGCCGCTCTCCACCAGCCGGTTCAGCACATGGAGCAGATGCTGGATATCGGCAGGATGGAGTCCGGTTGTCGGCTCATCCATGATGTACAGGGTTTTGCCAGTACTTCTTTTGCTCAATTCCTTGGCCAGTTTAATTCGTTGCGCCTCGCCACCGGACAGGGTCACCGAGGACTGGCCCAAGGCAATATAGGACAGCCCCACCTCCAGCAAGGTTTGCAGCTTGCCTTTTATCTGGGGAACCTTGCCGAAAAAATCCAGGGCCTCCTCCACGTTCATGGCAAGAATCTCGGCGATATTCTTGCCTCGATAGGCGATATCCAGGGTGTCTTGGTTGTAGCGTTTGCCGCCGCAGGCCTCGCAGGTCACATAGATGTCCGGCAGAAAATGCATGGCGATTTTGATCACCCCTTCACCTTCGCAGGCCTCGCACCGGCCGCCCTTCAGATTAAAACTGAAGCGACTCGGCTGATATCCCCTGGCCCGCGCCTCGGGCAACCGGGCCAGAAGTTCGCGCACCGGGGTGAGCAGACCGGTATAGGTGGCGGGATTGGAGCGAGGCGTCCGGCCGATGGGGCTCTGGTCGATGTCGATCACCTTGTCGATCTGCTCGAGCCCTTCAAGGGCGCAGCCTTTGCCGGATTGCCCCGGCCCGTGGGCCAGATAGTTGACCGCCCCTTTGAACAGGGTCTCGATTACTAGCGAACTTTTACCCGAGCCGGAAACCCCGGTGACGCAGGTCATCAGCCCGAGGGGAATGCGGACATCGATCCCTTGCAGGTTATTGGCCGTGGCCTGCCGGATGGTGAGCCATCCCTTTTTCGAAGCGGGACGCCGCCGCTTTCTGGGAATCGGGATGGACAACCGGCCGGAGAGATAACCGCCGGTAATGGATGCCTTGTGGCGCAGCAATCCCGCCACCTCACCGTTATACACTACCTCTCCGCCATGCACCCCGGCGCCCGGCCCCATGTCCAACACATGATCCGCCGCCCGGATGGTGTCCTCGTCATGTTCCACCACCAGCACGGTATTACCCAGATCCCGCAGCCTGGTCAGGGTATTGATCAACCGGGCATTATCCCGCTGGTGCAACCCGATGCTCGGCTCATCGAGAATGTACAACACCCCGGCCAGCCGCGAGCCGATCTGGGAGGCGAGCCGGATCCGCTGGGCCTCGCCACCGGAAAGGGTGGCCGCCTTGCGGGCCAGCGAGATGTAGCCCAACCCTACATCATGCAAAAAGCTGAGCCTATCAACAATCTCTTTCAGTATCCGCTCGGCGATGAACAGCTCCTGAGGGGTCCAGGCCAGGGATGGCAGGATTTCCAAGAGCCCTGCGATACTCTGGCGGGTCAACCCGTGGATATTCCACTGCCCGATCCGGACAGCCAGGGCCTCGGGCCTGAGCCGCGCCCCATGGCAGGCCGGGCAGTCCTGCTCGTTCATGTACTGTTCCAGCTCTTCCCGCACCGAGCCGGAACCGGTCTCCAGATACCGCCGGGCCAACTGCGGGAGAATCCCTGCAAAGGGCTTGCGGTGGGTATGAAGCCTGCGGAAACGCACATAGTCGAAGACAACATCCTCAACCCCGCTCCCGTGCAGAATAACCTCCCGAGCCCGCTCCGGCAGCTCGGCAAAGGGAGCATCAAGGGAAAAGCCGTATTGCCGGGCGAGTCCGGCCATGAGTTCCTGGGTATAGGTGGAGGGCGAACTGGACTGCCAGGGAAGGATAGCCCCCTGGTTGAGACTGAGGCGCGGGTTGGGCACCACCAGCTCCGGATCAAAAAACTGTTTCACCCCCAAACCGCCGCATTCCGGGCAGGCCCCTTTGGGGTTGTTGAAGGAAAAGAGCTGGGTGGACAGTTCAGGCAAACTCTTGCCGCAACGGACACAGGCGGCATGTTCGCTGTACAGAATCTCCTTTCCGGATTCGGGCAGCTGCACCAGCAAAAAACCTGAGCCCAGCTGCACGGTGGTGGCCACGGAGTCGGAAAGCCGCCTGGCAACCGAGGGCTTGATCACCAGCCGGTCCACCACCGCCTGGATGGTGTGGCGCTTGTTCTTTTCCAGGATGATCTCCTCTCCCAGATCGCGGATCTCCCCGTCGATCCGCGCCCGGACATACCCTTCCCGCCGGAGTTTCTGCAGCACCCCTTGGTGCTCGCCCTTTTTTCCGTCCAGCAACGGGGCCAGCAGGACGACCTTGGTCCCTTCTTCTAGGGCAAGCAGGCTTGCCACCATGTCCTGCACGGACTGGGGCCGAATCTCCTCGCCGCACTCCGGGCAATGGGGTCTGCCCACCCGGGCAAAGAGCAAGCGCAGGTGGTCGTAAATCTCGGTGATGGTTCCCACTGTGGAACGAGGGTTCCGGCTGGTGGTCCGCTGTTCGATGGACACCGCCGGGCTCAGCCCCTCCAGCGAATCCACCTCGGGCTTTTCCATCTGCCCCAAAAACTGCCTGGCATAGGTGGAGAGCGATTCCACATAACGGCGCTGGCCCTCGGCATAGAGGGTGTCAAAGGCCAGCGAGGACTTGCCCGAGCCGCTCAAACCGGTGAAAACCACCAGCCGGTTGCGGGGCAAATCCACGCTGATATTCTTCAGATTGTGCATCCGCGCACCGCGGATGCTGATGTATTTTGGTTCCATGAGATACCGATAAGCCGTTCACAACTAATTGTGCCGCATTTTGAGCACCGATGATAACTCACTGTAATCATCAATCGCGAGCGCACAACAACCCCTAGCTCTTTTTCACCATGCGGACCGCGAAAAATCCATCCAATCCCTGCTCAGGCGTGGTTTTAAAAAATCCCTGGTCATCGCACAAATCCCTGGCCGCTTCGGGGAGATACTCCTGCGCCGGGGTGATGGAAAACTCAGGATGCTCCTGGATAAATGCAGCGATCACCTCGTCATTTTCCAGGGGATCAATGCTGCAGGTCGCATAGACGAGCACGCCTCCTTTTTCCAGCAAATCCGAGGCTGCTCCCAGCAACTCCCGCTGTCGGCACTGAGAGGATTGCAATGCCGCAAGCGATCGCTTCCAGCGGATATCGGGCTGCCGACGGATAACACCCAGTCCGGAACAAGGCGCATCGATGAGAATGCCCGCAAAGACCCCTTGGCGCTGTCCGGCAAACTCCTGGAGGGTTGTGTTGTGGATTTCTATCTCCAGCCCGCCAAGCCGCTGCAAATTGGCTTTAAGCAGGGCTTGACGTTTCAGGCTGGGCTCCACCGCCACGACCCTACCGCCTTCGGGCAACAACTGCGTCAGATGCAAGGTCTTGCCGCCAAGGCCTGCGCAGCCGTCAAGATATCTGGCACTGGCAAAGGGCGCCAGTAATCGGGTGACCATCTGGGGCGCCTCATCCTGCACGACAAAAAAGCCGTCGCCATAGCCGGGCAAGGCGGTGACAGAGCCCTGAAAATTATTGATCCGCACCGCCTCCGGAGCAAACAAGCCCCGCTCGCACTCAATTCCATTTTCCCGCAGGAGAGTTATCCAGTCATCTGTGGAAATGCGACGGCTGTTCACCCGCACCACCAGCACCGGCTGGGTGTTGTTTATCAAGCAAATCCTCTTGGTCCGCTCCGATCCGAACAGCGTTTCCCACCGCGCCACCAGCCAGGCGGGATGGCTCAACACCGCCGCCGCCTCATCGGGCGCGAGCAGGGCCGCTCTCTGCCGCGCCATGGCCCGGAGCACCCCGTTGACAAAACCGGTGAGCCATTTCGGCTGCCGGGCCGATTTCAACCCCTGCACCGTTTCATTGATGGCTGCCGATTCCGGAACCCGATCAAGAAAAACAAGCTGATACAGCCCAATCCGCAGCGCCACCACGGTGAGGGGCTTCATTTTTTTCACGGGATGGCTTGAAAATTTCTGAATGATTGCATCCAGATAGCCCTGCCAGCGGACAACCCCATACACCAGAGCCATGACAAGCTGCCGGTCGCGCGGATCGTCCAGGGCTGCCCCGGACATCATGTTTTCCAGCAATTGATCAAGGGGTTCCGGCGATTTTTCCCAGGCCAGGAGAGTATCAATGGCTATGGCGCGGGAATTTATCATATCAACCCTATCACCGAGGCAAAGCGCCCGGTAACCTTATCGCGGCGGTAGGAGAAATAATTTTCATTACAGACCGTGCAACTTCCCGCGATCTCGATCTGTTCGATGCGCACCCCTGTGTCGCGGAGTTGATCGCGGCTGATCGCCCAAAAATCAAAATGATGGGGGTGCACCTGATAGGCATGAAACGAAAGGGGCAGCTCGGTGCGATACTGGACAAATTCTCCGCAGCATGGGCCCAGGGAAGGGCTGATCGCCGCATGAAGCGCGGCTGGACGGGTGCCGTAGGCTGAGGCCATGGCGGCCACGGTTTTGGCGATAATGTTTGCCACGCTGCCCCGCCAACCGGAATGAATATTAGCCACCGCACCATGTTCGGGATCATACAGCATCACTGCCTGGCAGTCGGCCTGCTGGATCATCAGACCGATTTCCGGAATATTTGTCATCAGGGTGTCGTGACCCGCGTACTCCACATCCGCATCCGGCATCCAGTCCACATTGAGAATGCTGTCCCCATGCACCTGTTTCGCCGAAACCAGACGCGCCAAGCCAAGCTCTTCCTTGATCAACGCTCTGTTTCGCAAAACCAATTCCTCGTCATCGCCAACATGCAGGCCGACATTACGCGAATGATATGGGTGCTCGCTTGCGCCGCCATGGCGCGAAAATGTTGCGCTGGAAACAGCCGGGAGATGGGGGAAATAGACGTAATACACAGAACAATCCGGGATAAGGGGAAGTTACTTTTTTTCAAGAAACGCTGGGAGTGAGACAGCTCTTTCCGGAAATGCGGCCAAAAGCCCTTTGTCCATGGTGACAAGCGGCACATGCAAGTCCTGAGCGAGGCTGACAAACTCGCAGCCATAGGCAGAACAGCCGCTTTTTTGGGCAAGCCGCAACACCTGAACGCCATTTATCTCATATTCCCGGTTCCGCAACAGCAACTCAGCCGCCTCAAAAATTTCCACCGCATCAGGGAGCAGAAAAATCTTTTTTCTCACATACAGACTGAGCACATTTCTGAATTCACTTCGCCAGAGCAGGGGGACGGCCCAGTCAGGGTCATGCGCATAGAGCTGTTCCGCCAAGGAGGAATATTCGGCAGTCAGGTAGAAATAACTGATAATGTTTGTGTCCGCGACGATCACGGACGGCCTTCCCGTTTGGCTGCGGAAAGTTCCGGGTCCGTGGCCGCAAAAGCACGGGTTTTTCCCCGGAGCTTTCTTGCGGCGGCCAGATGTTCCTCCGGATCGACCTTGATGCTCCGGGTTGCTTTTTCAATGAGATACACGATCTCGCTGTTGATGCTCCGCCGGTGTTCCGTTGCCAGCGCCCGCAAGGTCTCGTAGATCTGGTCGGGAATATTCTTAACTGTAACTGTTGCCATCTCGCCTCTCCGCCCGGTTGCTTTTTGGTTTCATTTTGTCATTTGCATGATACCAAAACCGGTAACCGTCGTCAATATGTGCCCCATGCGGCCAGTAACCAGGGCACCCCAGTCAGTTCCCACCCATCCCAAACAGCCATTCCACTGGCTCGATATGGCGTAGCACTGTCCGCGGTCCAGCTCCCATAAATCCAAGGCAACCGAGTACAGAATTGAAGAGCGTTGCGAAATGCCCGATTACAAGCCGCAGGGATGTCTCTGGTTTTTTCGAGAAGATTGCGCTGGTAACAGCGAGGAGGTGGGAGAAAAAAAATCACGGGGGAAGGGACTGTAACTCTATTGCTTGTTCCCGATCCGGCGGGCGGGAGCTTGCCGTGTTGCAAGAGCGATTTCCAGGGTGGTTTCCAGACGGATCACGCGTTCGGTCAGGTTTTCGATCTTGATCTGTTGAGCCACGACAGTTCCAGCCAACCGTTCCACCTTGTCGTTCATCTTGATAACAGTGGTCAGCGCATCCCACATTTTGTCCGTAACACCCATGGCTATCTTTCCTCTCGAGTATTCGATTCCATGGCGGCAATCCGTTGATTGGATGCCTCAACAAACGCCAAGGCATTATCAACGGCATGCCCTGCCTGTTCGGTGGTTTTGAGCATTTGCGAGATCATCCCCTCCAGCACCGCATCATCGTCGGTCGCCCGGTATGCGGCGGCAGCCCTGCGCAGATATTCACCCATTGAAATACGGGATTGCCTGGCTTTTTGGGCAAGGTTGATCTTTTCTTCTCTGGATACCAACACGGGTATGCGTTCGGTTGCGGTTGCCATTGTTTCTCCTTATTATAGTGAACATGTGCAGCACATGTCCACTATAGGCTCGGGCCAAAGTTTTGGCAATCACAAAAAAGAGGGAAGGGCTTGCGCCCTTCCCTCTTCGCAACAATGCAGCTTAAAAATATTCGACGTCAGGCAGCGCACTGGGCCACTATCTCGTCATACATGGCATCGGGAGCGATATCCGCTCCATTCCGGTGCGTCGGTCCGGGTCAACCCAATTTTGCGCTGTACCTTCCCAGAGGGGGGCAGAACATCTTCCCGCAGCACTTCGCCTTGGGGAGTGGGTTTGCGTTTTTTGGCACGCATGGTATCCATAACCATATATTTACGCGGCGGAAGTCGTGGTGGCGTGGCCGTGCAGCTTCAAGCCCAAGGCCTTAATGACCTTCATCACCGTGGCGAATTCAGGGTTCCCCTCAGCGGAAAGCGCCTTGTACAGTCCTTCCCTCGCCAAACCGGTGTCGCGGGCAAGTTGGCTCATGCCACGAGCGCGAGCGATATCACCAAGGGCGGCGCGGACAGGCTGCCGTCTCCAGGGTCTTCCTCCACGCAGGCATCAAAGTACAGCTCTATGTCCTCTTCTGTCTTCAGATGATCAAGCACATCCCATTTGCGCAAAGCGATCTTGCTTCCCATGTTTTTTCTCTTCCTAAGCGTGGGCCCAACTGGGAACGTGGTCTTACAGTCCGCATAGCCGCGCTGCCACTGATCAGTGACCGATTTTGTCGGCATCATCCAGGCGATCAAGAATGGCCAACGCCTGATTCAAATCACCCTGCGCCGCCAATGACCGAAATCGATTTTCCGTATCCCAGGCCGCCAGCGCTTGGGCGCTCATTTCCTCCACGAGCTTGTTCACGCTCAAGCCTCGGCTATGCGCCAGGGATTTCAGGCGGTCAGCGGTATTATCCGGCAACCGGATGGTCAATGTACTCATCGCAATACCTCCAAACATTCCGCGGGAGTTAATATCCGCAAACCATTCAACAACAACTCACCCCGACGAACATCCCGCACATTATGCGTAACAATCGCCACAGCGCCTCCTGCCAAAGCCAATTCGATGAGATGATTGTCCGCCTCATCAGGCAAGTTGGGTCGCCAGCCATAATAAACCGTCACCCAGCGTCCAACCCTGGCCAGGGCGGCCAGCATCTGTCGTCGTTCAATCGCCGTGGTCTCATTCGTCCAGACAGGACGATCCAAGAGATCTTCGTACTCAAGCCACAGCGCATTGCCGAACAGCGGGACATACTTGCCCCGTAACGCCCGACGCAGCACTTCTCGCGAAGCCCCGCCTCCCGAGCGCAAGCCAGACACAAACACATTGGTATCGATGACAACAAGGACCATAATGATAGTATATACGCTATCATTATGGTCCGCAATAGCCTGGAGCAAAAAACAAAAAGAGGGAAGGGCTTGCGCCCTTCCCTCTTTTTTTATTACAGAAACAACAGGTACTACGCGGGAGACCGGATTAGAATGCAGCCTCGAAGGTCAGGTACACCTGATCAGCGCTCTCAACCGGCGCGCTCAACTGGAAGGAAGTAGCCGCATCTTCCATCTTGATCGGCATCATGTTCCAGTCACCGGAGCCGGTGTAATCGTAGTCATAATGCTGGTAGCCAAGACGCATCCAGGCCTTGCCGTACTTGGACACAGCCTCGCCACCTTGGATGTCGTAAGTGCCATAAACCTCGTACACATTACCGCGGGTGGCAAGCTTGGAGGCATACAGGTCATCATGCCCAGGGGTCATGCCAACCCAATACTTGGAGCCATGATTGTACTCGGCACCAAGCTTGAAAGGAGAATCCTTGATATCGTACCGTGCACCGACATGGACGATATAACCGTTCTCGCTTTCAGTGTTTCGTGCCTCCAAACCAAACATTGATGCGGCAGTATTGAACATACCCACTTCATTGGGATCGGTACGGCTCCAACCAAGCAAACCAAAATAATTCAGATCCTTGTACTTGTCCTGATACACGCCGGAGGTGTGTACGAGGTTGCCGATATTCTTTCTCCCCCCCATGGCCCAGTCATAAAACTGATTGGTTAGAGCATCGCTGAACGAAGGGTAGTTCATGAGATCCATGGCAACAAAGGACTGCAGGTAGGCAAAACGGTTGCCTTTCTTGTAGATATCCCAGCTCACGCCGGCGAAGTCGGTATCGTTGATGCCTTGATTAACAGCGGTATCTGTCTGGTTCACGCCGGCTTCAAAACCACGGCCCCAGCAGAAGCGGACCCTGCCTGGGGCATCCTGCATGCCGAAAAGGTTGTTGTAGGCATAACCAAGGGAAATACCATCAAAGGGATAATCCATGACTGCAGAGGGGGTAGCCATCCGCTCGTCCATGTTCATGCGCAGCTGATTGGGCGGGCCATCGGTAGTGGGCCTGCGGCCGATGGAGAACCAGACCGGCACGCCGCCGATGTTGTTCCAATTGACAAAAGCGCGATCAACACGGAGGATGCTGTCGTTGGGCTGGCGGGTGGCATTGCCATCCCACAGCGCGGCACCACTGTCCCCTCCTGGAGTGTTTGCAGGATTGTCCTGATGGCCCCAAGTCTTGTACATGGCCAAGCGGCCCTTGAACTCAACATCCTCCAAAGCCTTGGCCCGCATGTCCAACCGGAACCGGTTAGTAAACAACGAGTTGTTTTTGTAGTTGCCGTCAGACTGCGCCGTACCAGCAAATGGCATCATCGTTGCCGGATTAAGGTTAAAGCTCTTGTCAAACAACGAATTATAATAAGCTCCGCCAAAGCCACCGAACATATCCCCGTCAACAATCATCGGGATAAAGCCCTTAGTGTCGGCATTGTAGTAGTCACCCCGGGCACGGAAATCGCCGGAGAGCTGGATGCGTGAGGCAAGATCCCATTTGTCGGCCTTCTCTTCCAGAGCCTGTATTCTGCTGCTCTGGTCGGTTTGAGCGCCAACGGGCTTGATGTTTGCCATCTGTGCCTTCAAATTTTCGAGCTGCTTGGTCAGAGCATCGATCTGACTCTGCATGTCCGAAGTGCCGGCAGCGCCGCCCGCACCCGCGGAAGCCATGGCAGGAAGAGCCAAAAGACCGGCCAGTGCCAATGTAGAAATTTTTTTCACCATCCCACTTTCTCCTTAAGAAAATATTTGGTCATTCGGGGTGTAATCCACCCCCTCCCTCTTGGTGGCATGCGACGTCCACATGCCCCCTTGGTTCATGCTCCCCCCTCGAAGGTGGCAGCAAGATCGTGAACTGGATTGTAGCTGAAGCTTACGGCTATCAGCTTGCAACTCCTCATAAAAATAAGGAATTATACCCTGTTACCGCAGTTTGGCGCGGTTGTCAAAATAAAAATGTATAACTTGTGAATACTCCTTCATAAAAATGCTGACGACCATCAGCGAATAGCCGTTGATTTGCTTAAAATCCCCATGCAAAAATGCTTTGCCAAGACACCCGCCACAGGAAGATGCATTCTACCGCCCAGCCAATACACTTGCGGGGTGCACTTGTGTGGTGTACTATTGTATAACAAGTCATACACATGAACATGGGGAGGGTCACAATCATGCTGGCCGTAAGACTGGAACCGAAGATGGAAGCTGAACTTGCCAAGCTGTGCGCTGAAACCGGACGCAGCAAAAGCTATTACGCGAAAGAGGCCCTGGCCCTGTATCTGCAAGATCGGGCGGACTACCTGATGGCCCTTGCCGCGCTGGAAAGGCAGGAGCCACGCACGAGTCTTGCCGATGTGAGGAGAGAGCTTGGCTTGGAACGTTGAATTTCTTGACACCGCCAAGCGGCAGCTCCGCAAGACCGACAAGACTTGGCAGGCTGCAATTTTGGATTATCTCGAAGACGAAATCGCGCCTTTGCAAGACCCGCGCAGCCGGGGAAAAGCCCTGGCCGGAGATAAGCGGGGCTTATGGCGATATCGGGTTGGAGACTATCGAATCCTCTGCGAAATTAGGGATACAGAGCTTGTGATTACGGCTGTTGCTATCGGACACCGGCGAGAGGTGTACGGGTAGCGCCAACAGCCGTGATCCTCCACTGATGCGGTTCCTTGCGGGAATTTCAGGAAAGAAAATCAACGCTGCTCTCTTCCCTATGCACATCAATTCCCGTAAATCCCTATCTCCCCTGTTCTTCGAAAAAAATCTTGCCAGCCCTGCTTGCTATGTATTAAAGGATGAGGGCCTGAGATTCTTGTCTTCTTCGTGCGCTAAAAATACCCGGTGCTGTTTGGTTGGAGACGGTCTGGCTTTTCCCCCACCCCAACCCCTCCCGCAAGGGGAGGGGAGAGATAGAACCCAAGGAAAACACATGTATTTTCAGGATATCATTTTAGAACTCAGCAAATTCTGGGCGGAACAGGGTTGCGCGCTGCAGCAGCCGTATGACATGGAAGTAGGGGCCGGCACCTTCCATCCCGCCACCCTGTTGCGGGCCTTGGGCCCGGAGCCTTGGAAAACCGCCTATGTTCAGCCGTCGCGGCGGCCAACCGATGGCCGGTATGGCGAAAACCCGAACCGGCTCCAGCATTACTACCAGTTTCAGGTGATGATCAAGCCCTCTCCCCCCAACATCCAGGATCTCTATATCGAGAGCCTCACCCGTTTCGGCCTTGATCCTCTTGAGCACGATATCCGCTTTGTCGAGGACGATTGGGAATCCCCGACCCTGGGCGCCTCGGGGTTAGGCTGGGAGGTGTGGCTGGACGGGATGGAGATTACCCAGTTCACCTACTTCCAGCAGGCGGGCAGCCTGGAACTGCATCCGATCACCGTGGAGGTGACCTACGGGTTGGAACGCATCGCCATGTATCTGCAGGGAGTGGACTCCGTTTACGATATCGCCTGGAACGCCGAGGTCTCCTACGGCAACATTTTCCATCAGGCCGAGGTGGAGTTTTCCACCTTCAACTTCGAGCAGGCAAATGTGACGGCCCTGCTTCAGTTTTTCGACACCTTTGAGTCCGAGGCCCACAGGCTGTTGGATGCGGAACTGATCCTGCCGGCCTATGACTATTGCCTCAAGTGTTCGCACACCTTTAACCTTCTGGACGCACGAAAGGCCATCAGCGTGGCGGAACGGACCCGGTATATCGGCAGAATCAGGAATATCGCCAGAAAGGTCGCGGAAAAGTTCGTGGCTCAGCGGGAGAAGATGGGATTTCCGTTGATGAAAGGGAAAAGCTAAAAACGTTAACGCAAAAACTGTGGTTCGGCAGGCTCACCACGAGCGGAAAGAATCTATGACTTCAAGAATGCATCCGTTCGCCCTGAGCCCGTCGAAGGGTTTTCCGCATAATTTGGTAATTTTTTTTGGCGGAAGTGCATGGGAATCGAACCCACCCACCAGGCTGTTAACCCGGTGCACCGGATTTGAAGTCCGGGAGAGCCACCAGAGCCCTTTCCACTTCCATCCGCTGAGCCAAGATATAATGTTGTCCCCTGGGAAACAACATTTTTCTTTTTTTAAGAAAAGAGTCTGGGCAGCGTGGAAAAAATACGGTACATATGGCTCGACTTACGGCAAGCATGGGGCTTGTCTTGTTTTTGATGTTGCGCCGGCTTTGAACAGACAAAGGAGTATGTAACGATGGAATGCGAGCGCTTACAGAGGCTTGTCAAATCATGGTATGCCCAAGTCCAGGAAGAGTCCATGGCGCCCGCGCGCATGGCGTCCTTCATGGAAAAGCACATTGCTGAATGTGCCTTTTGTCTTGCAGATCCGCTGGTGCGACAAGATGTTGAAAAAATCATCGCCATCATTCTGCCCCCCTCAAAAATCCGCAAGCCTTCAGCCGAGGATGAGGACGACCTTGCCGCCGGGCCGGAGGAAGAATCAGACTCCTCCGCGGACGATGATTTGTCCGGAGATGATGACGCCGGAACCGACGATGACGACACCGATGATGAAGCCGAGGCTCTGGAGGATGAGGAGCTTGAAGAGGACGACCTGGAAGACGACGAATAACTTCGGCCACGGATCATAAAAATAAAAAAAGCGCTCCCATCCCAAGGGGGGCGCTTTTTTTATTGGGCACAGTGCTGGCCCGGCCGCCACACAGGGAAATGCCAGGTTACCAGCACCGCTCATTGGCTGGGTTTCGGTCTTTACGCTTCCGGAAGACAAACGCCAGAACAATCGCCACTCCGGCAACCACCACCCAGACCGGAGAAAACACAAAGAGCAACCCCAAGAAAAAGAAGGCGAATATCCCCAGCAAGACCATGGAGGTTCCGGCCAGAACCAGGGCCGCAAGAGCCAATAGCCCGACTGCTGCAAGTCCGGCAACGAACAATCCTCCCGTGGCAAGCGCCATTTTTTGAAGAGTGTTCACCTCTTCGCCGTTGATGGTAATTGAGTAGTTACCACCCGATGCGCCGAAATAACAAACAAGCAGCATCAGCAAAGCGGCAACGAAAACGATCCACAGAAAAGCCTTCTTGAACACACCCTCTCCTTGTGGCGAAAAGACACCTGCATTTGGGCATAAAAAAAGCTCCCGTCCGATGTATGAGATCGAACCGAGAGCTTTTTGTATACTGCAACCCGGGATAATTTCAACGGGTTATCTTGTAAAATGGTGGCGATGCAGGGACTTGAACCCCGGACACTACGGATATGAGCCGTATGCTCTAACCAACTGAGCTACATCGCCAGTACCAGTAAAAAAGAAAGTCCTTATATTCAAGATTTTGCGGCAATTGTCAACCACAAAAAAAGCCCCCGGTGTTTCCGTGCGCGAAAAAACCGGGGGCTACTTGCAGTACAAAGGAAACAGCGCCAGGCGCGGCTCTTACATCATGCCGCCCATGCCACCCATGCCACCCATGCCACCCATGCCCGGAGGCATGCCGCCGCCCGCACCCTTGTCTTCCTCGGGATGCTCGGCAATCATGCACTCGGTGGTGAGCAGCAGGCCGGAAACACTGGCCGCGTTCTGCAGGGCGAAACGGGTTACCTTGGCAGGATCGATGACCCCTGCCTCAAGCAGGTCTTCGAACTTCTCGGTGTCGGCGTTGAAGCCCTTGGAGCCCTTCATGTTCTTGACATGCTCAACGATCACCGAGCCTTCGAGACCGGCGTTGTTGGCGATCTGACGCACCGGCTCTTCAAGGGCGCGGGCCACGATCTGCTTGCCGAGATCCAACTCCGGAGAGAGCTTGAGGTTTTTCAGAGCACCGAGGCAACGTAGGTAGGCAACGCCGCCGCCGGGGACAATACCCTCTTCCACCGCAGCGCGGGTGGCGTTCAGGGCATCTTCAACCCGGGCCTTCTTCTCTTTCATCTCGATCTCGGTGGCTGCACCGACATTGATAACCGCAACGCCGCCGATCAGCTTGGCCAGACGCTCCTGGAGCTTCTCACGGTCGTAGTCGGAGGTGGAGGCGTCGATCTGGGCGCGGATCTGCTTGACCCGGGCCTCGAGATTCTTCTTGTCGCCGGCGCCGTCCACGATGGTGGTGTTGTCCTTGTCCATGACAATGCGCTTGGCAGTGCCGAGATCATTGATGGTGATGTTCTCCAGCTTGATGCCGAGGTCTTCGGTGATCACCTGGCCGCCGGTGAGGGTGGCGATGTCTTCCAGCATGGCCTTGCGGCGGTCGCCAAAGCCAGGGGCCTTGA
>Ga0074199_1000845_pt1 | contig 36922 bp, 38 predicted proteins | sample EPASupsiteSAE347_FD_64528 | JGI IMG/M metagenome (GOLD analysis project Ga0074199, IMG submission 64528) | Bioremediated contaminated groundwater from EPA Superfund site, New Mexico - Sample SAE3-47 | ecosystem: Environmental > Aquatic > Deep subsurface > Groundwater > Contaminated ... | reverse complement strand
TGACAACGCCCGAATTCTACTGGAAGGTTTTTGAGAAGACCGGTTCGCCCAGCGCGTATCTTGTCCTGAAGGAAAACGAAAAAGAGGGCGAAGAGAAGTAGCGCAAGCCCTTTTGTAAAGCGGTTTGCTACAGCCTCGCGTGGGTTTCCCATTGAGGCTTTCTTTGTTTTCACCCGCCCCTCCGCCGGTACGCATGATTTCTCGCATTCAATCGCGGCCCGTTTCTCTTTCCTTCGCGGCCCAGCCGCGGAACTGAAAAATCCAACCAACCAACGCAGGACAATGACGAAGAGAGGGAGAATGATTTTGCAACATTATGCAGGGATTACGCATGCGTTCCCTGCGGAGGAAGGTATTGGAATGGAAAACTCCTCATTGGAGAAAATGATTGAAGAGGCAATCTCCGGAGCGCCGGACCTTAAAGCGCTGGAAGAGGTCCGCATCCGCTTTCTGGGTAAAAAAGGAGAACTTACGCAGCAACTGAGGAACCTGGGAAACCTGCCTCCGGAGGCCCGGCGGGATGAGGGACAGAAGCTCAATCTGGTCAAGGAACGCGCCGAATCACTCCTGGCCGGGCGTTCCGAGGAATTCAAAAAACAGGAAGTTGAGGCGCGCCTTGAGAAGGAGCGACTCGACGTGACTCTGCCCGGAGTCCGCTTCGCGGCCGGCAAAATTCATCCCATCACCCGCATCACTCGTGAAATCAAGAATGTTTTCGTCGGCATGGGCTTTGAGGTGGCTGAAGGCCCCGAAGTCGAGTCCGAGTATTATAATTTCGAGGCGCTCAACATTCCCCCGGATCATCCCTCCCGGGAGATGTGGGATTCATTCTACCTGGGGGACGGCCTGCTCCTCAGGAGCCACACCTCGCCGGTGCAGGTACGGGTCATGGAGAAACGCCGGCCGCCGCTGCGGGTTATCGTACCGGGCAGATGCTACCGGAGGGACGCGGTGGATGCCTCTCATTCCTGGATGTTCCACCAGATTGAGGGATTCATGGTGGACCGCAAAGTCACGTTCTCTGATTTAAAAGGGGTCCTATCCGCGTTTGCAGAGCGGATGTTCGGGGATGGCCGTAAGACCAGTTTTAATCCCAGTTATTTCCCCTTCACCGAGCCCAGCGCCGAGATGGCCATAGACTGCTTCGTCTGCTCCGGCAAGGGCTGTTCGGTCTGCAAGCAGAGCGGGTGGATTGAGATTCTGGGCGCGGGGATGATCCATCCGGCCGTGCTCCAGGCGGTGGGCTACGACCCGGAGGAATTTTCGGGCTTTGCCTTCGGGATGGGCATCGAGCGGATAGCCATGAAGAAATACGGGATAAATGACATCCGCCTCTTCTTCGAAAACGACGTGCGATTCTTAAAACAATTTTAGGAGGATTAAAAGTTGCTGGTTCCGCTCAGTTGGTTAAGAGATTTTGTGCGCATAGATATTTCTCCGGATGAATTGGCAAAAAAACTCTCCGGAGCCGGAGTCCCGGTGGAACAGGTGGAGGTGCGGAATCGGGGGATCCGGGGCGTCGTCGCCGGAAAGATCACCTCTCTCATCCGCCATCCACAGGCCGATAAGCTCCTGGTGGCCCAGGTGGATACGGGGAAGGAGACGCTCCAGATAATTACCGGCGCTTCCAACGTCCGCGAGGGGGACCTCATCCCGCTGGCGCTCGATGGGGCGGTCCTGGCCGGCGGACAAAAAATCAAGGCGACCAAACTCCGGGGACTTCCCTCCGCCGGGATGATGTGCTCGGCCGTCGAGCTGGACCTGGACTTGAAGGACTTGCCTGAGGAACAGCGGGCGGGCGTGATGATCCTGCCTCCCTCAACGGAAGTGGGGCTCGACGTCGCCAGGGCCTTTGGACATGAGGATGTAGTCTTTCACCTGGAGACCTTTGCCAACCGTCCTGATCACCTCAGTATAGCAGGGATCGCCCGCGAGGTGGCCGGCCTGCTGGGGGAAAAATTAAATACGCCTCCGCCTTTTATTGAAGAGGAAGGTTTGCTTTCCAATAACCTTTGCCCCGGAATGGTGAGCGTGGCCATTGAAGCTCCGCAGGCCTGTTCGCGTTATATCGCCAGAGTTATTGAGAATATCGCCGTAGGCCCGTCACCCCTGTGGATGCAGGGGCGGCTGATAGCGGCCGGCGTGCGGGTCATCAACAACATCGTGGACACCACCAATTACATCATGCTTGAGACCGGACAACCGCTCCACGCCTTTGACTATGACCTGATCGAAGGGCATTCGATCAGGGTCCGCCGGGCCACAGAGGGCGAGAAGATTCTCTGCCTGGACGGAGAAGAGCGTTCACTCTCAAATTGGATGCTGGTTATAGCCGACGAAAAACGTCCTGTCGCTCTGGCGGGGGTCATGGGAGGGCTTGAGAGCGAGGTTTCGGAAAAAACCCGGACGGTGCTGCTGGAAGCGGCCATCTTCAACCCGGCGACCATTCGCAGGACTTCCCAGTTCCTCGCCTTGAAAAGCGAGTCTTCGAAGCGTTTTGAGAAGGGCTTGGACTTCCACGGGGCCGCTCTCGCCTCTGAACGGGCGACGACCCTGATGCTTGAAATGGGCGGCCGGGCGACCCGCGGATCCGTGGATGTCGGTCCTCCACAGCCTCGGCAAACCGAGATCGTCCTGCGCCCCGCCCGCCTCAACGCCCTTTTGGGCACCGGCATTTCCCCGGCGGATATACACCGTCTCCTACAGGGAATGGGCTTCGGGGTTTCCGAGACGGGTTCTTCTTTTACTGTTTCCGTGCCCTCCTCCCGGGCCGATCTCAAACTTGAGGTTGACCTCATCGAGGAAGTGGCCCGCCTTCATGGCTATGACAATATCCCCAGCACGCTTCCGGAAGGGCGGACTCTGGCCGGAAGGACAACTTTGCGCGACGAGGAAGAAGAACGGGCCAGAGACATCCTCTCCCGGATCGGCCTCTACGAGGCGTTGACAATGGGATTGGGGAGCCCCGCAAGTTTCGAGCGTCTTAAAGTCGGGGAAAACGCCCTGACGGTTAAGAACCCGCTTGTAGAAGATCAGAGGGTGCTCAGGCCGACTCTGTGGGCCCATCACCTCGATGTCGTATCCCGGAACGCGCGTCTTAAGAATCCCGGCGTCTGGATGTACGAGATCGCCAGGGTCTATGGGCAGGCACCGGAATTCCCGATTGAAAAGCGTCAGCTTTGCATTACTCTGGCCGGGGAGCGCAACGGAATGCCCCTTAACTTCTTCATGCTCAAGGGAATTCTGGAGGCGCTGTTTGAAGAACTGGGCCTTAAGGTTTTCTTTGCACCGGCATCCCATCCTTCCCTTCACCCGGGAATAACGGCCTCCATTCGGGCGGACGATCAGGAAGTCGGGATCTGCGGGATGCTCCATCCGCTCATCGCATCTGAAATGGAACTTCCGGAGGGAGTCTTCCTGGCTGAGATGAATTTCGATCTTATGACTGCGGCCTCCCCGGGAGTAGTTGAATACCGGCCGCTTCCGAAGTATCAGGCGGCAATCCGGGATCTGGCCCTGGTGGTCGGGGAGGAAGTCCTTTCGGGGGATATTGAGCGGACGGCACGGAAGGTGGGGGGAGATCTCCTGGTTGATATCCGCTGCTTTGACGTTTACCGTGGCGAGCAGATTCCATCCGGGAGCAAGAGCCTGGCCTATTCCCTGACCTTCCAGGCCGGGGACCACACTCTTGAGGAGGAAGAAATCTCCGGAGTTCTGGAAAAAATATTGGATGCTCTCCTGGCGTCCTATGGCGCCAGACTGAGAGAGCAGGGGAGCTGCGTATGACATGGGTTGACGTAATGATGGTGGCCATAATCGCCCTTCTTACTTACGGGGGGGTGAAGAGGGGGCTCATCGGGGAGGCCTTCGACCTCCTCATTCTTTTTGTCGGAACGACCATCGCCTTCAATCTGACTCCGTACCTGTCCAGACTTTTCCGCTCCCTGCTCCACTGGCCGGGGAACATGGCTGATTTCACGGCATTTTTCCTCCTTTTTCTCCCGATTGGCGCACTCATCTTCACGCTCGGGTGTGTCCTGGATAAGGCAGCCAAGCTGAACGTCGTCCTCAAGGACCTGAATTCGGCCGGCGGGGGATTCCTGGCGTTTTTAAAATCGTGGGTCACCTGCTGGATCCTGCTCATGGTCATGTCCCTCTTTCCTTTTGGAAACGACTACCATCAAGCGCTCTACCGCGCTCCCGTGGCCGGGATTGTGCGGGGTTTAAATTCTACTTTCGGATCTATCATCGAGGGAACCACCCCAAAGGGGTTCTCTAAAAAAATCGTCGCCGTCATCAGAAAAACCGAGGAAAAACCAGGGAAAGGGGACTCCAAATGAGGGATTGCCGTCTGTTTGCCTTTTTTATTCTGCTGGGCCTTTTGTTCCGGCCATCTTTAAGCGCGGAGGCAGCAGAGATCACAAGGTATCCGCTTTTTGATCTGGTGACTTCCAAGAACATCCTGCTTCAGTTGACCTCCCTCGAAGAGTCTGTCAATTCCCTTCAGCGGTGGGTGGAGAAGGAGTTTTCGGATGCCCAGGCCGCTTCCGAGACCAAAGCTTACCGGGAAAAAATCAAGAAGGCCGGCCAGGAACTAAGAGATCTCAAGGTGAGTCCGGAGCTTTCTCCTCTCCTCGGAACTTTCCTGAGAACTTCCGGGGAGATGGATGCCCTGGCCTCTCAGATAGAGGAGAAGATCAAAAGCACCCACCTTGATTCTATTGAGGATTTGCGCGCCTTGTTGTTTTTTTTAAGGGAGTTTTCGCTTGACCTTTTCAGAATACAGAAGCGCATGGCCGAGGCTTCCCTCGATACCCAGAAAAAGTGGGATTTTTCCAGGGAGAAGCCGTGGGTCCGGGATTACTACAGCTGGAATACGCCGCTGTCCGCCCTCATCCTTAAGGAGATGAAAATTTACAGCGCCTCTGAAGAACTTCTCTACCGGGTAATGGACGGTTTTCAGTCCTCTGAGGCGCTGCGCCTGGCGGGGCAGAACATCCTGGCTCAGAGCCTGAATCTTCAGGAAAAAGCCGAAGCGCTGAAACCGGCTCCTGAAGTTGCCGGTCTACATCGGCGCTACGTCGAGTACCTTGGTGACTTTGTCTCAATGATGCAGGACATGAACGGGATTCTGGAGAGTCCCGGCCTGAAGAACATGAAGGCCCTGGAGTCGAAAGCTTCTCTTCTTTCGCAGAAGTCCCTCGATTTTACCAGGAGCTGCATTTCTTTCATGGAAGATAACTTCATGAAGAGGTGAAGATATGAAAAAGGAATTCACCCCATCCGGGCTCTGGTTTGTTGTGATGGGTGCCTGTTCAATTCTAATAGGCCTGGTGGCCTTTGCCCTGTTTTACGTGGGGCCGTTTGCCGAGAAGAAGGCGGAGAAAACTCCTGTGCCGCAGCCGGCCGCATCGCTGGCCCCTCTTCCCGCGGACTCCCCTGCCGGGGCAGACAAGCTTCCCATCCAGAACGAGTACAAGGATCTGGTCTGCGGTCGGATTTTCAATGCGGATTCCGCGGCGGCCTCCTCCGTTTACCTGGGCCGGACATTTTATTTTGACAGCCTGGAATGCAAGAAGGCTTTCGATGCAAATCCGCTCAAGTACATCCCCATTAAAATAAAGGTAAAGATCAACCCCGGCGAAACTCTCGATGAATCTCCAGGTCCGGTGACGACCATAAAGCCCTCCGTGCCGCAACAACAGGAGGACTACTGGGAGGATACGACGCCGGCCCCGCTACCTTCCCCGCAGGGAGGAGAGAAGGAAAGTTCTCCCGAAAACAGCCAGAACGAGCAGGGAGAGCCCCAGCCGACTCCCTGATCGATGCTTTTATCTGGAAGGACAAAAAATACTTATTTGAGGAGGAACAGATGTCAAAGGACAGCAATAAAAGCAAGCGCGAGAAAAAGAAGCCCAAAATGGACAAAAAAGCCAAGCCCATTGCAGCGACATCACTGTACCAGGCAGATAAAAAATAGCTGCCTTCTTGTAAGCGCCTGCCAGGCCGCATCAAGGTTCATTAGTAACCGGAGGGGTATCCCTCTTTAACGAAGCTGACAGTCCCACCGTTGGCGGACACCCGTCACTGGCGGGGTTGATGGCTTTTTGAATTTGCATCACCTGCGAATCAGCACCCATTATCAGGTTGCCAGGCGAATATAACCTGGTGAGTACTGAGATGCATTGGGGAGGAAAATATCATGACCCTGGAGCGCTGCGCCCTCTGCCGGGGAAGTGGACTTCAGAAGTGCAAACTCTGCGAAGGTAGCGGAAAAATTCCGGACGAAAAAGATCCCGGCATCAGCGCCGAATGCCCCGAGTGCCGGGGAAAAGGCCAGGTGACCTGTCCGGGTTGCATGGGTTCAGGTTACGTGGACATGCCCACCTTCGCCTGAACACGGCTGGAGGATTATCTTTGTGCGCGGGAGAATAGGTCATTTAAGGAGTAATTTTTAAATGCGCGTTTTAATCACCGGCATCACCGGTTTTGTCGGAAGTCACATGGCGGAATACATCCTTCGGGAGCATCCCGACTGGGCTCTTTTCGGGACTTTCCGCTGGCGGAGCCGCATGGACAACATAGAGGAAATCAAGCGGCGTTTCCAACTCATCGAATGCGATCTTTCCGATTTCATGTCCGTCCGGAAGATGATGGACTCCGTACAGCCCGACTATATTTTCCACCTGGCGGCGCAGAGTTTCGTCCCCGCCTCCTGGGACGCCCCGGTGGACACCATGACCAATAACATGATGGGGCAGGTCAACTTATTTGACGCCGTGCGCCAGGCGGGCCTTACGCCGAAGATCCAGATCGCCTGCTCCAGCGAGGAATACGGCATGGTTCATCCCGAGGAGACGCCGATCTCCGAGACCAACCCCCTGCGCCCCCTGAGCCCCTACGCCGTAAGCAAGGTCATCCAGGACACCCTCGGCTACCAATACGCCATGAATTACAAAATGCACATCATACGCACCCGGGCCTTCAATCACTCAGGGCCCAGGCGGGGCGATGTCTTCGTCGAGTCCAACTTCGCCCGGCAGGTGGCCCTCATCGAAAAAGGGCAGCAGGAGCCCGTAGTTAAAGTCGGAAACCTGGAGGCCCAGCGGGATTTCACCGACGTGCGGGACGTCGTGCGGGGTTACTTCATGGGCGCGGATAAAGGCGAGCCCGGGGAAGTTTACAACATCTGCTCCGGTAAAACCTACTCCATCAAGAACGTCCTAGAACGCCTGCTCTCGATGTCTTCGCTGAAGATAGCCGTCGAGCAGGACCCGCAGAGGATGAGGCCCTCGGACGTGCCGCTCCTCCTGGGCGATTTCTCCAAGTTCAAAAGCAGAACCGGCTGGGAGCCCTCCATCCCCTTTGAAAAGACCCTGGAAGACCTCCTCAATTACTGGAGAGCGCGGGTCTAGCCGTAGAGAGGGTATAACGCATACGGCCCTCTGTCGTATGCGCCACCAACCAAAGACTTGTTAGGACCTAATTAGTTTTTGCCAGTAACACCACATAATTCTTTCCGTATTTCTGCGCGCATTTCGGGCAGGTGGTGTAGAAGAAGTACAGTTTCTGAAGCGGTTTTCCCTCGCTCTTCACGAAAGAGTTCATCTCCTCAATCCATTTCCGCATGTTCTGAAATGGGCCTTCAAATACCCTGGAGAGAAACGTTCCCGACAGCGTGGTCGTCTTCGCCCCCGGGATGTCCTTCGAGATAGCGATATACACATCCGCGCCCCAGGGGGAATTTTCGTCCGACAGGATGACCATTTCGTCGGGAGCGGCACCTGCAGCCTTGATGGCTGCCATGCTCCGCGTCATCACGGCCCCGAAATTAAGGGGAATATGGAAGAGGCTCCGGACGCGATCCTTCAGAAAAAGTTTATTCTCCCACGTGACTGTCTTGTCGTTCCACGGAGCGGGCTCAAACCTGGGGCAGCATTCAGTGGACTCCTGCATACTCATATTCACATCTCCTTGTTTTCTGGTCTCATTATTATCTGAGGAAAATTTCAACGTTTTGCCTGATTTCCCTTTCCTCACGCCCTTGGCATTTAAAGGAGTGGAGGAATCTCTCCGCGCCCGGGAGAATAGAGATCTGTGGAGACTGAGAAGAAAAAACCCGATTGCGTCGAGCTTTTTTCCTGTAAGGTCCATGCCGTGGACATGGAGGAGGCGGTCCTGCGCATTGATGATTTCATCCGTGAAAATACTTTTCACCTGGTGGTAACTCTAGGCACCGAGATGGTGGTTCAGGCCCAGAAAGACGAGGAGTTCCGGGCTATCCTGAATAAGGCCGACCTGGTGGTGCCCGATTCCGCGGGAATCTGCTGGGCCTGCCGGAGGGCCGGCACTCCGCTTAAGGGAAGAGTCCCGGGAATAGACATTCTCCAGCGTCTGGCCGCCCTGGCCCCCGAGAAAAACTGGCGTCTTTTTTTCCTGGGCTCCGCTCCCGGAGTGGCTGAAGAAGCGGGAAAGGCCCTTTCCGAAAAAATTCCCGGGTTTTCTCCGGCCGGCTCTTTTCACGGCTATTTTAAGGATGACGCCGAGGCCATCGAGTGCATCCGCGAGGCCCGGCCGGATATCCTGCTGGCGGCCCTCGGCTCCCCCCGCCAGGAAAAATGGCTCTGGAATAACAGGGAACGCCTCCAGGTCCCGGTGGCCATCGGGATCGGCGGCAGCCTGGACGTCATATCCGGAAGACGAAGGAGAGCCCCCTCCTGGATGCAGAAAATGGGCCTGGAGTGGCTGCACCGCCTCCTTACGGAACCAAGCCGCTTTAAAAGAATGCAGGCCCTCCCCGCCTTTGTCCGGATGGTCCTTACGAGAGGAGAAAAAACGTGAAAGCCATGATCCTGGCCGCGGGCGGCGGAACGCGCCTTTATCCGCTGACTTTCTCCATTCCCAAGCCTATGGCGCCGGTGGTTAACATCCCGGTCATGGAGCACATCGTGGAGCTCCTGGTGCGCCAGGGTTTCAGCGAGATCATGGTTAATCTCAGTTACCTGCCGCACCTGATTGAAGATTATTTCGGAGACGGCTCCCGCTGGGGCGCCCGCATTTTATACTCGAAGGAGAAGGAGCCTCTGGGGACCGCCGGCGGTGTAAAAAAAGTGTCCTCCTTTTTCGACGAAACCTTCCTGGTAATCGGTGGCGATGACCTGACCGACGTCGATTTGATGAAAGGCATCGCCTTCCACCGGGAGCACTCGGCCCTGGCCACCATCGGCCTCTCCCGTGTCGAGGACCCGACCCAGTTCGGCGTGGTGGTGGCCGGCCCGGACGGACGGATACTCTCCTTTCAGGAAAAGCCTTCGCTTAAAGAGGCGGCCAGCCTCATGGCCAATACCGGCATATACATCTTCGAACCGGAGATTCTTGATTATATCCCGCCTGATAACTTCTATGACTTCGGACGGCAACTCTTCCCTCTTCTGCTTGAAAAAAAGGCGCCCTTCTACTCCTGGGAGGCCGAGGGATACTGGTGCGACATCGGGAGCCTGGCCCAGTACCGCCAGGTCCATTTCGACGTCCTGAACCGGCGTGTGCAGGTGCGCATTCCGGGAGAGACCGCGGGGCCGGGTATCAGGGTCGAGGAAGGAGCCGAACTCCATCCGACATCCCGCATCAGGGGGCCCGCCCTTATCGGCAAAAACTGCCTGATCGGTCCTGATGTCCTTATTGAGGGACCCGCCGTCCTGGGAGATGGAGTGGTGCTTAAAGAGGGATCGGTAGTGAGATCCTCCATATTGTGGAATGGGGTTACATTAGGGGAAAAGGCCATTCTCGATCATTGCCTGGTTGATAATAACCGCCTGATTGACGCCCACCGGACTTGCATCGGCATGGTAATCGCCTCGGAAGAAAAGAGCCTGCCTCAATGAATCTTCTGGATCTCATCCTTGATTTTCTCTTCCCGACCCGCTGCTTTATCTGCCGGCGGAGCGCTGCCACCACCTTCTGCGAAGAGTGCCGCTCCAGAGTCTCTCCCATCCCTTCTCACTCCTGTTTCCGCTGTTCCCACCCGCTTGGCAGAGGAGAAAGCGGCCCCATCTGCCGCCGCTGCCGTAAAACAAAGCAGTCATATGAACGGGCCCTCTCGGCCGGCCTCTACGAAGGCGTCCTCCGGAAGGCCATTCTCCTCCTGAAATACCGTGGCAAAAAGCGCCTTACCGAGCCCCTGTCCCAAATGATGGCCCTCACCTGGGAGGCTAAGTCGCTCCCCCGCCCCGACTTCATCGTCCCCGTCCCGCTTCATCCGGCAAAACTCAGGAAGCGGGGCTACAACCAGTCCGAACTTTTGGCCAGGCGCCTGGGAGAAAAATTCGAGGTCGCCGTCAACTCCACTTCCCTCATCAGATGCCGGGACACCGCCCCGCAGAACCGTCTGAAAAAAGATGAGCGTGAAAAAAACGTTCGGGGGGCCTTTGACGTGCTTCCGGATTCCCTCCCGAGGGACACACGGGCGCTCCTGGTTGACGACGTGATGACGACCGGCGCCACCATGAGGGAAGCCTCACTGGCGCTTCTTAAGGGCGGTATCCGCGAAGTTTATGCCCTCACCGCGGCCCGTGATATTCTTGAAAGAGGTGACATTTCGTGAAAGCAGTTATACTCGTCGGAGGAGAAGGTTTGCGCTTAAGACCCCTCACCTGCGACATGCCCAAGCCCATGGTCCCAATCCTGGACAAACCCTTCATGCACCACCTGGTCGATCTGCTGGCCCGGCACGGAATAACGGAGGTCATCTTCGCTTCGGGATACAAGTGGCAAATCTTCCAGGATTACTTCGGAAACGGCTCCCGCTGGAACCTTACCTGCCGCCATGTCGTCGAGGAGCACCCTCTGGGCACGGCGGGTGCCGTAAAAGGGGTTCAAGATCAGCTCGACGAGACCTTCCTGGTCTTTAACGGCGATATCCTGACCGACATGGATCTTACTGAAATGGTTAAGGCCCACCGCCGCCGCCGGGCAGCCTGCACCATCTCTCTCACCGAGGTCGAAGATCCTTCAATTTACGGAGTCGTGGAGACGGGTGAAGATGGGAAAATCCTTAATTTCAGGGAGAAACCCCCGCGCAACGAGATTACGACCAGGTGGATCAACGCCGGGGTCTATGTACTCGAACCCGAGGTCTTGAAAACCGTCCCGACCAAAGAAAAGTATTCCTTCGAACGCCAGCTGTTCCCCTCCCTACTGGCTGGAGGAGCCGCAATGTACGCCTTCCCGGCTGCGGGGGCCTACTGGCTCGACATCGGATCACCCGAGAAATACCTGGCCGCCCACCACGACGTCCTCTCCGGGAAAATACATCTTCTCCTTGAGGCGGCCGTCGAAAATAAACCTGGCATCTTAAGAGGCGAGGGCGTAAATATAGAAGAGGGAGCCCTGATCGTCCCTCCCGTCTACCTCGGAGAAGGCTGCCGGATTAAAAAAGGAGCCGTGGTTGGCCCCCTCACGACGGTGGGAATAGGCTGTCAGATTGAAGAGGAAGCCAGGGTCGAGGGCGCCGTGCTCTGGCCCTATACCAAAGTGGGAGCAGGCTCCCATCTGAAAGACTGCATCATGGGGGCCGGGTGCAATGTCGGCACCTCCTGCTCCATCGAACCCATGGCGGTCGTGCAGAGCATGAGCGCCTTCCCGGAGGGAACCCTGATTCCGCCCGGGACGAAGATCGAGCGCTGAAGCATTTGCAGCAGAATTAAAATTCCGGCAGGAGGCTCTATTGAGCGACGGAATCCAGAAATACGAAAAATTTTTTGCTGTTCTTTCCAGAATAGCCAATACCAGAGAAATGAAGGCCATCCAGCGGGGAACATACGTGGGAATTTTCTTTCTGGTGGCAGGCACGATCGCTCTTTTCTTTGTTTTTCCAGATCCCGACTGGAAAAACAGCCTGATCTGGTCGTTTAGGTCCTCCCTCTCCATCATGGGTCTGGCCATTTCCTTCGCCATCGCTTTTTACTATCTTAACAAAGGAACGGGAAGAGTCCTTTCAGGCAGCGTGGCCCTGGCCTCATATCTGCTCATTCTTCCTATGCCTTCATCGCCTGCCGACTTCCGCACGATGATGCTGGAGATCTCCACCTCCAGTATCCTGGTGGGAATTATCATCGGACTTATCACGGGCAAGGCCGCCTATACAGCCTTCTCATGGGCTGAAAGAAGCAGGGACGGCTTCCTTCGCTTTTTTTTCAGATACCTTCTCCTGCCGACGGTGTTCATCCCGGCGTTCTGGCTGATGACCGCCGCCGGTTTAAGGATTCATCCCTTCGTGGGAGGCATCGTCCGCCACATGATTTTCGTGGGCGACTCCCTGCCGGCCGCCCTTACCGTCATCTTCATGATATGCCTGCTATGGTATGCCGGCGTTCACGGACCAGCCGTAGTAGGCAGCATCGTAACCCCGATATATCTCGTTACCCTCTCGGAAAATCTCCAGGCGATTCAGCAGAACCTGCCACCGCCCCACACCGTCACCACGATTTTCTTTACCATGGTCTTCATCGGCGGGGGCGGATGCACGCTGCCCCTATGCGTACTGATGCTCCGCTCTAAAATCCGGAGGATTCGCTACATGGCCCGGGCCGCGATTCTTCCCGGCATTTTCAATGTAAACGAATTTATCATATTCGGTCTTCCTCTAGTGATGAACCCGTTTTTTTTCATCCCGTTCTTTGTCGCACCCCTGCTTTGCGGCCTGCTGACATATTCCCTGACATACTTCCGTCTGGCCCAGCCCGCCCACATTTTCTGCCCCGGATTTTTTCCCGGTCCCATCGCGGCTTTTATCGGAACCCAGGGAGACTGGGGGGCCCTGTTGCTTACCATTTTGAATTTTATTATTTCCTACGTCGTTTACCGCCCCTTCTTTGAGGCCTATCAGAAGAAAATTTCCGAGGATATTAAAGAGCTCTCCGGCGACAATTCTGAGAACATAAAACGGGACCGGACTGCTGAACCATGAAGGACATGCAAAACAGGCTCCCGCTCTTCCTGGGTTTCCTCCTGGTCCTGCTCTATGTCGCCCTTATGCCTTTATATTTTCCGACCATCATAACCTCCGACACCCTGGAATGCGGCTATCAGGTGGAAAAGGCCTTGAACGACCCGGATCATCCACTCCCCTACTACCTCTATAACCCGGCCCATCTTCTGCAAAATCCTTCATACTATGGCGTCGGTAAAATACTGGCAAACCGGGGCTACCATGGATTCCTCATCTTTCACCTTCAGCTGGCATCTATTATTTTCGGCCTTTTCACCCTCCTGCTTGCCTACCTCCTGATCTTGCGTCTTTTGAAGGACTCCATCTCCGCCTTTATTGGAACGCTCTTTCTTGGTCTTACCTATGGATTCTGGCTTTGGAGCGGCCAGATCAAGGCCTACCCCATCGCCTTTTTTTTCTGCCTGCTGGCCTTTTTTTTTCTTGCTTATTTAAGGTCCCGCTGGGCTCCTCTGCTTTCAGCCGCCTCCTCCGCGGCGGCGGTGGGATTCTCGTTTGCCGCCAGCCCGCTGATCGCGGTCCTCACCCTCTTCATCCTGACCAAGGAAAAGATCTCCTTTAAAAACATCTTAAGCGCCCTGAGCTATGCTCTGCTCAGCGTCCTTTTGATCGTCCTTCTGTTTCTCGGGGCGTCAGCCATTCTCCTTAAGAGCTCCGTCTTTTCGCGTGCAAACGCCGCTCTCGCTTTGAATGTAGCCGCCTCAACCATCTCCATGAAGACTCCTAAAATCTTTACGCCGGGTTTTATGTCCGGAAATTTCACCTCCTCATCCCGCCTGTCCTCGCTGGCTATAAACCTGATGGATTCCATCGTCGCCGGCACGAATGGAGCATCTCAAAAGGCCTCAAAGTGGTTAAGAGGCCTTTTGGCCGTTAACGCCTGCGTTCTTCTCTTCCTTTTTATTTTCACCCTCAGGCGTATTTGGACAAAGTCGCGCCGGACCATGATGTTTTCACTGGCCTGGCTCTTTTTCTTCGGGGCCTCCTTCTTCCTGGGAGACCCTGAAAACGGCTTTGTCTACGTCCTGTCTTTTGCCGCAGCTCTCCTTCTGGCGGCCCTGTGTGCCTCATCCAGGGCCGGGAAAACGGCCGCCTTTGTTTTCCTTGCTTTCCTGATGCTCATCAATGTCAGCCAAATCAGAAGTTTGCACCACCCTGATGAACGGGCCGCCGACTGCGAGAGAATTCACGGCATCGTAAGGCCGTATGACGTCTTTATAGGCGGAATCATACCTCATTATTACGGGAGAAGTCCCTATCTCAACTACTGTCGCAGAATAACGTTTCTCATGATAAAGCCGGACGAGTTGGAATCATTAAAAAATGGAATTCTTCCCCCCGGCCTGGCTGATGAGATTTCAACCTGGCTTATAAGAGAAAGAAGGGTCTTCCTGAGCCGATCTTGCGTCGAGCTGGCTCTCGGCGAGCGGAAAATCAGGGAGAATTTCTGGAAGGCTCTGTATTCCGGTTTTATGATCTCGGATTCCTTCACCATTCCGGCGCATCCCGAGACGGCCGCAGAAAATTTCGTCAGGATTGAAAAAAAATGAACGGCGGGAAAGAAGAACTCAGTTCTCCAGAGTGAGACCGAATAAATACCTTCTGAGAGGAGACTCGTAATTCAGGCCGAAGGCGATTCCCGCATCAAAAGTCAAGCTGCTGTTTAAACGCCAACTGGTCTTTAATGTCGTCTGAAAAGGGGATCCGAAGACTTCTTCATTGGGGCTTTGTTGACCGTAGAATTCAAGAGAGCACACCAGAACCGGAGAGGTCTTCTGATCTATTTTATATTTGAAGTAGGGAACCGTGTCTCTGGAAAATGACGGCATATTGCCAAAAAGGTTATATCCAAAATTCAAATGATGACACCACCTGGGCATTTCATAGGTGGCGATGACATGGAAGCAATAATCACAGGCTCCGTTCCCCAGGCCTTTCTCCGAAGAGGCAGTGGCGGGTTTCATGCCCAGAACGGTGGCTACCCACACATGATTCTCCGCAAGAGGGGTCCACATGTATTTAAAGCCCATTTGCAAATCAGCAAATCCATCCGGAAGAGTTTTCGTGCTGTCGCCGAATGAATAAGGGACCTGCACTCCCACATCCAGCCGCGAAGACAATCCGTATTTAAAAGCGGGCACAAAAAAACCAATGGTATCTCCATCCCCCAGTTCATCCCACTCATAATTAAGTATCGCCTTACTGTGGCCGGCTGGAACCGTCGGCGCCTCATCCGTGGTGTCCACCCCCGCATTTGGGTAAAAAGAGTCAGCCGAGGCGGGCTCTCTTATAAAAAAAAAAAATGAGAGAAAATACCAGACAGAGAAACAAAATCGCAAAAAATTTTTTAATGAGAGCGGATCTTCGCATTTTTTTACTTTCAGCCGTCACTTGCCTGTCTGTTCCCTGAACGAGGCCATAATTTCCCCGGCTGTGACTGTGGCGGTACCGACTTTACGGACCACGACGGCCGCCGCGTGGTTGGCCAGCCTGGTTGCATCGAGATATCCCGCCCCGGCGGCCAGGGCTAAGGTGACGACTGATATCACCGTATCTCCCGCTCCGGAAACATCGTACACCTCCGTAGCGAGCGCCGGAATAAGGCTGGTGGAGCCTTTCCCTTCAAAAAGAGAGATGCCGTGTTCTCCACGGGGAATAAGGACCGCCTTGCAGGCAAGATCGTCGAGAATCTTTTTCCCCGCCTGGCACAGGACCGCCTCATCTCCATTTATCGAAAGCCCGGTGGCGCTTCCGGCTTCGGATTCGTTGAGGGCCACCAGGTGCAGGCCCTTCATCATTGTAATATTCTCCGGTTTCGGGTTCGCCGTGCTGATAACGGAAACCCGGGTCAAGTAAGGAGCGATTATATCCATCAGCTCCGCATTGATGACGCCTTTGTTGTAATCGGAGAGCAGAAAACCGTCAAACTCTTCCAGGTTCTCCCTGATGTAACAGGCTATTTTCTTGTTCAGCCTGGGCGCAAGGCTCCCCTTCCTCTCAAAATCGGCACGCACCACTTGTTGATGATGCGCTATAATCCTGGTTTTGAGCGTGGTGGGGCGATCCGGATCAACAAAAAGACCTTCCGTTGCGATGTTTCTCCCCTGCATTTCGGATCTCAGCAGCCGGCCTTCGCGATCATTCCCGACAACTCCGGTTACTGAAACGCAGGCGCCGAGAGAGCACAGGTTATTGACCACGTTAGCCGCTCCCCCGAGCGTATAGGTGTGTTTTTCCACCTCGACTACCGGGACCGGAGCCTCCGGAGAAATACGCCGGACTTTGCCCCATATCCAATGGTCCAGCATCAAGTCCCCCAGGACCAGAATCTTCTTGCCTGAAAACAAGGAGAGAATTCCGTCCGCTTTGCTGATTTTCATTTTTTGAAAGCCCCTTTGCCGCACCTTGATTTCTCCGCCGGTACTGCACCGTGATTCCACTTCCATGGATAAAACGGGAAAGTACCCTCCAGGGACCCCCGGACTTAATTACGAAGTTTTTTCTTCCTCTTCGCTGTTCGGAAGCCCTTCCATAATTGCCTCTTTTATTAAAATCAGCGGATCCGCATATAGAGGGCTGATGCCGCTGTAGCGACACTCTCTGTTTTTCTGGTAGCAATCAATAATATTTTCACAGTAAATGGTGCCGCTATCCCCTTTGCTGCAGTAACTTTTGTAATCCTGGTATTCAACGAGAATGGTCACCGGCTTTAAGATGTTCCGGCAATACCTCTTTTGCGGCTCAAGCGCCTTCTGCTTGAGCTGTTTCGCCGGAGCCGACTTTTTATCAAAGCGCATCACCATTCTCGTTATCCTCTCAGCAGCTCTTCGGTGCAAGAGGCGACATGGCCCTGAGTTTTTCTATTATGGGGGGGAATACCTCTATCAGGTAATCCACGTCTTCCATGTTATTATCTCTCCCCAATGTCAGGCGAATGCTTCCATGAGAAGTTTCCACTGGAATTCCCATGGCCCTGAGCACGTGTGAAGGTTCCAGCGAGCCCGAGGTACAGGCTGAACCGCTGGAAACGCAAATTCCCTGGGCGTCCAGATTGAGAAGAACTGACTCGCCTTCCACGAACTCAAAACAGAAGCTGGCATGACCCGGGAGGCGCTCCTCCGGATGTCCGGTCAGGCGAACATGGTCGATTTTTTCCATAATCCCCCGGATGAGAGCATCCCTGAGCCCGCGCATCTTCAGGTTCTGCTCCTCCCGCTCCGAGACTGCAAGTTCAAGCGCTCTGGCAAACCCCACGATGCCCGCGACATTTTCCGTGCCGGCCCTCCGGTTCCGCTCCTGCCCTCCTCCCTGCATCTGGGAAAGACAGGGGACGCCCTTTTTCAGATAAAGAACGCCGACCCCCTTGGGTCCATAAAACTTGTGGGACGAGAGGCTCATCGAGTCAACTCCCAGCCGTTTGACGCTTATGTTCAAGCTTCCAGCGCCCTGAACGGCATCCGTGTGGAAAAACACCCTCCTCCCCCTGAGAAGAGCGGCTATTTCGGCCACCGGCTGTATTGTGCCCACTTCGTTGTTGGCCAGCATGATGCTCACCAGCGTTGTCTGTTCTTCGAGCAGCTTTTCAAGAGCCTTGATATCAACCACCGCATCCTTGTCAACGGGAAGATAGGTAACCCTGAAGCCGAACTTTTCGAGAGACTGGCAGGTATGCAGAACCGCATGGTGTTCGACCTGGGATGTAACCAGATGCTGTCCCCGTTTCTGGTTCGCATGGGCTATTCCCTTGATGGCCAGGTTGTCGCTCTCCGTGCCTCCGCCGGTAAAAATAATTTCAGCCGGCTCGCATTCAAGAATGCCGGCGACCGTCTCCCGGGCGTTCTCTATGGCCTGACGTGTCTCTCTGGCGATCGAATACAGACTGGAGGGATTGCCGTACCTGGCCGAAAAATACGGGAGCATGGACTCCAGCACTTCAGCCCGCACCGCTGTGGTCGCAGCGTGATCCATATACACAAACCTTGCCATTAAATGCCCTCCTTCAAACCGACGGAAGATATCATAACATATCCATGAAGGCATTTCAACCGAAGTTTCCCTTTTTGCCCGGCGCCGGGCCGCGGCGGCGTCTCTTCGAGATAAGATTCCCCTTCCGCGGCTTCTTCCTCCGGCTGAGATATCGATACAGAGCGGAAGGAAATAGATTTTTAATGGTCGAAATGAATTTCATGCCCAATGAGACCGGAGTCCTCCTGATCAATCCCCCGTATGAACATACGGTCGGCAGGTTTCAGCGCCTGGCGCACTTTACCGATCCCCCTCTGGGCGTCGCCTATCTCGCCTCCTATCTCAGAGAGCAATTGCCTGAAGTTAAGACGGACCTTCTTGACGCGGCCGCCCTGAACATGACGCTGGCCCAGATCGTCGGGCATATCGAGCAGAAGAGGCCCCGGATCGTCGGCCTGTCATCCGTGACCATTACCGCCAACCTGGTTAAGAAAATCGCCCGGGCGGTCAGGGAAATTCTTCCTGAGACTCTTCTCGTCGCCGGCGGAATACACCCTACCGTTCTCCCCAATGATTTTTTCCCGGACATGGATGTCTGCGTGCTCGGCGAAGGCGAACTTACGATGCTTGAACTCGTCAGGGCCTTCCTGGGCGGGAAGCGGTCTTCCAGAGACTTTTCCGACATCGGGGGAATTGTCTTTTTTCATGACGGGGAACCGGTTCAAACCTCGGAACGACCTCTTATTCCCGACCTTTCCGCTCTGCCCTTTCCGGCCAGAGATCTGCTTCCCCTTGACAGGTATCTGAGCCAGTATCCCCACCGAACCCCCACCAGGCGCTACAGCACGATGATCATCTCCCGGGGATGTCCCTATGATTGCACCTTCTGCTGTTCGAAGCAGATTTGGCGAAGGGAAGTTCGCTTTAGGAGCACGGATGACATCCTCCGGGAACTGCACGAGGTGCGGGAACGCCATCAAATATCCATGCTCCATTTCGCCGACGACAACTTCTGCCTCTCCCGGGAAAGGTCCCTCGAACTTTTCAGAAGGATGATAGAGGAAAAAGTGGATGTGCGCTGGTCGTGCCTCACCCGGGTGGACGCCCTCGACGAGGAACTTCTGCGCCTGATGAAGCAGGCGGGATGCGTGGAAATCCATATCGGCGTTGAAAGCGGAGACCCGGAAGTTCTGAAATCCATCAACAAAAACATCTCCGTCCCCCATATCAAAGAGGTTTTCGACCTGGTAAAAAAAGTCGGGATCAACTCCAAGGGGTCTTTCATACTGGGAAACCGGGGGGAGACGAGGGAAACGATCCTGAAGACCATCGATCTGGCCCTGGAACTGGACCCGACGACGGCCTTCATCTCCATCATGGTGCCCTATCCCGGCACCTCCGTTTTCGAGGAATATAAAGAAAAAAATCTCATCACGACATACGACTGGGACCGGTACAATTACTATATGGATCCCGTCTTCCAGCCCGAAGGACTTCCCGCTTCGGAATTAAAAAAATTGCGGATACAGGCGGACTCCCGCTTTTATTTCCGTCCCCGCAAGATTTTAAAGTATGCCTTCGACGCCGTGCGCTCCGGAAGAACCGACGTCCTTATGCATTCCTTCTGGAACATCATGAACAAAGTCTTCGGATAAGCTCTCCCTGGGAAAGAACAGCAGCGGCTCTAGCTTCCCACCGCCGCCAGGGCAGGGCGGCGGAGGTGGTGCTCCGTCCTCTTCTGGTAGAAAGCGCCGAGCCCCAGCAGCGTTTTCTCGCTGAAAGCCGGGCCGATTAGCTGGGCCCCGATGGGCAGGTGCCCGTGGAATCCGCACGGGAAGACCAGGCCCGGAAGGCCCGCCAGGTTCACCGAGATGGTGTAGATGTCGCAGAGATACATCTTAAGCGGATCATCCGTTTTCTCACCGATCTTAAACGGCAGGCAGGGAGCGGTCGGAGTCAGCAGGACATCGCATTCCTTAAAAGCCGCGTCGTAATCGTTCTTCAATATTGTCCGCGCCTTCTGGGCCTTCAGGTAATAGGCCTCGTAGTAGCCGGAGCTCAAGGCATAGGTCCCGATCATTATTCTTCTTTTGACCTCGGCGCCGAACCCCTCCTGCCGCGATTTCTTGAACATGCTCATGATGTCCTGGGCCTCAAAATTCCGGTGCCCGTACCTGGAGCCGTCATAGCGGGCCAGGTTTGAACTGGCCTCGGACGGCGCGATGATATAATAGGCCGGGAGCGCATACTCGATGTTCGGGAAGGAGACCTCCACCAGATGGGCGCCTTCTTTTTCGAGGAAGTTCCCGAAGGCCAGGAGTGACTCTTTAATGGCGGGGTCCAGGCCTTCTCCGTAGAACTCCCTGGGAAAGCCGATCTTAAGATTCCTGACGGAATTATCTTCCAGATCGAGATAATCCGGCTTTTCGAGCTGAGCCGAGGTCGAATCCTTCGGATCGTGCCCGGCTATGACATTCAGAAGAAAGGCGGCATCCCGGACGTTTCCGGCCAGCGGTCCCACCTGATCCAGGGAGGAAGCATAGGCCACCACGCCGTAGCGGGAGATCCGCCCGTAAGTGGGCTTAAGGCCGGTGACTCCGCAGAACGCGGCCGGCTGGCGAACCGAGCCGCCGGTGTCGGTTCCGAGGGCCAGCGGCGCCTCCCCCGCGGCGACCGCAGCGGCCGAACCACCGCTTGAGCCCCCGGGAACCCGCTCCAGATCCCAGGGATTATAGGTGGGACCATAGGCGGAATTCTCCGTGGAGGAGCCCATGGCAAACTCATCCATGTTTGTCTTCCCCAGGATGACCGCTCCGGCATCCCTCAGGCGGACGATTACCGTGGCGTCATAGGGGGGAATAAAATTTTCCAGAATCCTGGAGCCGCAGGTATTGGGCAACCCCTGGACACAGATGATATCCTTGATCGCCACCGGAACGCCGGTCATCGGAGTCACTCCCTCGCCTCTTCGCCTCCGCAAATCGGCCTGCCGGGCCTCCTCAAGGGCTTTTTCACGGTCCATATGCAAAAAAGCGCGGACCTGGGGTTCGACCGAATCAATCCTCTTTAATACGGATTCCACCAGCTCAAGCGAGGTCGCCTCGCCCGACTCCAGCCTGCGGCTCATCTCCAGCGCGGTAAGCTCGTAAAGTTCCACCTGATTCCCCCTTATGCGTCTGTTTCCATGATCTTGGGCATTTTAAAATATTTCTCGCCCTGGACTGATTCAGCCAGGGGAGCATTGGATAAAGTCGCCTCAGCTCCGAGGGACGGCTCGACCCGATCCTCCCGCATGACGTTAAAGGCGGGAAGAACCTGAAAAGTCGCTTCGATGGAAGACGTGTCGAGTGACTGGAGCATGTTCACGTATGCCAGTATATCTCCCATCTGAGCCGTCAGGGAGGAGCGCTCCTCCGGCGTCACTTCCAGCCTGGCCAGATGTGCCACGTAATCAACCGTCTCCTCGGTTATTATCTTCTTGTTCTCCACCTTCGTCCTCCACTCCGGCGCTCTCTTCGCCGGTATCATTAACTTCAACTACATCCCTGCAGAGCCGAATCCGCTCATCCAGGCGGAGGCGCTCGCAGGGAATCTGCTCATCCATTCTGCGCCGGCCCTGCTGGCTGTCTATTTCAAAGTCATAAACCCCTTTATAATGTTTGGCTTCGTCCCTGTTTCGAAGAATAAAACCCTGAGCCGAGCGGGTGAAATAACAGTTGGGGAAGAAGCGGATGAGCGAGGCCATGAGATTGCGAAAATTGTCGGCGCTGCTGTGCCCGACTTCATCCAGAACCGAACGATAATTAAAATGGGAGCCGTCAATCCGGAAGGACCTCTCCTCTCCCCTCACAAAGAGATCCATAAGGTGGACGTGACGGAAAGACTTTGGCGAGGCCTGAACGTCCTGCTCCTCTCCGAACAGGGCGCTGCGAATCATTTTTCTCAAGTTCGACTGCCGGGATTCCTCGAAACCGACTTCTTCGTCAATTATGCCGAATGAGAAAAAAACCGCCGAATCCCGTGAAATCAGAAAGTCCCCGCGCGACGTGGAAACTTTAAGGGAATCGGCTTTAAAAACCGCGGAACGGACCCGTATCGGCAGTTGCCCTCTGCTCTCCAAACGTCTCCCCCCGTTACTCTGCGGCGGCGGTCCCGGCTTTGCGCCTGGCTACCGCTTCATCGTAGCTTTCCTCTGCGTAGCGATCGTCCTCCCGCCCGCTCGATTTTATATAATCCGGAAGAGTCTTGATTTTAAGACGCATGTCGTTGGGGTTGTCCGAGGTTTTCATGGCGTCTTCAGCGGAAATGATGCCCTCCCTGTAATACTGCAGGAGGGCGTAATCAAAGCTCTGCATGCCTTCCGGATTGAACTCATCGAGTTCCCGCATGATCTGAGTAAATTCCCCCTGCTTGATGAGTTCCTGCATCCTGGCATTAACGATCATGATCTCGACGGCCGCCACCTGCCCGGTGCCGTCGGCTCTGGGAACCAGACGCTGAGAGACTACCGCCTTGAGATTCATGGCCAGTTGATGGAGAACCTGCTCGTGCATGGTCGAGGGGAAGAACTGCATCACCCGCTCCACCGTCTGGTAGGCGTTGGAGGAGTGGAGGGTGGAGAAGACGAGATGGCCGGTTTCGGCGAAGAAAACCGCCGCCTTCACGCTCTCCATATCGCGCATCTCGCCGACGAGAAGGACATCCGGCGCCTGCCTGAGGGCGCTTTCCAGGGCATCCTGAAAAGAAGCAGTATCGGAGCCAACTTCCCGCTGACTCACGATGCTCCTGTGATCATAGTGAAGAAACTCAATGGGATCCTCAATGGTCACGATGTGGCCCGGGGCTTTCTTGTTTCTGTAGTCAATTATCGAGGCTAAAGTCGTGGACTTTCCGGAACCGGTAGGGCCGGTGATCAGCACCAGGCCCCGGTTGTCCATCGCCAGCTTTGCCAGCACGCCGGGGAGGCCCAGTTCCTCGAAATTCCGGATATCATCCCGGATTCGCCGGAAGACCATGGCCAGAGCGCCCCGCTCTTTATAGGCGTTGACCCTGAAGCGTCCTTTCCCGCCGGGAATCTGGTACATGAAATTGGCCTCGGGTTTGCGGTCAAAGTGCTCCCGCAGGTAGGGAGGCATAATCGAAAAGGCGATGCTTTCCGTGACGGCCGGCGTCATAACGGCTATGTCCACCGGCACCAGATCCCCCTCTATCCTGAGCATCGGCTTGCATTCGGCCTTGAGGTAACAGTCCGAAGCGCCTTCGGACTCCATGAGACCGAGTATCTTGTTGAGGAGGTCCACCAGGTTATCGATCATCTTTCTCATCCTCCGCCTGAGGCCGGCTGTTCTCCGGGGTCACCTTGAGTTCCCGGCCGGTTATTATTCTCTTGAGATTATCCCGGTGCTTATAGACGGCAAACACGGCCGCCAGAATTCCAAAGGAGCAGACCAGCAGCGGTTCTTTGAAGTAAAACATCAGGAACGGCAGACTGACGGCGCCCAGCAGTGAACCCAGCGAACTGATCCGGGTTATCCCGACCACGAGGGCAAACAAAGCCACCACGATAAGGGCTGATTTAAAGCTAAGAACGAGAATGACCCCGAGGCTGGTGGCGATTCCCTTGCCCCCTTTAAATTTAAGAAAACATGAAGCGTTATGCCCTATAATGGCGGCCAGCCCTCCCATGACGGACGCCAGCACTGGATCGATCTGGGGAGGGCCAAAAAGGCCTGAAAGCCAGGCGGGAATAATCCCCTTGACCACATCCCCCAGCAGGACCAGGGCGGCCAGCGCCGGGCCGAGCGACCTCATCGCATTAGCCGCCCCGATATTGCCGCTCCCGTAATCCCGAACGTCAATGCCCCTGAAGGTCTTTCCGACGAGGATCCCAAAAGGAATGGAGCCCAGCAGGTAGCCGCCGGCCAGAATCACAACATATTTCAATACAAGCAATTTATATACGAACATCACTTGTTTTTAAAAAGCAGGCGTATGGGACAACCGATGAAACCGAAAGCATCCCTCAGCTTGTTTTCAATATACCTCCTGTATGAAAAATGAACCAGCTTCGAGGAATTCACCTTAAGGAGAATGGTCGGCGGTTTGGTTCCGCACTGGGCCGCGTAAAAAAGCTTGAGCGTTCTCCCTTTGAAGGAAGGAGGTGGGCGGAAGGCAAAAGCATCCTGCAAAACCCTGTTCAAAAGGGGAGTTTCGATTTTCCTGGCGTATTCCCTGGACACCTCAAGAATCGCTTCGGGGACATCTTCAAGACCCGTCCCTTTCAGAGCTGAGATGAAGAGAACCGGGGAATAGTCTACAAAGTCCATTTCCTGCTTCAGACCACGCACAATATCTTTTACCAGTTGACCTTTCCGGGCCCCCTCCTGACCCTGCTCCATCAGATCCCATTTGTTTACCAGGATGATTGAGGCCTTGCCCTGTTCAAGAATATAGCCCGCAATCTTCTTGTCCTGGGAAACGACTCCGGATTCGGCGTCCAGGACCAGAACGGCGACATCTGACCTCTTGATGGCCCTAAGCGCCCTGACCGTGCTGTAATATTCAACTTTATCCTCGACTTTGCCTTTGCGCCTGAGCCCGGCCGTATCAATGAGCAGAAAAGATTCATCCTTGTATTTCCAGAGGGAGTCAATGGCATCCCGGGTGGTCCCGGCCTCATTGTCCACCAGGCTTCTTTCCTCTCCGAGAAGCGCGTTGACCAGCGATGATTTTCCGACGTTGGGTCTTCCCACCACCGCCAGGCCGGTGGGAGTATTTGCCGGGGTCTCCTCCGGATCCCGGACAAGAGAATCCAGAACGACATCGAGCAGATCCCCGGTGTTGATGCCGTGAATCGCGGAAACGAAGAAAGGTTCGCCCAGACCCAGGGAATAAAATTCATAGAGCAGGTCCCGCTCCTTAGGGCTCTCCATTTTGTTGACGACCAGAATCACCGGCTTTTGGGATCTCCGGAGAGTTTCGGCCACTTCCTCATCTATAGGATGAATTCCCTCCTGCCCGTCCACGAGAAACAAAAGAAGCGACGCTTCCTCTATCGCCACCTCAGCCTGATCCCGGACAAGTTTTCTCATCTTTACGGAACTGGCCGGCTCCAATCCTCCCGTGTCAACAAGGGTGAAGGTTCGCCCCCTCCATTCACACTCCCCGTAGAGCCGGTCCCGGGTCACTCCCGGGATATCCTCTACAATGGAGGTGTGACGGCCGGTCAATCTGTTAAAGAGAGCCGATTTGCCGACATTGGGCCTCCCGACAATGGCCACAATAGCTTTACTCATAATAATAAACTCACCACTTCTCCGGGCGTTCCCGCAGAAACCACCCTGATTCCCAGGCGTAAAGAGAGGTCCTCCACCGTCAAATCGTCCAGAAAGAGTCTCTCTTCCTTCAGGGCCACCCTGGGTATTATTAATAGATCGGCATCCTTTTTCCTTCCAATAGCTTTAAGGATGCTCTTTCCGGACAGAAGTCCGGCCACCGTCACCGAATCGCCGAAAAGAGTATTCCGGACAGGCACCAGGCTTACAGAAAGGCCCTCCACCCGGTTAAGCCTCTCTACAAAAGGCTTAAGAAGCGGCTCCGCCAGAACACCGGTAGCCAGAATCGCACGCACCGGCTTTTTGACCCTGGCCGGGAGGCGGGGAATCAGGCGCCGGCAGGCATCGGTAAAACGCCGGGCCAGGCCAATCCCGTTTTCCAACTGCGGAAAATCCTCATAGGTCGTGCGGCCCGGGAGACCTCTCCCGGCGAGAAGATAGAGTTCATCCGCCGCAAAAACCAGGCGGCTCCCTTTCTCTCTTAAAAATTCCCGCTGAAAAGAACGCACTGTTTTCAATGTCTTTTCCGCCAGATCCGCCGTCACCGGCGTGAGCGGAAACAGTCCCTTCCGCCATCTGGTCAAGCCGACCGGTACGATTCCGATGGAGGCGACAGCGGGAAATAAAGAGGCCAGCTCGCCGATGGTCCGCACCAGTTCGTCTCCGTCATTTATGCCTGGACACAGGACAATCTGAGTATGCGCCTGAATGCCGGATACGGCCAGAGCACTCAGCTGGGCTAAAATATTCCCCGCCCCACCGGCCCCAAGCATCCTCCTCCTCACGGAGGGATTGGTCGCATGAACGGAGATATAAAGGGGGCTGAGTTTAAGTCTCTTAATCCTCCTCAGATCCTCTTCGTCCAAAGCGGTGAGGGTCACAAAATTCCCGTGAAGAAAGGAAAGGCGGTAATCCTCATCCTTGACGTAAAGAGATTTTCTAAGGCCGGGCGGCATCTGATCGATAAAGCAAAAAACGCACCGGTTCGAGCAGGAGCGAAGACCGTCGAAGAGTTCCTCCTTAAAATCAAGACCCAGGCTCTCGGCCGGATCTTTTCTGACCGTGGCCGACAGGTCCCGTCCCTGCCGCCGCCAGCGGATGCGAAGGTTAAGGAGCGATGAAAAATACAGATAGTCAATCGTGTCCAGAAGGGGCCTGTTATTGATGGACAGGATTTCGTCTCCCGATGAAATCCCGATCTTTTGAGACAAACTCCCGGGAGACACCCGGCTCACTATACCCCGGACCTGCATTAATAAAACCTCCACCCCTTGAAAGGCAGAGGGACTGCTCCTCCCCGCCTGGGACCTGCATTATCGCTTTTTGAAAAAATTCAAAAAGGCCTTGACCAGCGAAGAGCCTTCCTTTCCGGTCTCCGTTACGTCCTCCGGAGCTTTTCTCACTTCCGCCCAGGAGGGGTCTATCGTGATGCGGATTACTTCCCCGCCTTTATCCACCTGGCACTCCGCCGGGATGCTGTTCTCCTTCAGGAGGTGATTTATCTCCAGGCTTACCTGTGAAGACGTCATATTGGCCAGAGCGGGAGGGATGCCCAGCTTGAGAAAAAGATTATTCCTGGCCGCCTCTTTGCGCAGAAGTTCCACGAGCTTCTCACGCCACGATGATACCTGTTCCACAGAAATTACCCCCCCTCCTAAGACTAAGGAGCTATTCTTCTTTCCTGTCCCGGAGTCCTCTATTGAAGCCGCGGATTACGCACAACAAGCAATAAACGGGGAGGTGGGGACCCCGGGACTACCCTCATGACTGGTCGCTTGAAGAATGACCGGCTGAACGCTTCTACAAACGATATTTTTCAATCAACTCGTTTCTCCTGAAACAATTGATTGAATGATCATTCACCATTCCGGTGGCCTGCATATGAGCATAACATATTGTCGATCCCAAAAATTTGAAACCCCTCTTCTTCAAGTCTTTGCTTAACGCGTCCGACTCTTCGCTGGTGGCAGGATAATCCGATAATTTCAGTATTTTATTGATTTTGGGTTTGCCGTCGACAAAACCCCATATATATTTTGAAAAACTTCCGTATTTTTCCTGAACTTCAAGAAATTTATGCGCATTGTTTACCGTAGCTTCAATTTTCAGACGATTCCTGATTATTCCCGGATTCAGCAACAGCCCTGCAATCTTCGCCTGACTGAATCCGGCAATTTTCTCCGGTTCAAAATTTTCAAATGCAATCCGGTAATTCTCTCTTTTTTTTAAAACCGTGTACCAGCTCAAACCCGCCTGAGCCGATTCCAGAGTCAGAAATTCAAACAACAACCTGTCGTCATGAACCGGAACACCCCATTCCCTGTCGTGATAGGCAATGTAATCGTCCTTACTCAAATCAACCCAGGGACAACGGCAAATTTCTTTTTTGCTTTTTGTTTTCATTTACAAACAAACTCCCTGTATTTCCAAATCAGACTCAGGATGGCAGGACCGCGTAATCTTTCATGCGGGCGATGAGGTAGCCGATCTGTGAAAGTTTGATAAACTTGAGGAGATAATAGGCCTGCCTGGGTCGGAAATAAAAGCTCCTGAAAGCCCAGGCCCGAAGGTCTTTAAGCTGTTTCGGGGTGATGGTGTCCGGCGTCCAGGTGGACTCATGAAAGCTCCTGGCCGACCAGTCCGGCTTCCAATCCCCCTTTACGGCAATCTCGTCCCAGAGGGCCGACCCGGGCAGTATGTCCAGAAGCAGAAACTGGGCCCGATCAAGGGGGATGCTCTTCGCAAAGGCGACGGTCTCCCGCATCGTATCCGGCGTCTCGCCCGGAAATCCGAATATAAAGAATCCCTGGGTGACAATGCCTTCCTTATGGGCCATCGTCACTGCGGCTCTGGCCGTGTCAAGGGTTATTTTTTTATCGATTCTTTCGAGAATTGCCTGGTTGCCGGACTCGATCCCGAAGGCCAGCATGTAGCAGCCGCTCTTCTTCATGAGGCGCAGGAGTTCCCGATCCACGGATTCGACGCGCACCCCGTTTGGAGCCGCCCAGGAAATGCGAAGTTTCCTCTTGATGATGAGGGAAGCGATGGCCTCCATGTGATCGCGGCGCAGGGTTATGTTGTCGTCCTCAAAGTGGATCTCCCTCACGCCGAAATCCTTAACCAGGTATTCTATTTCATCCACGACGTTTTCCGGGGATCTGAAGCGGACTCTACGTCCCCAGAGATTCGCGCTGGAACAGAATTTGCACCCGAAGTTGCACCCCCTGGTCGTCGTAAGCGGCGCCACCGGGAAGCGTTTGACGACCGCCCCATGAGGCGCCTTGCGGTAGAAGCGCGGATCCATGGCCTTCCAGTCCGGGAAGGGCAGTTCATCCAGGTTCTCAATCATTGAAGAGCGGGACAGCTCCGCGGTCTTTTGTGTAATAACACCGGGGAAGGCCGCTGGCTCCGCATTCCGGGCGCAGGCCTCGACGATATGCCTGAAAGCAAGCTCTCCTTCTCCGACCACCGCAAAATCCGCTCCGGAAAGGCTGAGCGTCTCCCGAGGCAGGGCCGAGGGATGAGGCCCCCCCATCACCACTTTATGCCCCTGCTCCTTCAACTTCCGGCTCAGGGCGGATGCCTCCAGAATAAAGGCGCTGTGGCAGCTGATCCCGACCACTTCGGAATCGGAGCATAGATGAAGAACCTCATCCTGAGACAGGGCGCGATTGTGGGCATCCACAACCACAGTATCAAAGCCGGATTTCTTGAGATAAGAAGAAAGATATCCAATCCCCAACGGCGGGGTTATGATGTGCGAATGATAATTCGGCAGAACCAGCGCAACTTTCATATCAGCCCTATCATAACAGAAACCGGCCGAGCTCGTCAAAAGAGATCGTCCGGGCCTCAAAATTCAGAGAGATCTGGTAAATTTTTCTACGCCGCCATCCAGGCGAGCCTTCTCACCTGGCAGCGAAGTTTTCTCAGCGCGTCGTCCTCTTTCTGGCGCACCCTCTCCTTGCTGACTCCGAAAAAGCCGCTTATCTCCTCCAGGGTGCGGGGAGCACCGTCGAGAAGGCCGAAGCGCAGAGCCAGAATCGCGCGTTCCCTGCCGGTAAGGTTCTCAAACAGGCGATTAATCTCCCCGGTAGTCAGGGGCACCGATTCCTCTGGCTTACCCGGCAGAACATCCTTCAGGCAAATCTCTTCCTCGCCGAACGGCGTCTCGAGGGAACTCGGTTCCTGGGCGACCGCCAGAATAGCCTCGAGCTTCTTAAGAGCGTTCTTCTGCTCCTCTTCTGTTTTTTCGAGGACCCTGGGATCGTCCGGCTCAAGAAGGGTCTTGTAAGCCCTCGAAAGCTTCCGCCGCACCTTCTCAGGAGAAACCGGAAAGATCATCCGGCTGACTTCCTCCATGTCCGGGGGAACTCCGTTTTCCTGCAGATATTTCAGGGACAGCTTGGTAAAATGATTAAAGACTTCGATTATATGGACGGGAAGGCGTATCAGCCGGGCCTGGTTGGCGACGCCCCGGATGATCGACTGGCGGATCCACCAGGTGGCGTATGTCCCGAAGCGGCAGCCCCGGCGGTAATCGAACTTGTCGACCGCCTCCATGAGCCCCAGGTTTCCTTCCTGAAGGAGATCCTGGTAGCTGAGTCCGATACCGACATACCGTCTGGCGATGCTGAAAACAAGCCTCAGATTTGATTCAATAAGTTTGACTTTCGCCTCTGGATCCCCGGAGCGGATTCTTTTAGCCAGTTCCCGCTCTTCCGCTGCTGTAAGGAGGGGAATCTTCTGCACTTCACGCAAATAAAGAGAAAGGCAACTGGAATCAGCGCCGGGTGTGCGCTTCACGTCGCCCTTAGGCAGAGCCGCATTTCCAGGAATGCCGTCAGCGGATATCATGTCCTTCCTCCTCCTTTCCATACTATGTCATTGGCAAAAAAAAAACATCCCCTCGGCGGATGATTTTGGATGTTTTTCTAAACTCCCGGACTAGTCCGGCGGATTAGTTTATATTTACCACCCCGGACTGAATGGCGAAAAGAACGGCTTCGACCCGGTCTCTTAGACCCAGCTTGTTCATCAGATTGGCGACATGTGTTTTAACCGTCGGTTCGCCGATAAAGAGGGCGGCCGCAATCTCCTTGTTGTTCTTCCCGCCGGCGACCAGCTTAAGCACCTCCAGTTCCCGCTCGGTCAACAGGGCCAGGCCCTCGTTCCGTCCCCTCACCGTGACATGCTCTTTCCTGCCCATCAGCCTGGTGAATTCCTTGAGTATTTTATTGACTATGCGCGGTTGGATCAGCGCCTCCCCTGAGTGGGCGGTTCTTATGGCGCGGATCAATTCCTGCGAGGAGACGTCCTTGAGAAGAAATCCGGCGGCCCCGGCCCTCACCAGGTGAAAGACGAACTGCTCATCGTCGTGAGCCGTCAGGACCACCACCTTGGTCTCGGGAGACAGCCGGACGATGGATTCAGTGGCCTCAATACCGTCCATGACCGGCATGTTGATATCCATTACAACGACATCCGGCCTGAGCTCCCTCACCTTCCGGATGGATTCACTTCCGTTGACCGCTTCCCCGACGACCTCGATATCCTCCTCCTCCGCCAGAGTATTCAGAAGCATCTCCCTGAACAGGGCATGATCGTCCACGATGAGGACCCTGATCCTGCTTTTCATAAGACTCCTCCCTCTTCCGTCCTGTTGAGGCTAAAGATAAAGACGCTCCCCTCGCCCAAAGCACTTTGGACCCGGATCTCCTTATTATGTCCATCCAGAATCTTTTTTACTATATAGAGGCCGAGTCCCAGACCGGCCGAGCCTTTCTCCGTCGCCAGCTGAGCGTACCTGTCAAAAATCCGGGGAATCTGTTCCCGGGGGATGCCGGAACCGGTGTCCGCAACCGAAATCTCGATCTTTGAGGATGATTCCTCCACCTGAATGCTGACACGGCCTCCCTCTGGAGTAACATTGGCCGCATTACTCAGGAGATTATGAAAAACCTGGCTGATCTTGGTCCTGTCCCCCCAGACCATAAGCCTTGAAGGAGGTATTTCCTGAACGAAGTTAATCCTCTTTTGTTCAAACAGGAAAAACAGGTGGCCTCGCACCTCTTCGATGAGGTCGTTAAGGTCAAACGATTCCATGTCGAAGCTCATCCTGCCGGTGTCGTATTTGACCGAATCCTGCATGTTTTTGACAAGAGCCAGAAGATGGATATTGGCCGCGATGATCGCCTCGACGAACTTCTTCTGCTTGGAGTTTAATTCTCCGGTTTTCGGCCGCAAAAGGAGATCGGCATAGCCCCCGACGGCGGCCAGCGGAATCTTCAAATCATGGGTAACCAGTGAAAAGAATTCTCTCAATTCCCTGGTTTTTTCGTCCACTTCCTGCTCCAGGCCCCTGGTGAGCCGATGATATTCCTCATTCAGTTTTTCCAGGCTCTTAGTCTTGGATTCCAGCTCATCCCGCGATTTCTTGAGTTCACCGGCCATGTGCTCAACCGAGGCGGAGATGGAGCTGAGAGGCTGGGTCAAGCCGCGTTCGAGAGCTGCCGCCGCCTCAAATTCACCCTTCCCTATCTTTTCCTGAACCTTGAGCAGCCGGTCTATCGGCTTTCCGATGGCCGTTCTGGACCAGATGACGACCGCAAAATAGGCCCCCAGGATGAGAATCAAAACCAGAAGGCAATCCTCGAATAAAACAGACCGCAGATCATGCATGTATTCGCTCAGATCCAGGGAAATCCTGAGAGCTCCGTAATATTTACCCGAAGAGACCAGCGGCATGAAATATTCAAAGGCTACAATCCCCGGCTCCCAGGCATCCAGTCTGCTCAGGTAGTGGCCCACCCGATCCGCGGATGAGCGATATGACCAGAGAGTCCACATCCTCTGAATTCCGGAGGCCAGGAGGTCCAGGCGGGGAAACTCCTCTTTCAGGCCGGCTATGCCCTCTTCGGTGCTGAAGGCGATGATGCCCTTCGCGTCAATGAATTCAAAGGCCCTGAGATTTTTAATAGAAGCGAGGAAAGTTTTCAGCTCTCTGTTTTTCCCGGCCCCTGAGAGGGAAGTGAAATCTCCCACTCCGGGCTTAAGGACAATCTGCTGAACTTTCTGAGCGATAAACTCGACATAAGCTTTGGAGGCGGCCAACGCCGAAACCCTCAGAGCATCCTGGCGGGTGGAATAATGCAGATAGCCGACCAGAACGGCAATCACGGCGGAAAAAACAAAGAGAATCCTGGCGATATACAATTGAAAAGTGAGTCCCTTGCGCCCGAGAGCGTTCATTCTATCCCGCATATCCTCCCACCATATGAATTTCCCGGCCGCAGTCGCGGCACTTGTGTTCGGGTGTAAGATAATATCCCGTTACTTCAAATCCCCGCCTCGTGATTACGGATCTTCCGCAGGAAGGGCAGGCCGTATTGTTCCATGTATCTTCCCGTACATTCCCCACGTAGACATAGTGGAGTTTCCTGATGGCCGCCTCATAGGCATCCCGGAGCGTTTTCATACCGGTGGGCGGAATCTGAGACTGGTACTGGGGATAGTATCTCGAAAGATGAAGCGGCGTATCCGCTCCGAGATTATTCAGAATCCACTCGGCCAGAGCCTCAAATTCCGAAGCGGAGTCATTGAGCGTCGGAATGATCAGGTTCGTGATCTCAACAAGGCACGCCTGAGATGCCAGGCGGGCGGCCTTGAGAACCGGTTTCAACCGGCCGCCGCACTTCCTTTTGTAAAATTCATCATTCATGGACTTGATGTCGATATTCATCGCGCTTATGAAGGGGAGAAGCTGCCGGAGCGGCTCCTCACGGATAAAGCCATTGGTGACCAGTACGTTTAAAAGACCTTTTTCCTTCGCCAGTGCGGCCGTTTCGAGCACAAATTCAAACCAGATGGTGGGCTCGTTGTAGGTATAGGCGATTCCGATATTCCCGCTCTCTCTGCCCTTCAGGGCCAGCTCGACCACTTCCCGGGGGCTCATCTTCAGGAATTTCCCGGGACCGGCCGAATCCAGAGGTGATTCCTGGGAGATGGACCAGTTCTGGCAGAAGAAACACTGGAAATTGCACCCCAGCGTGCCGACGGACAGGAGGTGGGAGCCCGGGTAAAAATGATAGAGCGGTTTTTTCTCAACCGGATCCAGGTGAAGAGACGAGACCACTCCGTAATTTGCGCTCAGGAGGACTCCATCGGCGTTTTTCCTGACCCGGCATCTTCCTGCCTCTCCCGGAGGGATAGTGCAGCCGTGCGGGCACAGGCGACAGACAACGGTGCCGTTTTCACTAGAATAATGCAGGGCCTCTTTCAATGAAGTCCTCCCTCAGTCTTCCGCAAAAACTTTTACCGGCTGGATAAAACCGTCTTCCAACATCTTGCCCATGGCCAGAAGCGCGTTCTCGGAATCAAGCAGGCGCACGTCCGCTCCGGGGGGAGCGCCGGAAAATCCGACCAGGTCGCTCCCGGGATCAATTCGCACTCCGTTCCTGAGCTTCTTTTCAAAGGCCTCCCGGACGATGGCCCCGGGAAGATGCCTGAGGAGTTCACCGGTGGGAATTATTCTCTCCCTTCCTTCGCCAGGCAGAGTTCCGATCTCTTCCAGCGATATTCCATCTTCAAGGTGAAATCTCCCGCTTTTAAAACGGACCAGGAAGGATAGATGGGCCCCGCTGCCCAGAATTTCCCCGAGATCCCGGCAGAGCGTCCTCACGTATGTTCCGGCCGAGCAGAGGACGTCGAAGACCACGTGCGGAGGATCGAATTTGACCAATTTCAGTGAAAAAATCTCGACCGGCCTCGGAAGAACGTCGGGGTTCTCGCCCCTGAGGGCCCTCCTCCAGAGACGCTCCCCCTTATATGATATGGCGGAGCGCATGGGGGGAACCTGGCTTTTCCGGGACTGAAGAACGGCCAGGGCTTTCTCTACGTCCAATTGCGAGATGGACCGCCAATCCCCCTCGGACAAAACCTTTCCGAAGGAATCCTGGGTATCCGTTGAAGATCCGAGAGCAGCCTCGGCCCGGTAGCCCTTGTCCGCTTTCTCAATATACTCCAGCACCCTGACCGCCTTCCCCAGAGCCAGGGGGAGGACTCCCGTCGCCCCGTAATCAAGCGTCCCCAGGTGGCCGGTCTTGACGGAAAGAGTTCTCCTCACGAAGGAGACCACGTCATGCGAAGTCATCCCCGGAGGCTTGATGGCATTGAGAAAGCCATCTATCCCCATATAAGCACCTACGAGGGAATCAGGGGTTTCTGTTTTTCTTTTTCTCCCGGTTGATAATCCGTGGAACCGGGCAGCGCGACCAGTATGGAAGAAATTCTTCCGCTTCCGTCAATATTCACGTAGAGCCCGCGCTTCCAGTAAACCAGCATGCCCGATTCCTCGTTGTCCGGTTTCCCCATCGCCTGTTTAACCAGCTTCCCGTCATCCCCGATTTTGAAAGGTACTCCCGCCAGTTGAACATTCACGTTGTTTTCCTGAATCAGAATCCCCTGAACCGTATTGTCTTCATTGTGGAGATGGACCGTAATGCCGTAAGTAAAGTAGGAAAGGGCTACATAAATGTCCTTTTTGTTTTTTTCAAGAATGCCCGTGATCCGGTCCGGGGGACCGAAGAAACCCCAGACTGTTATAAGAGGCTCTCCTGGTGAGATCATCTGGTCACCGATGCAAACTCCCAGGCGTTCGCGGGACGGAGTCTGGGCATATGAAGGACTGTACAATATCAGAGCAAAAACAGCCCCAAGCGCCAGAAACAGAAGTTTTTTCATCATGTTAAAATCTCCTCTCATTCCGGCCGTCATTGTCCCGGAATCTTCCCTGAATTTATAGTATATCAGCATTTTCAACGGAGAGCAACTGTGCTCCGGCTTCCAGCGCCAGGATATAGCTCCCGACACCGAACCCCGAGATCATACCCACGCAGGCGGGTGCGGTGACGGAGATCCTGCGGCTCTCCTCGCGGGCGAAAATATTGGTGATATGGACCTCGATGGCGGGAACCCCGGCGCTCCGCAGGCCATCCGCCACCGCCAGGCTGTAATGGGTGAAGGCGGCGGGATTGATGATTATGAGATCCTGCATGCCGGGTGCTTTCTGAATGGCGGCGAGGATCTCCCCCTCGGCGTTGCACTGAACCGTCGCTACCTCCCAGCCATTTTCAAGCGCCCACTTCTCTATCAGCGCATTTACCTCTTCCAGCGTCCGGCTCCCGTAGAGATGGGGCTCCCTCCGGCCAAGCATATTCAAGTTGGGCCCGTGGATGACCAGCGCTCTGGGCATGTTCTACCTCCTCTTTCTTAATGACTCAAGGGCTTCTTTTATGACAGAAAGCGGCACGTCGTCGCGGATGACGGTCTTTCCCAATTTGACCGGCAGAACGAAGAAAAGTTTCCCCGCACGTCTTTTCTTGTCAAGACAAAGACTTTGCATGATCTTTTCCGTGGAGGGCAGTCTGGCTTGGGCGGGGAGTGAAAATTTTGACAGAAGATCGATCACTTTTTCCTCAAGTGAGTCTTCCAGAATTTTCATCACAGATGAGATCTTAATGGCCCCCGCTATCCCGAGAGAGACGGCCTCTCCATGGCTTATTTTCCCATACCCGCAGGCTGATTCAAGCGCATGTCCGATGGTGTGCCCCAGGTTCAAAACCGCCCGTTCTCCGGCCTCAAAGGGGTCCCTGTTGACGACGCCCGCCTTGATCCGGACGGCGGCGGCGAGCATCTTATCGAGAACATCCGGAATCCTCTCCTTTATTTCCTCCGCACGCTTTTCCAGAAAATTAAAAAGCCCGGCCGACCCGATGAGGGCCGTCTTTATCACCTCGGCCATGCCGGAGCGCATCTCTTCTTCCGGCAGGCTTAGAAGCGCCTCCGGATCGATGAGGACCAGGCGGGGGAAATAGAAAGAGCCGACCATGTTCTTGGCCAGGGGTAGATCCACCCCGCACTTTCCGCCAATGGAAGCATCCGCCTGGGCCACCAGGGACGTCGGGAGATGGACCAGGGGCACTCCCCGCATGAAGGTGGCCGCCACGAAACCGGCCAGATCCCCCGAGACCCCGCCTCCTAAAGAGGCAACGCCGGTCCGGCGATCCGCCTTCATCCCGATGAGTTTTTCATAGGCCCGCCCGGCCTCCGCCGGAGTCTTGCTCTTCTCTCCAGGAGGAAAGACAAAAAGGTCGGATAAAATACCCACCCGCCTGAGCGCTCTTTGAACCGGAGCGGCATAAAGGGCGGCCACGTTGGCATCCGAGACAAGGAGCACTCTTTCGAGCCCCTCCGCGCGGAAAACCTCCCCGCATCGGGAAAGCAGGCCGGAGGCCAGATGTATGGCCGTCATGCTTTCACGCTTTGCCTTTGTATGAATAATCTTCATCTTTATATGTTTATTAGCTGACAGCTTTTTGAGCCTGCGTGATATGTTATCTTCGCCCCCCCCCAATCCCTTCTTTTTATTAATCGGAGCCTTTGTGCGTATTCCGATGCAATCAATCGCCGATTCTACGGGCATTGATGTCCAAACCGGCGATATTTATCACCAGATTAGGCCATGACCGGCAAAAATATTGACCAGGTGATAGACGACAATTATTCTTCCCCAAAGACACAAAGAAAAAAACCATCCGTTCGCCCTGAGCCTGTCGAAGGG